>Ga0180302_10001240_pt1 | contig 12021 bp, 14 predicted proteins | sample GuaBasSediGuay17_FD_121794 | JGI IMG/M metagenome (GOLD analysis project Ga0180302, IMG submission 121794) | Subseafloor sediment microbial communities from Guaymas Basin, Gulf of California, Mexico - Guay17, Core 4571-4, 12-15 cm | ecosystem: Environmental > Aquatic > Marine > Hydrothermal... | reverse complement strand
GGCACATTCAAGCGACCGCTTAGAATTCAGAGCTCGGATAAATATCCCCAGAGATTTGTGTTCAGATTAAGACTGGCGCAGTATCCATGAGAGCAAGTAGATGGCTTAGACGACGATATTATCCGATATTCCTTGAAGAAATATATAAGCCGCTGTCATCTTCGCTAGCTTTCGTAAATGTTGGCGGTCTGACGAGAGAGCTGCGGAGCTTTTCTAGCGTGAATATCCTTGTTGATTGGCTTCTCCAGCCGAGAGAATTTATCACTCATGCAATATCAATACCTTTGCAGACATGCTATCTCTCTGTAATTTATTCCCAAGCACAAAATATCATTCACTGTTTGCCTGTTTCGGATAGAAGCGCTATCTCAAGATACTATCACATCCTTTCTCTTAAAAGCGAAGCTAGGGAACAACCATTTTTGGTTCTCTTACAGCCCGCATTTTCATTTAACGATATAGAGCGTTCCTATTTCACCTTTAAGTTTTCTTCCAGTTTTATCACACAGGAAGCAACACCCGCAGTATATGAAAGGTTGATTCTTCAACATCAGCCCTCGATTCTTTCAGGTGTGGAGAGCTCTTATACTGATTTCCTTGTTCCGACTGTTTCGCTTTTGATTGGATTGACTTTTCCTCTGTGCATTCTTGGGTGGACGGCTTTCTTTTCAAAAATTGATTCGTATCCCACTTTGTTCCTTTCACCCGATTTTCCATTCGTTTCTGCTCCAAGAAATCAAATTAGTCTTCCATTTTATCATTGCTTTGCTCTCCGCTCAGCAAAATACACGAGAGAAGATGAAAGTGATATTACACCATTTCTTGAGCCATTTAAATTAGGTCTCACCTTTATCTATCCAATTCTCCTTGAAACCTCGCTACGCAACATAAATAATCTCTTCGCACTCAGAACGAAATTAATTGGTTTTAAGATTCATGAAAGACTACGAACTCCAGATATTATCTTTCTTACGCTTCGTCTTGGCACAAGCTATATTTCATCACCCGAGATAATTTCTCTTCGCATCTCGCCAGAATTTGATTATGATTTGCAAAGCGTCGTAAGATTAGATAGGAACCTAAATCTATTTCTTGTTGGCAAGCTGGAAAAGAACTTTCTCGGATTACTGAAATTGATAATATCGGATGCCAGCGGGGAATTCCTTTTAGATATTGCAAAATCAATATTTGATGTGATAGAGGCATACATTCTTCAGCCTGGTGTTCTAAAATTCTCGCTATAATCATGGTTGAATATCTCACTGAGACGATTTCAGTAGAGGTTACTCAGACTTGGATGGACATAGACACTTGCTCCATTACTGTCGCAGGTTGGAAAGACCCAAAAGAATTAGAGCGAATAGAAATAGAGTGGGGAGACCAAATAATATTCAGGGGTGTCATAACTTCCTATCGCTATTCTCAAAGAGCTGGACAGACGCCTACAACACAATTTATTGCTAAATCAATTCCCTGGTATCTACAAAAGCAATATGTTCCGAATGAGACATCGTTTCTTGAGGCTGGATATACTGATGATCCCACAGTGATTTTTCGGCAGTGGTGCGGGGGAGCTAATTCAAAAAGCAAGACAGGCATAGATTTTGATGAAGACAATAGCTCACTAGTGCCATTAGAAGATTGGCGAACAGAGAGTTATCTTCCTTTGCTCTTCAATCCGGGTCGGCACACGCTTTGGGATGCACTGCTTGCTATCTGCGATAAATATGATATGAGCTTCTTCTTTTATCCGATAGAATGTTCTTCTTATTATGGAATGTTCTTTCAGCCCGAAGAGGATTTGCAATATTACTTAGATAGAATAGGAACTTTATTTACCGTCTCGAAATCTGATACGATCTCTCTTGAAATGTATTATGATCGAGGTCCTTACACGAATATAAACGATGTAAAGGTTACTGGCATGTCTTCTGGCTCGGATTGGTCATATATTTTTGCAGAAAAGAAATCCTCAAAATTGCGAAGTGGAGTTGAGAGACCCGTTGAGTTCGTTTATGAAGCATCTGATTTAGAAATAAGTGTTGCTCAGGCGATAGCCGAAACTCTTTTAGAAAGACTACAAACAATATCGCCCTTAGTAACTATTAATTTAAAAAGACGAACTTTAACCAAACCGTATTTGCCTGGATATAATATCGGTCTCGAAGGATTTGGAGATGTTCTTGATTGGTTAAGTCTTCGTATTTATCAGGCTTCATTCCGATTAGAAGCAGGTATGGAGCCTCAAATGACTTTGAGATTAGCATCTTGGGATGATTTATCGCATCCGTTTGTAGCTGAGGAAAATCCCTTCAGGCGATTAGCTGACGCGACCGTTGATAAGATATATAAAAGCATAGCGAAGGAATATCCTGGCGCTCTTCCTGCCGATTTGAAGATACTTCCGACTTCAGCGACGGGAATGGTGCCTGTGATTATTACGAAGGATTACGGAGATGGCACGGTAGATGTTAAGATAATAGAAACAGGGCAGGAATTCAAAAGAATAAAAATACTATGACGGAGCAGAAAGCGAAATTTGGAGTTCTTGTTCAGAGAGGAAAAGAGCAGTATGTGATAGAGGGAAAAGAACATCCGGTTCCTCCTGAATTAGTCCCACCTCCACCCACTCCGGGTTGGTATTGCACTCGCAGTGATGGATATGGCTCTATTCATATTTGGTGCGCTCTAACCGATCCCCGTGCAGGCGGAGGATGTGCCGGAAGATTTTATAATTTGTGTGAGCGTGGAGAAAAACATAATTCGTCGGCATATATAGTTAATTTTGGTATTGTGCCCAGGGGCGAAAAACCTATAAAAATAAAACTCGGCAGATGGGAATTAGATTATACCTACGACGGTGGATTAGATAATGTTTACGCATCGCCCGGCTATTTTGAATATATGATAAAAGCTTGGGGCGATGTTGATAAATTTAATTTTTATAGAGACTGCAGCGGAAATACTTCCATAGCGCCGAACGAGCCGTTTAAAACTTATGTCTGGGATGATTATGCGTGGATAGAATTTGATCCCTCATCTGTGGATACTGGAAATTATACAGTTAATGTTCAAATAAAATTTAGACCGACACCAAGTTGTTGCAACTGCACTTTTACTCCCCTGCTTCCGTTCTGGGCTTCGTGGTGGCCGGTTCATGCTACTTGCATAGACCGCATGCTTGAGCCCGCAAAAAGTTACGACTTTGGTTCAATTAAGATTTATGAAAGCAAAGAGGCTGACTTCAAAGTCAAGAATAACATAGACAAAGAGCTGAACGCTGACATTTGGATTGACGGGCCTGATGCTCTTGATTTTGATATAATAGAAGGGCCGAAAGGAAAGGTTACTCTCCAGCCCCACGAGCAGAAGAATATTAAAATCAAATGGAATCCGCAAGTTTTGGGTAATCAGAGTGCTAAGCTGAATATAAGTTGTGATAATGGCTATTGGGATTATTGTTATCTATTAGGCAAATCGGAAGCTCCGCCCTGCGAATTTCTTCATATTTATCCACCAACGGGGCCGGGCAAAGAATATTCATTCGGCGAAGTATTGATAGGGCAAAATCAGACCACATATTTTATCGTCTCTAACGATTATTCTGAAGATTTATATGTTAATATAGAACTAGAAGGCGACAGCGATTTTAGATTAATTTCGGATGGAGGCGTCCAGCAAATACCGTCTAAGAGCTCCAAATTCCCGGTGGTGGAGTTTGCTCCTACTTCACCCGGCGAGAAAATTGCTTATCTTAAGCTTGAGCCCTGCAATAACTCTTTGCTTATAAGGGGTATCGGGAAATCAGCTATAATCTTTGATCCCTGGGAATATGATTTTGGTGCTCAGAAAATAGGATATTGTAGTGATACCGTTCCGTTTAACATAAAAAATATAGGTGACGAAAACGCTGAGGTCTCTATTTCTATACAAGGAGATAAATCCAAAAATTTTGAGTTAGTTGAGGGATTTAATGGCACGCTTTATGCAGGAAGTCAAGAAACAGTGCGGGCTCGTTTCTGTCCGCTTGAGAGTGGTGATTTAGAGGCTTATTTATGTGCTGAAGTAAAAGCAGATGGAAGTGATTATATAAACATCACCGCTAATCTATATGGACGAGGATGTCTCCGATACACCTCTCCGTATATTGAAGTTACTCCACACGAATTTTCTTTCGGGGATGTCTATGTTGGTAGCGAAGCGGAAAAAGACTTATTAGTAAAGAGTGTAGGATGCTACGATGCTAATTTCCAATTAAAAATTTCTGGAGATGAATGTTTCAGCATCAAACAAGCGAATACAACTCTAACTCTTAAGCCTGGTCAGATGAGGAGTTACACCGTCAAATTTTCGCCAACAAATGAAGGCAATTTCACCGCAAACATTTTAGTGAGAGGTCTAAATTGTAATGATGAAGAAATTATCGCTCATGGCTCCGCTAAGTCCTTAAGCGGCGTTTTGAAAATAGAGCCGAGCAGCTACGATTTCGATACCGGAGTGTGTAATTGGAAGTGCTCAGATAGCAAAAATTTCACGATTTATAATTCTGCCAGTGAAACGATAAATTTCACTCTTTCTATTAAGGGAAAGAACGGTGCCGATTTTGTGATACTTGACGGAGGAGGCGACCAGTCTCTTCCTCCAAATTCTTATATCAATGCTGAGGTGCAATTCTGTCCGAAAAGCGGTGGCGGTCAAAAAGAGGCTTTCCTCACAGTTGAGCCGTATTCTCCGAAAGCTGAAAATATCTCTGCGAAGATTACGGGAATGGCATTAGTTCCCTGCCAATTTAATCTCACTCCCACTCAATATGATTTCGGCTCTCAGCTCATAAATACTTGTTCGGATGAAGTTAATTTTACTATCACTCACGTGAGCGGAAATCAAGCAAGATTATCTGTTACCTTAGAAGGCGATGCACAGAATTTCACAATCACTCAAAAGCCTGAAGGATTATTTCCGATTCATGGCTCTGGAGCTATAAAAGTAAAGTACTGCCCAAAGTCGGCGGGGAAACATACTGCTTATCTTGTAGTCACACCAGATATTTGTGATGGCATATCAGCAGCTTTAACAGGGACGGGAGAAGAAGCACCCGCAGCTGCACCAAAGTTTGAAATTTCACCTACAAGTTTCAACTTTGGTAGGGTTCTTGAGAATTCATGCTCTGATATCCAAAACTTCACAGTAAGAAATATTGGAGACGCAACAGGATATATATCAGCAAACATAACAGGTTCTCATGCTTCAAATTTCAAAATAGTCTCCCAGGTTGGCTCGAATAAAATATCTCCAGGTGGCTGGCACTCTTTTGCTGTTAAATTCTGTCCTGATAAACGGGGAGATTTTTATGCTAAGCTCTGGATAAACACAGGATGGAAAGGCGGAGAAATTCCTGATGTGTATGCTGATTTATATGGAGTAGGGCGATACGGCTTTGAAGCTGAATTTTCTCCATCCGAATTAGATTTCGGCACTGTTCTGAAAAATGAGTGCAGTGAAGAAAAAGAAGTTACTCTCACTAATACAGGCACACGAAATATGACAGTTAGAATTGCAGTTGGTGATACAAAGAATTTCACTATCACTCAGGGCGGTGGCTATCATTATTTAGAAACAAACCAAACGCACACTCTTAAGGTAAAATTCTGTCCAACTGAAGCGGGAAATATCACTTCATACATTGCTGCTTGGCCAAATATAGTTGAGGATATCATTCCCTCGATGACCCTGCATGGCACAGGAAGAGAAAGATGTTCGATTGAAATTACTCCACGCTATTACAATTTCGGGGATTTATATATTGGTGCTCCTAAAAAATACACTTATTTAAAAATAAAGAATAACGGTGCGGGAGATACAACAATAGATTTGAGCATAGAGGGAAGAGATGCAAATGATTTCAATATAGAAAGTGAGAGCACGAGGATTTCATTACCTAGTGGAGCGGAAACACTGGCAAAGATTAGTTTTTCACCTCAAGAGACAGGAGATAGAATTGCTTATTTAAGAGTCAAACCCGATGCATGCAGTTCTGAAATAGCATTTTTAAGAGGAAAGGGCTTGGAGAAACCGCCTTGTATGTTGAACGCCAGCCCTTCAAATATTGATTTCGGCTCGATACCTATCCATTCTTGCAGTCGGAACGTAACAGTTAGTATTACAAATACAGATTTTGTAGAAACAAATGTTTATGAGCTTTCGCTTCGTGGGGAAAATCCTGAAGATTTTAGTATTTCAGAAGGCCCGGTAGGTGTAGTGCCAGGTTTGTGCAGCTTTGAAGTTCCAATACAATTCTGCCCTAGTTCGGTTGGCAAAAAAACAGCATATTTATCCGTGAAATCCAGCAATTGCACTGTTGGTATTGCTGTCTATCTGCAGGGCGAAGGATTGAAAACAGAAAGTGATCCTTCATGGGACCCCGATCCACCCTCAACAAATCCTATCTCTGGTAGATGGTATGCAATAGGAGCTGTGAAATCAACTCAATCGCCCGGCTACGGGATGGTAATATCTCACAGTCCGAAATCTAAATGGCTTGCTCATCCAACAAATCCTGTTTATGTGTTCTATCTTGATCACAAAGGATGCTTATGGATGCGAGATACTTCTGGTGTTCTTCATATTTATAATCTTTACAACGGCAGGTTTAATACATATAATTTGGGACCCGCTACTATGCCTGCGTTTGCTCTTGGAGAAACCTCGGCGAATGGCGAGAGAATAGAATTTTGCTATTGGAATAGTCCTGCTCGCTCTGTAATTTTTGCCGAGGCTAGCTGGGAGGAGGATATATGGTGTTTTGATTCTATTGTTGCACAGTATCCAACGGATTACTTAAAGACCAATATGATATATTGGTATCCACCCCATTTTCTCTTTTTAAATAAGACTTCGGATCATCGTTTGGCACTCTGGAATTCTAATGAGGGCCTGGTGAAAAGCGTATCTGTCGATTGGTCTCCTCAGTATGCCACGAGAACTGCGGATGGACGAATTTGGGTGAATAGTGAAAATTCAAACATTCTTGCAAGTTTTGATGAAAATTTGGAGGATGCAGAGGTTGTAGTTTTTTCCTCGTCCCGAGCTCTAAATGGAATAGCAAGAAATAGTCATGGTGATATAGTTGCAGTTGATACCGCAAATAAGGAGCTCTTAATTCTTCTAGCGGAGGAAAATCATAGTAAAATTTACACTATTATTCAGACTGGAATTCAAGGCGGAGCTGGCCGATGGGAAGGTGGCTACTGTTTATTTACTACGAATGATATTCCGTTTTTAGCTCTACATCTCGAGGATTTTGCAAAAGGCTCTTTTACAAGAGGCAGGGCGTTCGGAGGCGAAATAAACAATCTTAATCTCAAAGGAGATGCCGGCTTATTATCTTACTCCACATGGAAATGGTCGTGGAAGCCCGATACAAAAGCGATAGAAGCTTTCTTGGGTGAATGAGATGGCAATTACACAAACAATCATTCTCAAATCTTTTAAAAAGGAGTTTGCTAACTTTCTTGTGGATACATACCAGGCAATAGGTGTTGGAAATTCTACCCTCGAAGCGACACCCAATTCTTCTCCTCTTCTTGGCTCCGCAAAAGTTTATAAAAGTGCCTATACAGGAATTGAAGAGATTAACAGCACAGTGCGAGTTCGCTGGGAAAGCGATTTAATACGAGGCGATTTGTTCTCAGATACCGTGAGCGAGGTTGCAATTGTGAAGAATTCGACAAATGGACGGAATGATGGTTTCGTTCGGTTGCTAATTGACCCATTCACTATTGGAGAAAAGGACATCTTGCGAATATCGCTGGAGGTGGAAATTTAATGAAGACATCATTTGAGGTAAGAGTCATTCTTGAAGTTAGGAATAAGGACGGTGAGGTTGTTTATCGTGATGAAGGCAAAGCGGTGATAGGCGGAGAGGAGGAATGTATGGAAAATCAGTAACTCTTCTGGAAAAGAGTGTTCTCATACCGAATGAGGAAACAAGCTTAGATGAATCAGAGAGCGTTACTTTATTAGATATTGTAAAGCTTTCCATTACTGCGAGATGTCATTTCGGCTCTGACACCACAAAGCCAATCACTATAAAAATTCTCTCTTCGCAGGATGGGATAAATTGGGATACCGAGCCGCTTCTCTCCTTTAATCTTCCTTGCCGACCTGGTGAGGATGTTCAGAAAACTCGTTTAATGTTTCCCGATGTAATGTATATTAAAGCCAAAGCACAAAATCCTAATACTTCAGGCAGCGTTACAAATCTCTTAGTTTCTGCTTTCGTTGCGGAGCCATGAGAGTGAGATTTAAACTCGGAAGCGAAGCAATAGATGCAAAAGATTATAATAGGTTTGGGAGGCAGTATATTCATCATTATTTGACCGATGGTGTTTTACGGAAGAGCAAGTGTGCGATGAAATTTGTTCCTGAAGATCCTCTCTCTCCTCTTTTTGCTCAGAACACAGACCGACGACGGCAAAGATGTTTTGGAGTCGTTGAGATTGGTGAGGCGAACTACGATATTCATGCAATTTCAGATATTGAGAGCTTTACTTTTGTAAGGGATGAAGAACCTCTCGCTAGACAGATTTTGTTAAATAATGATGATAGAATACAAATCCTTTTTTATCTCGGACGAGTGGAGGCTAACGAAGATATAATGCTCTATCCAAAAGAGACAGAAGAGATAGAAAGTTTTGGATATTCAGTTGAGCAGAGCGGCTTGATATATTTCAATGAATTCACTGGAGCTTCTTCTATTAATGATTTTGAATATAGTCTTTCTGGCAACGGAACTATTTATTGGTCGCAGAACCACAGTGGCTCTATTAGAATTGAAGCCGCTGAAAGAACTTCCTTTAAATTTTATTATTCTATGAATATCTCTTCAACTACTCTTCCAGAAAGCGAACTTGATTTTTATATCACGCAGGGTGGTGATGTCTCCCTCAAATACGGCTATTGGAAAGAGGGTGATTGGATTGCCTCAAAGAAGATCAGTGAGCAATCGGGATTTCACAGCATTTCAGTATCAACAGTTTTGGATGAAGCAGCTTATTTGCTGTTGGAAGGAGAAATAGGAGAGGGAGCTAATTTAGAGATGGATTTGCTAGGGATCCACATTCATAGAAAAAATAGTCCTTTGTTGTATTTTTATCCAGCTGAATAGAAATGATAGGCAACACAACTGTTCTGCTAGAAACTGCAGCTCTTCAGCCTTCGGGCAAGATAGAAAGCGGAACTCTTGATTTATCTAATGTAGTCAAATTATCTCTCACGGTTGAAGCTCAATATAATATGTCTGTAAGATGGGAAAGTCAGGGCTTGAGAGTTTCGGTTCTTTCCTCCTATAATAATTCCAATTGGGATATAACTCCTTATGTTGAATTCAGCGCTCCCTCTAATATCTCAAAGCAGGCTCGAGCAACTGTTTCAATTCTTCCAGACCCAGCGTATATAAAGTGCGAAGTAACCAATTTGAATAATAATGAAACTGCGTATAATTGCAGGCTAATAGCGAGATATTCAAAGAGTGCATTCTGAGCATGAGAATAATAATAAAGTCATCTGAATATTATGGAGTATCTCCCAACTACATAAATCGGGGGCTTGCCAACAAGCAAGAAGAAGAGGAAATACTAAGGGTTTTCATGAAATACGATGAGAAAGCAGAGGTCTATCATAAAGAATTAAAAAATAGTCCAAAGCTCATGGGAACCGTGCGGGAGAGATACAATCAATTGGGAGTGAGGAAACTTAAAATAAGTCGGAAGTGATTAAAAAAAATGCGTATATATTTAGAGGCATTGGAGAACGCTGCAAACGCCAGCGAAAACACAGAATTAGATTTCGTTCGTCTTGATGCAACTGGCAAGGATGAGGATGAAGTGCTGAACGATCTGAAAAGCATGTTGGATCCAGACAAATCATATATTATTAGAAAGCATTACTGCAAGCATGAGGAAAGACAGCCGTGCGAGGTAGAAATTTTAGAAACACAAATGATAATTCTTTTCAAATTATTAATAAGTGAAGAATGCAGACAAATACAACTATAATATTGGATTTAGCAAGTCTCAATCCGAATACCACGAGTGATTTATACGGGCCGGTAAATCTCGGAAACTCTATAAAATGTGCAATCACAGCACAAGTGTATTTCAGGGAAAACGCCTCAGAAAATGTGCGAACTCTCATTCTGTCTTCGTGGGATGATACAAATTATGATACAGAGCCTTACGCACAATTTGATGTCCCGGTTGCGGGTAACCAAACAGTGAGGACAACTTATGCTATTTTACCCGACCCGAAATATATAAAAGCTCGGGTAGTTAATTTAGACTCTAATGTAACAGCTGATAGCGTAAAAGTGATAGTCACTTACACTGAGCCTTGATGATGAAGCGTTTTACTAGCTTGATTGCGGATGCAGAAATTCTCCGACGAAGTTTCTGGTGGCTATATCAAAAGGGATGGATATCAAAGGATAGTGTGAGCGAAAGCGACTATAAGGATTTAGGCTTGGATTTCCCTGATGGCTATGAGAGATTTGATAGGAAGGAGATAAGAGAAGAGCGATTTATCAAAACTCGTCTCGGCAAACGGATAAGCTTAGAACGGTTGAAAGATTTAATTTAGGATGTCTAGCACGAAGTTTCTTCCCGTCCCATCAGGAGGTAAAGAAACGGGCAGGAAATTCAAGCTGGAAGATGTCTTAGAATGCTTTAACAAACCAGCTCTCCTGCGTGAGCTCATCTATCTTGTTGGTGGTACAGTAGTGCGAGGTGAAGGAAATGATGTTGATGTAGTAATTAGAGCTGGTGATTTTCCTCCCTCGCTAACGGAAGCTATTTTATTTAGATTATTTAGAGCATTTTCTTCGCACTTCAATATTCCTTACGATGAGACACCAAAATATTTACACATCACGATTAATGATTATGGGCCTTATACTGATTACATTCCCCTCTTCTCATTAGGCTTAATTCCTCGCCAGCCCGTCAAAATATTCCGCATGTCTCATTCTGGTATGGAGATTATAGAGAAAAATCGTAAGGAGTTGATAGTCGGAGGATACGCTGCTACATCTGACATAGATGCCGTGAAGGAGCGGATTTCAGAGAAAGCACTCCAATCTATATTCAAAAGCTTTAAGCAAACACCGCAAGAATTTAGAAATCTCATGTGGGATCATACTTCAACTCAAATTGGTGTTCTTCTTGAGAAGCATGAAGATAAAGAGAGCTATGTAGATGAGAAAGGTTGGTATATAATAGGTAAGCTGAGATATGACATTCCAGTTGCAAAGACGATAGCCAAGAAGATTATTGAGAACCCTGCCGATTTTGGTTTTTCTGTAAAAATTGGAGTTCCTGGTGATGAGATTAAACAAGTCTGTTTAGGCGATGTGTGTTTCACAGAAATTGAGGAGGCGTATTTCATAGAGACATCAGTTACTCCTAATCCTGCAAATCCAGCTACGAAGCCGTTAAAGATATTAAATGAATAAAGATAATTCTGGAAAGCTTAATTAGGGAGGAATGGCTCTTCAGAGTATTAAAATCTTGAATACAGGCAAGGAGAACATAACTAAGCTACTAGTCGGTATGGATAGTCCCTACTCCTATAAAGCGATTGGCGTGGGAAATTCAGACACAGCAGCAGCGGAGACAGATGAACATCTCTTGGGATCGGAGACAAATTTCAAGGATGGAAACACATCTTATTACAAGAACGCTAACGGCTCGTATGTTGCTCAGTGGAATTCCACTTGGGTTTATGACGATTTGCCGAGCAACCAGATTAGCGAGGCAGCGGTAGCTATGAACGCTACTAATGGAACAACCTCCTGTCTTCTCCGTTGCACATTTGACACAGTAACTCTAGATGCAGATAGCTCGTTTGCTTTAACATTAAGAGTAATTCCGACTCAGGGCTGATGACACAGGCAGCTTTAGGAGTTGAGGTAATAGGAGAGATAATTTGCAAAGACGGACGAAGAATTCCTGTAACTGATAGGGCTAT
>Ga0180302_10001237_pt1 | contig 12039 bp, 18 predicted proteins | sample GuaBasSediGuay17_FD_121794 | JGI IMG/M metagenome (GOLD analysis project Ga0180302, IMG submission 121794) | Subseafloor sediment microbial communities from Guaymas Basin, Gulf of California, Mexico - Guay17, Core 4571-4, 12-15 cm | ecosystem: Environmental > Aquatic > Marine > Hydrothermal... | reverse complement strand
TCCCCCCAGAGATCCCCATTATCAACTTCAAATATGAGGTACCCAGGTTTGAAGCGTTCTTTAAGTTTCTTCCTATTTAACTGAGGTCTAAAAGATGTGTTTTTCAGTTTGTTTTTTGCCTTTCTCCTAGCCCAGCAGTAGATACAACCATGTAAACAACCCTCTACTGGGTTATGACAATAATCAATAATTGGAAACATCCTATCGTCCTTCCTCGGCCTGAAGATCAGTTTGTTTACCGCTGCATTAATGAACTTCATCCTCCTAGTTGAGTTTTTATTATTCATCTCTTACCACCTCCGTAAATTTGTGGTTGTTTTATGATAGACACATGAGTAAGAGCATGCTTGAACACAACAACCAACCTACCCCCAACATCAAGCTCAATCTCATACCTAGCAACCCTCTTGAGCACTCCCCTGACAGTCCTACCTCCTAAATGACAGACCACGATCTTACCTATGTGGTCTTCAAGTAGAGTATCCCTGGGTTTCACTACAGTCTTAGGCCTATCATTCTTCACCATACCTTACCCCCTCTAATCTCTTTAACTTGAGTAGCTGGTTTTAGAGTACCATCATCCATTAGACCATAAATTTTCCATGGAAGGTTATCAATAAGCCATGAGATATTCCTATTCACATCTACCTTTATCTTCCAGAGAAGTTCCTTTCTTCTTTCCTTATCTGGTAAATTCCCAGTATTTACTAAAAACCTACAACAAGAACTACAGAAAGGAGAAATAACTGGCCAGTAGTACTCCTTTATTTTCCTCCCCCTCATCGTAAGCCTAGTTACACGAAGGAAGGAGATATTCCACTTCAACCCCCTCCCCCCAAAGAACTTATCAATCCTCCTCCAGTTGGGAAACATTCTAACAACTTTTATCGCATCCTCCTTCGTTAGTACATTCCTAAGACAACCTGGACAGACTGTAAGACAACACACACCATCAACCCCCCGATCCAAGACTATGAACACTCCATTCAATACTTCTTTCTTCACATTATCCACCTTCCTCACCTCCTTTTTTCGGATTGAAACTAGGACATGTCTTTGGGAACCATGGAGCCTTGAAGGCCTCTGTGGGAAGATTTGTATAGATTTCACACTCCACAAAATCAATATTGAAATGAATGCATTTACTACAAGCGTACCCTACAGCTGTAAGGGAAGCATCACTTGATTGAATCCTCAACAAATCCTCATCCCCCACTATCTCCTCATGCTCCTCCAACCTCTCATGACTTACAGCTGTAAGTTCAGATCTCTCCTTCCCTTCAATACTTTCACCCAACTCCCTCCCGAAGTAGTCAAGTAGAGTTGTCTGGACAAACCTCTTCCTATCCACTATCAACCCCCTCCTCTACTTTTAATTTAAAGAATGGGCACAACCTAGCTCGTGGATCAATTGAGGAAAGTACATGAAGATTACGCTTTCTACAGTACATCCACTCAGCATCATAGTGAGCACACTCCCCACATACAAGCTTAGGGAAATTCACATCCACAGAACACTCTTCCCCTCTATTACATGTACTATTGATGTTCTTACAATCCCCAACACAAACCCCCCACTCCTTCCTCTTTTTACATGAAGGCATTTTGTAACCCTTCCTAAATGCATAGTCTACCTGGTATTTGGTTATCTCTTCATCATAGTCAGGCAGCATCTTGAATATCTCAATTATCTCCTCCTTCGAATAACCCTTGTTCATTAAGTACCATAGTAGGACTAGTCTTGAGTTATGATCTACCTCTATATGTGCTTTGAACTTCTCCCAAATGGCCTTAATACATGGAGGTGAGTGGTGTTCCAGTAGCTCTTCAATTGAATACCTCTTTCCTCTCCTTTCCTCTTTCAATAACTTTATTCTTCTTGTCTTTTCAAATTCAACCCCAATACCAACTATTCTCTCTATCCAATTCGCAGTTATAGGAGAGCCAAGAAGTTTGATAGCTCTATCGGCCTTCATAGGTTTTAGAGTATTTGGATCTATGATAGTACACACTCCTCCAGCTTCATGCCTCGTATAGGGCACTCTCAACATCCTCGCATTATCAGAGACATGCCAGTCTATTACACTCTCAGGCTCAAAATCCCCAAAAATACTCCTAGTCCTCTTAACCAACCAATCTGGATTTTTCCTCTCAACAAACCCAGTTCTTAGAATATTGAACACCATAGTGTAGTGTTCTGCTTCAATCAACCTATCTAGGAGTATATGTACTTGGTATCCTCTATTACCAGTATAGATCAGTACTGGAGTAGTATTATAGCGCTTAGCTATGAAGTGATAGAACCTACATACCTCAGTCTTAACAAAATTAAGCCAACTCCTAAACAACTTCCTATCCTCTTCCCTCAGTTTTTGACAATTGTTCTTTGTTAGTGGTATGTCAAAATCATAGACAACTCTATCGAAGTACTTTGGTTTGTAATCATCCCCGTAGTAACATACACTAACCCAACACCTACCCAAATCCTTACGCTTCAAGTACCAGTCTTTAAATCCACTCTTAGAGAGAAGCATACTCCTCGATGACCCCCTCTTCACCTCATCGTCAACCCAGTAGTCTCTAGGTAGATCAACTGGGAATAGAAACCTCTCCAGGAACTCAATACCTGTCATTCTCGATCACCCCACTCGATTATTTTCTTCCTACAGGAAACAACCCCTTTAACAGCATGAGCCTCGAATTCCTCAACAACCCCACTATCTCCCTTTCTACCGTGTTTTGGAATGTAGTTTAATGAACCAGAAAAGATATCTCCTTTCCTTTCCAAGATTCCCATTTCAATCAGTTTATTGATTATTTTCCTTCCGTCTTCTGGCTCTATTTTATATAGTGTGTACAAATCCTCTAATGCTCTCAAAACCCCTACTGAGCTATACTTCTCAAAATAGTTCAGAACCTTTAATATGAGTTCATCCACAGTACCTCACCCTTACTTCCGTCTTATCCTTAGCATAAAGATCTCCTTCTACCTCCACAATCCCCTCATCTCTCAACTTCTCTACAACCTCTAGTGCTCTGTCTATGTGGTTCAATCCACATTTGAACAGTATTGAAATGAGTAGTCTATCCAGTCTCATTCCCTCTCTTCTCTTCAACTCCTCAAGGACTTCCGAAAGTTTATGAGCCATTTCCTTACCAAAAATACTGTATATGTTTGTGTGTTTTTCAGGAAAAACGTCCGCCATGTCCGAAATGTCCGCCTCTAATTTCTTCTCACCTTCCTCCTCCTTTTTGAATTCTTCTTTAATTTCTCCAAGTTCTTTTTCTATTTTTTCTTCTTTTTTACTTTCTTTTTCACCTTTTTCTCCCTCTTTATAAATAAATTCTTTGGCGGACGTTTCGGACGTTGCGGACATGTTTTCTCCATTTTGCACATATACATTTTCTTTTTTCCACAACTCTAGTACGCTATTCCTAAATTCTGAAAGCTTTGACCCAATACTCTCAAAGTCTAAACCTATCTCTTCCTCTATCAGTTTGTAGTTCACGTCTTCAGGCAGTTCAGGCTCATAACCCTTAAGATAGTCGTACAGTTTTTGTAAGTCTATAGTGTAGAATCTTGTCCTCTTCTTCCCCTCCCTGGAAAAGTCCACAACAAACTCCAGTTCAGCTTTCTTCAGTAATTTCCCTATTCGTCTTACAAGACTCTTATGTTCTCTGTCCTTCCCATCATAGCACCCCTCATTAGCAATAATTATTGCCTTTGATGTAAGTCTCATTTGTTTTTCTTCTCTTTCAATCAATACCTCATCCATAAGCTCATCAATAGCATATTTTCGCAACTCTTCCTCACTACCTGTGGTAAGAGAGAGGTGGAGCGCTCTTAATATACCATATATGGTATACCTCACTATCTCGCTGAATTCCTCCCTCTTCTTATACTCCTCAATACAGTAGTTTAATACCTTTTTCAGTATATCTTCCCCAACAAGAAAAGCGAGTGATATGATGTGAAGCCACTTGTCTCTAGCGTGTCCTCCTAAGTATTTTGAAATTATGGGGTCGAGTTTATTGTAAGTGTCGTAATATTCCTTCCATCTGAATAACATCAGTAAGTAGAGTTTCTTTACAAGATCCCATACCTCCTCTCGCTTTACCTCTCTCTTAAATAGGCCTTTACGTCTGACCATAGGGATTTGAATACTTCTATTCCTCGTGTCTTCCTTCAAAACGCTCAAATCAGAATGTTGAAAAACAAGTACTTTGGGTGAATAGGGGTCGAGATCATGTATCCGATCTGGATTTTCCTTATCACATAAGATCATCCGATGTCCTTTCTGACTTCCAGCGTTGAGGAACCGTCTTAAATCTTCACTTATCTTCGTCTCATCAATTACAACAGCAGGTTTAACTCTATTAATCACCCTTCTCATCGCTGGTAGTGTGGAAGAGGTTATCGAAATACACCTAGTGGTATTTGCTATGAAAATCTTAGCGTTTCTCTTTCCACTACCACTTTCCCCCACAATTATTAGATAAATAGTATGAGGAAACAGCTCATAGAAGTATGTATGTATGATGTACAAAACAACTATGATACGTCCCCTATCATCAAGTCCAACATATTCTCTCATTCTCTCCTCTATTTCATGAAAAACTTCACCCCATGTAGGTATTTCCCCTTTCTCTATACTCTCTATTAGATCGTGGAATTCTTCGACCCTCAGTACGCAGTTTCCTACGAGATCATATTTCATTCCTAAAATCACATTAGGAATGGGGGTTTCAGGGAAGTTCACTTTATCCTTCTCTGACTCTACCAATACAGCTTTAGCGCCTTCAACTTCAATATCTTCGTACTTAAATCGTCCCCAAATCCATAACAAAGATATGAGCTTATCTCCGTTTAAAGGAGTATGATTAGTGTTGACCGCTCTTATTACAGTTCCGTCGGGGAGTTCAATACTTTGTAGTGGTTTGTAGTCTTTTTTGAACTCCTCTATAAATTTCTCTATTATTTCTGCACTTCTTTGTGGTTCCACTCCCTCAAAAGTACATATTTCATAGAGGGCTTCTTTGAGTCTCTTGTCATCTTCAACATCACATAGGTATATTCTTTCCCCATAAAAAATCCTAATAGTACCATCTTCATAACCGTAAATTTTTGCGTTCAAAAATTGCCCTCTATAAATAATAGACGATATTTCTCTTTCTGCATTAATCAGACCGAATATTTCTGTCTCTAGCAACTCTCTTAACTCTTTCCTCTCTTTCCTACCTTCAACCTTGAAGTTTCTCAGTAGGAGATTTATCCTCGAAAGTGGAATTGTGGGACTCCTGTTAACACCAAGGAGAAAACCTCTTTTTGCCCGCTTTATGTTTATTCGGTATCTTTCACCTTCCACTTCTATATCTATGAAACCGTGATCTCCCCTCCAGAATCTCCTAACAACTTTAAAGTTTAAATATCTCTTTGACCTCTTATTATCGGACATGTCCTGTGCTCACCCCTTCTTTTTTATTTTTATTTGAACATCACCCCTCGACCAATTTTACCAAAAGTTCGATGGTACTGATCAGTAGGGGGTTGCGTTTCCTGAGTTGCTTTTTCTCCTCTCCCGATAGTTGTGAGTACCAGGTTTTAATTCTCTCGTAGCGGGTTTGTTTAGGTTTGCTCATTTCTCCTTCCCTAGTTCAACTGGTTTTACGACTAGGCATTTGTTTGTAAGATCCACATAGATTGCAATTCGCATTCCTTTCCTCAGATTTAGCATCCTCCTTGCATCCACAGGGACGTAGATCACTAATCCCTCATCCGTCCCGAATGGTAGGATTTTACTCAGTTTTATTGGGATCAACTGACCCTGTTCCATTTTCCCACCGATAAAAATTTATGTTCCTTACTAATAAACATATGGGTAACGGAAATGAGGCGACCCTATATAAACCCAAGCATTTTGGTTACCTTAGTTGCATTTGAAAAGAACGAAATATCAATAAAGGAGTTGAAGGAGAAACTGAAGCTAACACGAAAACAGGCCTGGGTTAGGTTAAAACAACTAGAGAAATCAGGATTCGTAGAGAGAACTAGGAGGAAGGGGATCTGGAGGCTTACTAGGAAGGGTATTGAGAGGGTTAAACTGTACCGTAAGTACTACAATATGTCTGTCCTCAATATGGAGATAGTAGATGCCATAATTAAAAATATGAAGGATGAAACTGATCCCTCTCGCCTCTACAACAAGACTAGGGTGGGAGTTGAGATAGTTGTGAATCAGATCCAATTCATTATTCTCTACCTCCTATTCCTTGAGTTGAAAATGGTAAATGAACTCTTCCTCGACGAAAAGGAAAGAGAAGGAATTATCAGAAATATTAATAGTGATGTAAAGAAGTACATAGACAAATTGATTGAAGAACTCCGTGGTATTTCCCTAAGGGCATTTAAGGAATACGATGCTAGAATATGGTTGGATCTCATGGATATGATGGGTGCGGCATATTGTAATTTCAATAGACTTCTAAAGATCTACAATTCCCTACTCGATGCGTACCAGGAGAAATTACCCTAAAATAACCTTATAGTTTTTGTTTTTTAAAAAACCGTAAATTTACGGTTGTTTTTTAAATTAGAAAAAAACTAGCTCTTCCTGATCAACTCCCTCAATTGCTCTAACAGTTCTGGTCTATCCTTCAGCAACTCGACCAGCTTATCCCTCAGCAGCTCGATCAGTTCACTAGTCACCTCCGCTATCTCCTTCTCCTTTACCAGTTCCTTCCTCTCTAGGACTAGACCACAGTAAAGACAGTACTTAGCATCAATTGGAACCATTCTTGAACACCTAGGACATTCCTTATACCCTTTTTCTTCTTCTCTCTTCTCCTCTCTAGTCTTTAAACCATACCTAGCACGCATTACTAACTCGTTGGCTTTTTCGCTAGTTACACTACTGTACAGGCCTGTCATCTGACTACCGCGCTTCCAACCCAAGTAGATACGCACTGCCTCTTCTGGCAGTCTCTCTAGGGATAGTAGCTCGGTAGCTACTTGATGCCTAAATAAATGGGGATGTACTCTCTTCTCTATCTCTGCCTTCTTTAATGCCCTCCTCAAGATGGACCTCACTCCATAATAGTCCAGTCTCCTTATCTTTCCTCTTAAAGTCACGAATAGTGGACTATTAGGTCTGGGATCTGGATGTACTGAGAGCCAGGCCTTTACATAGGGGATTGAGAGGACAAACTCCACATACCTCTCTGCAGTCTTAGAACTCCTTATGTGTAGTCTTCCATAGCGCTCAGTGAACTCTACATCTCTAACATCTAGTGCTAGTGCTTCTCCTATGCGTATTCCTGTCTCTCTTAACAGCATTATTAAGGCCTTATCCCTAGGGTGTTTGAGTACGGAGAGCAGTTTTTCTAACTCCTCGTTAGTCAGGAAGTTCTTAGGATCTACTACGAACTTCTCCTTCTTTTTCCTCCTCCCCAATTCGAAATCCATTTCTATCCCTATGTACCTGAGGAACTTCCTCAACTGATTGTACTCTCTCCTTAGTGTAGAAATATTCGTACCTTCTTCCATTCTAATACTGAAGTATTTCTTCACATCACCTAATGATATCTTCTCTAGTTTTTTATGAGTGTACTTAAGCAGATTGTAGAGAGCTATAGCGTAGTTCTTCTTCGTCAGTTCACTAAGTGGTTTGTATTCAGGCTCATTAAGGAAATTCTTCAATAGTTTTTCTACATTAGAGTCTAGTTTTTTAATCTTCCCAAACCAGTACTCTAATGTTGAACTCTTCATGACTTTCCCCATATTTCCTACCCAGTTGTACTTATATAGTTTACTACTCTGGTCTATTTATCTAAAGTCCTCTTAGGACTTTAGATGTTTAGGTCAGAGTACCATTCCGAGAGAAGTATGCATCACCAACATCCCATTTCCACCTAGGGGAAACAACCTAAAAATTGAGAATTTTGAGGGTTAGGCCTTCGATAACTAACCGACCCCTACAGCTGTAAGGAACTGCTATCCCCTAGGGGTATTTAAGCAGAATCCCATGGTATTATAATTGAATTTCGCAGGGGAACATATACCCTGAGAAAATGAGATCATGACTCTAGGAGTATTCTCAATACGGGCACTCCCATCAAGATTACTATCCTGAGAAAACATGGAGTTCATGGATCTCCATTCTCACTAGACTACTCTTAAAATGGTTTCCCTTACAGCTGTAGGGGATGCACTCCTAGAAGCGATCCTAGGAAGTGGAGGGCGATGATATATCTAAAATGTCCGAAATTGTTGAAATTATTGAAACATGAATATTATATTATATAAAATCCAGATTAGCGCTCATGGTGTCGTCCCACACTTCCAATCTATATAGACTACTCCTCAAATATATAGAGTATGCCAAGAATTGATCCAGTATATAGGTTATTAAGATCCGAAAGATTAATATGTATAGCAAGTATTACTATTTACGTGGGAACATGTACCCCAATAGGGTATATAGAAGGCTCAGGGAGAGACCGAGGAGGGAAAGGCCCAGGGAGGAATCCTTGAAGGAAGAGGGAGGAGAAGAGGAGAAGAAGATATGGACTTTATGGGGTAGTAGGAAGAAGATAGATGATAAGCTGCAGAGGATCTACAACTACTATCAACCACCAGTCAAACCCCTAGTCGTCAAGGCTCCCGTCATGAAGTGTCCGAGATGTGGTTATTTCTGGATTCCCAAGAAGCGCTATCCCAAGATCTGCCCTAGTTGTGCTTCTCGATTAGAGAGGGAGTATGATATCGCTGGGGACCTCACGATAAAAGTTGAGAGTGAGGGAGTGGATAAGGAAAAGTTAGAGGGGTTAAAAGAGGCACTAGGTAAAGCTCTACGTAGTGTGGAATTCCTAAAGAATAGGTATAGGCAAAACACAGATATCCACATCTCATTAAGCACTATAGAGTTTAACCTTAAAAAGATAGAAGAGGTCCTAGGAGAGCTTTAAGCTAAGTTCCCTAGGAAATAATCACAACTAAAAATCAGATTTTTTAATTCTACTTTACTAGTTCTCTCAATAACTCGTCGGCTTTTACCTGCTGGGTGTAGGTGAGAATCATATCTATCCGAGTGTGGTGTGTGATCTTTGCGATTAACTGGGGACTGACCCCCTGTTTAGATAGGTAGGTGATGAAAGCATATCTTAAACTATGAGTATTGAAGTTGAAGTTCTGCCTTATGAAGTTCTTATACCTAACAGTATTCTGCTCATAGTACCTGATGGTACTCCTGTACTTCTGGAGTTCAGATGGAATTACAATCAATCTAAAGTCTTCATGTTTCTTCTTCCTAACCCTAACTTTTATCTCCCTCTTCCCACTCTCCCTCCACTTGTTGAAGGCCTCAACACTCTCGGAAGCTCGACATCCATTATACAGTTGAATGAGTGCGGTAATGTAGTGTGCTATTCGACTGATTTTTCTTATTCCCTCCTTCTTTACTTCCTCTTTCAGCTTTCTCAAGAGTAGTTTTCTAGTCTTTTCGAAATCTATCCCCTTGTCCCATACCATACTATCCCCTATAATACATAAGGTAAATAGAGAAAAATCTTTCGCCTACCTTAGATCCATAAGGTAAAGGAAATCTAGGGTTTCAAGAAAACAATCTTAGAACTACAACCATTCCTTCCGATATCCCTCTCCACCACCTTCAACCCCAGCTCTGGTGCAACAGATTCTACTAGCTGCCAGAATACTACGCTAGGAGTACCACAATATGTTTTCCTCCCCAACCATGTGAAGAACCTCTTCGCTTTCACAGTTACCAGTCCCCCTTTAGTGCTCTTTATCTGAAGTTCTAACCAATATCTAATGATATCTCTAATCTCTTCTCTTTTCATGGAGATCCCCACCCGTAGTAGTAGTACTTACTCTCTGCCTGTCTACGGAATATAGCTACTAGGATTAGTAGGACTACTGCCGCAATAATGAAGAATGGATAGTAGTACAGGATCTCATCCAACTGGTCTTTCAAGTTCTCCCGTAGGGTATACCACCTTGAGCTAGTGGGTATGGTGAGGTTTGCCTCTATCTTGGTTATTACTTCATCTCGCACCCACATTAATATGTAGAAGAATAGGGTGGAGATTATGAGGAAGATGAAGGCATATATTACCTCTCTCACAACCTCACCCCACCTAGGTTTCTAACCTCTACCTTCACATCTTCTAGGACTCTATTTAATGAATCTCTTAGCTTTCTGAAGAATTCTAGTGCTTTGGGTGTGTAGGTGTAGAATATCCTTACTCTTCCGTTATCAAACTTGATTATTTCTTTGAGGTAGTTTCTTCTCCTCAGACTCCTCAGGTAGTATCTCTCTTGGCGTGATGTTATACCTAGTTCTTCTCTGACACGCTTACGATCGTAGATTATGGTGTCATCCTCATCTCTGTAGGCGTATTTTGTTGTGGTCAACAAATATATGATTACTGAGCCTCTTCTCTTGATAAAACATCTTCCTCTCCACATACTCTCACCACTTAATTATTCAAAGGGGAGAAAAATATTTATTCCTCTGAGGAAAAGAATAGTACACGTGAGAACATGAACAAAAAAGCCCAAGCAACAGTAATAAGCACGGCCATGATTGTGGTAGTACTGGTATGCGTTATCGTAGTCGGCCTATACATCGTATACGCCATAGAGGATGCCATGATTAGTATTGGTAACTTCTCTAGCAGCAGCTGGTATGCTATATACCAGAATTTCGTAGATACTATCGCCACGGTCTTTAACTTGTTACCTGTAGCTGTCATAGTGCTCGTTGCTGCCTTCGTACTACTGGTACTGATTCGGTGGACTCTGGGAGGAGGAGGTAGGAAATAGGAACCTAGGAGATGTTGAGAGAAGTTTTCCTTCTACTTAGGAATCTCGTTATTATTAAAATCCACCGTAAATTTACGTTGAATCACTATCTATAATCTTCCTCTCTAGGAAGGCCATGACAAACTCGATTATTTTCCCTTCTTCCCCCTTCCTAAACTCGTACAACTTATCCTCTCTACATATTACCAGGTACTTCTCCCCCTTCAACTCAATAATAACCTTCCTCATGTACTACTCCTTCACCTCCAGAGCCTTCTTTATCTCCTCGACTATCTCCACTATCTCTTTTTTACTATTAAGATCAAACTCATCCTTCCTAGTTAGTATGATCTCCTTAAGAGATCTCAAGTACTTTAGAACTCTCTTCTTATCAAGAGGGCCCCTAAGAGTGAACTCATGCATTTTTGAGACATAGATGTACTTGTCCTCAGGGCCTAGGTAACACTTCCTAGCTTTCTTCTTAGATCCTCCTTTCAAATAATGAACCGCATAGAGGTAGACTTGATCCCCTACTTTCTTCCTGTCAATATAGGAATATTTCAACCCACACCTAGGACAGATCTTATCGCTCTTCACTTTCCACCACCCCGATAAAAGTTAAAATTGAGGAGTATGATTCGTACCATGCTCTCCTAATTGTTTTCTTGATTACAATAGTGGTGTGTTCTAATCTATCTATCAGTTTTAGTGTTTCTGCTAGACTTGGTTCTGGTAGTTTATTGTTCCAGTTATCATATCCAACAAACACCAGTAGTGGATCGATATCCACTATCCACTTGACAAAACCCTCTAGCTCGAACTTCAAGATAGGCTCTATCGAGATGATCTTAAGATCCCAGTCCAGTTCCTTCATAGCTCTATACCTTTCAGATGGTAGTGGTGCCCTGGATATCCTGTACTTCTTGTAGAGATCATCTCTGTTAGTCTCTATAGTGGCTCCCAGTACTGCATTCTCGGGGAAGTAATCCAAGAACTCGTGGTACCTAGCTGGATTCTTCGTTAAAAACAGGAAGTAGACCTTTGGATACTTCCTAACATATCCCAACACCGCGGATATCCATTCTCTTGGTACCCAGTCCCCCCAGAGATCCCCATTATCAACTTCAAATATGAGGTACCCAGGTTTGAAGCGTTCTTTAAGTTTCTTCCTATTTAACTGAGGTCTAAAAGATGTGTTTTTCAGTTTGTTTTTTGCCTTT
>Ga0180302_10001236_pt1 | contig 12045 bp, 15 predicted proteins | sample GuaBasSediGuay17_FD_121794 | JGI IMG/M metagenome (GOLD analysis project Ga0180302, IMG submission 121794) | Subseafloor sediment microbial communities from Guaymas Basin, Gulf of California, Mexico - Guay17, Core 4571-4, 12-15 cm | ecosystem: Environmental > Aquatic > Marine > Hydrothermal... | reverse complement strand
TGCATTTCCCCTTAAGGCTCTCGAGTAGGGCCAGGTCCTCCTCGGACAGCTTACTCCCCTTCACAAAGTATGGTTTCATTTTGAAACTAAAATTATTTATCATAGTGCGAAAATGAACCCATAAGACCAGCATGGGTGCGTGTTATGGACCCGGTGTCTGCCATCATCATGCTCACGTTTGGAGTCGTAGCGGGTATGGTCGGCGGACTACTTGGAATAGGTGGCTGCTCCATAATGCTCCCAGCGCTGTACTTCCTATTTCATTACTCCCTGCCGCGCGCTATAGGCACGACGATCACGGCTGTCATTGTGACGGCCATCTCTGGGGCATGTGCCCACATCAGGATGAAGAACGTGGATTTCTCGACGGCTAAAATCGTGTCCGTAAGCGGCGCTGCGGGGGCAGTCTTGGGCTCACTCCTCTTCATCTACCTGTCCAGAAACATCTCGTTGCTCAGCGTGATAGTGGGTCTCGCCTTCCTATACACCTCGCTGAGGATGGTGTTTGAGGGCCTGAAGAGGAGGGGCGGCCTTCTCTCCGGCGAGGGGAACTCAGTGCCAGGGAGCATGCTCAGCAAGGCCTTGCTGGGCTTCGCCATAGGCGTTCTAGCGGGCATCATAGGCCTGGGAGGGGGCTACGCCCTCGTACCCTCCTTCCTGTACCTCCTCAACTCCCCCGTGAAGATAGCGGTCGGGACCTCCCTGGCTTCGTTCATATCGATGGCCCTAGTGTCCGGCGCTTTCAAGCTGGTCACCGGGGACGTCGAGGTAGCGGCCGCCCTGGCACTAGGTCTGGGGACGGCGCTGGGGGCGCAGCTCGGCGCTAAGCTTGTCCCCAGGACGCCTGCGTGGCTGATAAAGCTACTCTTCGGCCTCCTTTTCCTGTACGTGTCGCTGCGCTTTGTTCTGGCAGGCTTTGGAGTCAGGCTCTGAGGAGGGTAGGACTTGGAGGTAGAGGGCTTCAGCGTAAGGATTACCCCGGGCAAGTGCCCGCTTCCCCGCTTCTCGCTCACTGTTGAGGCTCGGGCACCGAGGCCCTTGAAGGGGGTTATTGAGGCCTTAGCGTTTAGTTTTCCTCCCTCGAAGGTCACTTACTCGAGAGAGCAGCGCGCCGTGACGCTGAGGACCATGAACAGGCTGATAGCCTTGTACGAGGACGGGCTTGTGACGTTCTGCGCGACCAACCTCGACGACGCTAAGAGAGTCCTTGCGGAGATCAGGAAGCTAATAGACAGAGCACGCATGGAGGTCTTGAGCACAGGTCCTCCCAGCGCTGAGGAACTGGAGAGGTGGTGTAGGCTTAGCGTGCTGGAGCTATACAGGTACCTCCCTAAGACGAACTGCGGGGAGTGCGGAGAGGCGACTTGCCTGGCGTTCGCAGCTAGGGTGCTCTCCGGGGAGAGGAAGCTGAGCGACTGCAAGCCCCTATGCGGCGAGTACGCCTCATTGCTGAGGACGTTCAGGGAGGCGTATGGGGACAGGGTGCTCAAGGCGCTGGGCGCGCCTACTGCCCCTTAAGCTCTTGGTGCAGGAAGTAGGCGTATGTCAGCGCTAGAGCGCTAGTGGCGATCAGGGGGTTGCCGTAGACCGCGCTGAGGGCGGCGTACGTAACGGGGGAGTACTGGGGGGTTAGCGTGGTGCAGGCATCGTGAACCTTGTTTACGGCTACGAGGGCTGCGAGGGCCCAAGCAAGCCCCTTAGCATGGGCTCCACTACTCCCTGCCTCTGGGCTCGAGCGAGAGAGCGGTGGTCTCGAGTCGGACTATGGGTACTGCCGGTGCGAGCCCAGACGTCAGGACCGTGGCGTAGAAGGTCGGGGGGCCGAGCCTACAGTAGAGAGGGTTAGTCTCTCCGCAGGCGCTAGCACCTCGACGCAAGGCATTGTGAAGAGTACACATGCAGCAACCGAAGTCGCCAGTAGCACCAAGGGCCTTAACCCTGTTCACGGCCTCCAATTGAGGCTTACAGCACGGCACAAGCAAGAAGATGACCGCAGCGAAGAGTATACCGGCTTCTGGACGTAGCGCCGCGAGCAGCGCCATCACTAGCCGAGCGGCGGTGACTACCAACCGGCTCCCTGCAGACTTCTTCCAACGAATGCCTTTAAAGGTGCCTTTTTAGGGCTTTTGAAAACTGTGAAAGTGTACGGTTAAGGGGTGAAGGGCATACGTGTCTCGCCCCACTGGGGAACGGTTTTACGGAATGGTACAGTGAGCTCGGCAAGCTCAGGATCTTCTGGGCCAAGCCCGTATGCGAGCTGAGTCTCGCCGAAGAGGGTGCTTACGGCTACGTCTACAGAGTTGTGTGGATCGCGTGGGGCAGGCCCGGGTGGAAGGCCCGGATATTCCTGCCCGCCTCCAGGGACGGTGCCACCAAGCTTTTGGCTAAGCACGCTTGCGGGGAGCGTGAAACGGTGATCCTCGTAATGGAGGAAGGATGGAGACTCCCCAAGGGCTTTGAGGCAGAGGCTCAGTCAGTAGCGTACTTCTGGGACCTCGGCAGGCTCAGGCTCCTCGAGCCCAACAGGGACGTGGGAGTTGAGGTGCTTGAGGACTGGGGTGAGGCGGAAGAACGGGAGTTCGAGGCCGTGATGAGAGGGAGCTGGGGGTTCTACAGGGCACCAAGGAGGGGCGATCACTTGGTAGTGCTGGCGAGGCTCGGAGGGACGGCCGTGGGGCTGGCCTACCTGAACAGGCGCAATTACAACTTGGACTATGGGGTCCATGTAGTCAGAGAGTGCTGGAGGCGCAGGATAGGGACCCGAGTTCTCGGCGAGGCTTTGTCCGCGGCCCGCGAGCTAGGCGCGCGCTACGCGAGCGTGGTGCGCGTGTACAGGAAGTTAGGAGGCACGGCCGCGGACAGGAGAGCGTCCTTCTTCTACAGGGCGAACGGGCCGCAGTGGAGGTACGTCGTGTACAGGGTTAAGCGAGCCTGCCGCTCGTGACACGCCAAGGGGCGCTAGAGGGCTGGGCCCCGCTAGAGCGGGTACCTGCAGGGCGCAACGTCCACGTACCCTCTGCAGTAGTCGATGACTAGGCGGAGGCTTGAGAGGATATCCTGCCCAGCAACTATCTCATCCAGCCCCTCGAAAGTCTCGACCAACCCCTCCACCAGGACCCCTGCGTCGATGATCCTGGCCGCGGCGTAAGCCGCGTGGGTAGTCACCACCTGCTTGTTCGGCAGCACGAGCTCTCCCCGCTCCGTGATGAGCTCTCCCAGCTTGAGGGAGTCGAAGACCTCCCGCGGGACCGCTAGGAAGCCCTCGTACCCCGTGTCCAGCACGGCCAGCACGTCACCCTCGCGCGGGTATCTCTCTCCAAGCAGGGGGTTCTCTAGCACCACCCTAAGGAAGAGCGTCGAGTCTGCGATCAAACCCTCCCGCACCTCAGCCCGAGCCTCCTCCGCGGTTTTGGAGGCGGGGAGGAGACTATCCTTACGCTCCGGGGATCTATGCCTGCCTCCCTGAGCCTGTCCGCGAGGTCGTAGAGGGACCTCGCCTCAGCCACAACCTTTCCGTCCTTGATCGCCCTAAACACTCTCTCCTGAGCCTTCCGCGATCTGATGTAGGCCCACAACGCGCTCTCGACGAGCCTTGAGAGCGCCCCCTTCTTAGCCTTCCCTTCCCTGCTGATCAGCCTCCTTATCTCCCTCTCTAGCTCGTCGCTGATAACGACGGTGATCGTGCCCATCATTCAAATACATTATACAATGTATTTAAATGAACTACCGCACAGAGGCTTTGCCGCGATGAGGTCCCTGAGGGGCGCGAGCACCTCCTCTCTCGGGCACGAGCAGAGTCGCTATCTTCGCAATTCTTGTGAACGCGGAGGGAAGGAAGGCCACACACGCGATGGAGGAGGCTATCATAGGCTTCGGCCTAGGGGACAGGAGGCCGTAGAGCGACAACGCTAGCGCCAAGCCGCTGATCTTGCGCGCTGCCGTTTTCATTTGGACACCATTCACTCTGTAACCGGCAGTGAGATAGCTATGTTAGCCCTTACCCATCTAAAGGCCCCACCGAGCAGTCGCCGTCTCCGGCACGCGGCTCAGCTTGCGGAACCACACCTGGCATAAGTCTTTAGCTGGTCTCAACCTAATTTTAGGCGAACAGTGCCGTGTACGTGACGGTGCTGGCGCGGTGAGGGCGCTACGCATAAGCCCCCCAATCTCGGCCGGAGTGATCCTCAGCTACAAATGCACGTGCGAGTGCAGGCACTGCATGTACGCGTGCTCGCCACGATGGGAGGACCGCTGGCTTGACACAAGCGGCTTGGAAAAAGTGCTAGAGGCCCTAGCCCCCTCTGTGGTAGCCGCCTCGCCAAGGGGTAGGGTTAGTGTGAACGAGGGTCTTCATTTCACGGGGGGCGAGCCCTTCCTGAACTACGATTTGCTCGTGAGAGCGGTCGAGCTCGCGGAGCGCATGGGCTTTCCCTCAGTGTTCGTTGAGACCAATTGCTTCTGGTGCGTTGACGACGAGGTGACCTCGGAGAAGCTCGAGGAGCTAAAGGCGCGGGGACTCGAGGGGATCCTCGCGAGCGCCAACCCGTTCGTGGTGGAGTGCGTGCCGTTTGAGAGAGTGGAACGCTGTATTAGGTGTGCGTCCAGGGTCTTTGGTAGCGAGAGGGTCATAGTGTACCATGACGTCTACCTAAGGGTCTTAAGGAAGCTGGGGGTCAAGGGTACGCTGAGCTTTGAGGAGTACCTAAGGCTGGGCCGTGAGGCCGACCCCTTAGCCCTTGTAGCGGGTTTCCACCCCTCGATCTTACTGCCTATGGGCAGGCTGGTCTACACCCTCTCCCACCTCTACGAGCGCTGGCCAGCAAAGGCCTTCTTCGGCGTGAGCTGCGCCAAGGAGCTGGCGAGACCCTGGCACGTTCACGTCGACTGCTACTACAACTACGTGCCGGGCTTCTGCGCCGGTCTCTCCCTGGGCGACGCGCGCAGGCTTGGGGACATAATCAGCGGGGTGGAGCTCGACGATAGGCCCGTGCTGGAGGCCCTGGTAAGGGGGCTAGGCGAGCTGTTCCGCATGGCCGTTGAGGGGTACGGGTACAGAGAGCTGGACGGGGGGTACGTGTCTCCCTGCCATCTATGCCTCGATATAAGGAGATACTTAGCGCTGAACGTGGGGGGCTTCAAGGAGCTCGCACCGCAGGAGTTTTACGTTAGGTTGGAGGCTACGTCGGGCAGGTGAGCGAGCTCGCAAAGGCTTGTTCTGCACGTGGAGGCGCCCGTCTCTTTCCTTGAGCATTTCGCGCCAAACCGATATTAGGGGGGCTGCGTCGAGTTGCAGGGGTGGCCGGTTCCCCTCGAGGCCCTGGAGATGGTTGGTCTTGAAGGTAGCGGTCGTAGGGGTTGGGCGCTGGGGCAGGAACCACGTTAGGGTGCTGAGCAGGCTCGTCGCTGAGGGGGAGATCGATGAGCTCGTCTTGGTCGACTTGAACGCGGCGACGGTGAGGAGCGTGGCTCGAAAGTACGGGGTCGAGAAGTGCTACACAGATGTTGTTGAGATGAGGGACAAGGAGAAGCCAGACGCCGCCATAATAGCGGTTCCCACGTTCGCCCACTACAAGGTTTCCAGGCTGCTCCTAGATTCAATGGACCTCCTCATAGAGAAGCCTATAGCCGCCACCGTGGAGGAGGCCCTGGATATAGTGAGACGAGCGGAGAAGGCGGGCAGGGTCGTGGCGGTTGGCCACATCGAGCGCTTCAATCCGGCGATCACTACTCTGAGGGAGAGGATGGACAGCCTGTTCAGGCTTGACGAGATAGCCTTCATAAGCGGGGAGAGGGTGGGGCCAGGCCCTCCCTCCAGCAAGTCGGAGGCCTACCTCAGCGTAGCGCACGACCTATTGGTCCACGACATAGACATAGTCACGTCACTCCTGAACAGGCTTCCTCGAAGGGTCACGGCTCTAGGGATCAGGGGGTATGGTCACCCGTACGAGGTGGAGATGAACGCGATCTACGAGTTCCCAAGCGGGATCTCTGCGTTCTTGAGGGCTAGCTGGAGGAGCTCTCCAACGTTCAAGAAGAGGGTGCTAACGATTCACGCTCACGACAGAGTGATAACGGTGGACTACATACTGCAGACATTAGCCATCGAACGCGGCCTAGTCGAGCACCGCATGGCCGTCGACTACTACGGCCTAATTGCGGCCTACAAGAGCAGAGATAGGGAGGAGCGCGTGGTTTTCGGGAGCGAGGCAAGCGAGCCTCTTCTGCTGGAGGACTCCCACTTCATTAAGTGCGTCAAGGGGAGGGCGAAGCCCCTTGTGAGCGCCGTCGAAGGCTACATAGCCCTCAAGAACGCGCTCATGGCAGTTAAGGCTTCCAGAGAGGGGCGATGGGTCGACGTAGAGTGGGATGAGGATTTCATCGACCCCTCAATGCTCGCAGACTAAGGCTTTTAAGAAGCGCGGCCCTTCCTTGATCGTGCCGTGGGGCCGCCTCTTCGTGTCGACGAGGCTAGGGATAGCCCTAACCCACCCGTTCTTGATACCCTACCGAGCAGCTGTCCGCACGGCTAGGCGCTTCCTAAGGAGAAGGGACTTCCTGCACTACGGCAGCCAGCTCGTGCCGGAGCGTGTGGAGTCCGAGACGTGGAGCCTCGCGTGGGCCTACATCAGGGAGGTCGATGATGTCATCGACTCTATTGATAGGGAGACCGCGAGAGTCGTGCTCAAGGAAGAGTGGATGAAAGTGCGGGAGCTGACTGAGGGCGGGGAGCTTAGGGAGCCGAAGCTCCTTAGGGACTCCTGGCTCACGTACTTCTTCGGCAACCTGGAGAAGTACTATGATGACGAGGAAAGGGGGAAAGTGTACAGGGTCATAAGGGAGCTCTACTGGAGCGCGCTGCTCGATATGGCGCGGAGGGGTAGGGTCCTCGACAGCAAGGAGATGCTCAGGCTGGTGAGGTACAAGGCGGCGGCTTTCTTCAAGCTGTATTTCACTCTAGGTAGGCTGCGCATGGAGGGCTACGAGGACAAGATAGCCGAGCTCCTGGGAATAGCCCTCGGCCTCCTAGACGACTTCCTAGACGCCCTCTACGACATACGGACGGGGTACATCAACCTGACCAGGGAGGAGCTCGGTGCTTCCCTCTCTGGGGGGCTCGCCGAGAGTGCTAGGAAGAGGGGCATAGCCATACTGAGATTGCTAATGAGGGCGAGACAGATAGCAGCTAGGATCAGAAACCCACTCACCAGGAAGACCGTGCTGAGGCTCACCGAGGCTTTCGCAGCGCCCATACTGGAGGGGCGCTTCGTGCCAGGTGCTATCTACCTATTCAAGGGCGGTGAGCTGCTTCTGAAGCTGCTCCCTGACGACGAGATGATGGCTTACGAGGTCGGCCACAGGATCATAGGCACGTTGCTTTCGGTACCTCAACTAGCTCCAACGCTCGTGAAAGTCTGGGCTAGGCTCACGTCTTAGCTTAGCGGGAGCAGTCCGCCCTCATAAGAGACATAAGTTAATTACGGTTAGCCTTAATAACAGAGGCAAGGTTTAACCCACGTACACTGCAGGGAGATGAGGGGCTATGCCTAGGAAGATACTGACCATCGGCGACGCCCTGAGCAACCCCATTAGGCGCCGCATAGTTGTTCTCCTTGCAGACAACCCTGGCATGACAGTGAGGCAGCTTGCGAGGGCCGTCGGCCTCGGCCTGGGGAACCTGGCCGGCCACATACTGATCCTGGAGAGAGTGGGGCTGGTCAAGGAGGTCAAAACCGGCAGGAACGTTAGGCTCTACGTGAACGAGGAGGTGTTCGTCAGGCCAGCCAGGTAGATTTATACGCCACAGGTCCAGCGTATCGCGGAGGTGGCTAGCGATCTCGGAGCCCATCTTTCTATATGCTAGCCCGGAGGAACTGAAGCAGGGCGAGACCACGGATATCTACTTCGTCCGGACCAAGAAGATTCTTGAGGCTTACGGTCTCAATAAGGTAAGGGTCTATGCCGAGTTCACAGCCAGCTCCCTGCCTGAAGACTACCCCTGGGCAGTTTTCGGAGGCCTAAGGGACGCCTTGAAGCTCCTGGAGGGGCTGCCCGTCAACGTATACGCGGTGCCGGAGGGGACTGTGTTCTTCGGGCGCGACTACTACGGGGTGAGGGAGCCTCTCATGGCAATAGAGGGCCCTTACGGGGACTTCGTTGTGTACGAGACCCCCGTCCTTGGCTTCCTTTGCCTGGGGTCCGGCATCACAACAAAGGCGGCTAGGGCCAAGAAGGCGGCGGGCGACGCCCTCGTTCTCTCGTTCGGCGCTAGACGCACGCACCCCGCCATAGCGCCGTTCGCTGGCTACTACGCCTACATAGGGGGGTGCGACGCGGTCTCGTGCGTCGAGGCCGCCAGGTTCTTGGGGATAAAGCCCACAGGGACGATGCCCCACAGCCTCATGATAGTCTTCAAGGCCATAAAGGGTGACCACGCGCTCGCTTGGAAGGCCTTCGACGAGGTCGTAGAGGAGGACGTGCCGCGCGTGATACTTGTCGACACATTCCTCGACGAGACCGCCGAGACCGAGAGAGCCGTTAGACTGCTTGGGAAGAGGGTGTGGGGGATCAGGCTTGACACGCCGGGCAACAGGCGGGGGGACTTCGCCGACATAGTGAGGGAGGTCAGGTGGAGGCTTAAGCTCATGGGGCGCGATGACGTCAAGATAGTGGTCAGCGGGGGCATAGACGAGAGAATAATACCTGAGCTGAAGGAGGCGGGGGTTGACGCCTTTGGCGTCGGTACCGCGATAAGCAACGCTAGGGTCGTCGACTTCGCGATGGACATTGTGGAGGTGGAGGTCGACGGGAAGTGGGAGCCTCTTTCCAAGCGCGGGAAGTATCCAGGCCGGAAGCAGCTCTATCGCTGCGAGGAGTGCTTCATACACGTCGTGTCTCCTGCGAACGATGAGCCTCCTAGGTGCCCCAAGTGTGGCGGCGACATGAGACCCCTGATGGTCAAGTTCATTGAAGCCGGCAAAATCGTAAGGCATCCGCCTCCGCCTCAGGAAACTAGGAAGTGGGTCCTAGAGCAGGTGGAGAGGCTTGAACTCGACTCCAGACCGTGGTAAGGAGTTGCGCACCTACACCCTTAGCACGACCACTCAAGCGGGTCCCTGCTCTCCGCGCCCCTTCCTAGCCACCACGCATGTTGCTAGGGCCACTGAGGATACGACTAGGGATGCCAGCACAGAGAGTGTAGCGACAGGCAGCGCCTTCTCCCTTAAGCCCTCAGACGGCCACGGCTAGCGCGGGTATTAGCGATGCTAGCTTCAGGGTCTCAGCGTCCACGTTGGCGAGCGCGACCCTTGAGAGCAGCGTATACGCAGCCGCCGTGACCGCGACTGCGGCAAGCGGTATCGGCAGCGCGGCTCCGACGGCTAGCCATTTAAACTAGACGGGTGTTTTGCGGGCTTGGTGGTGTTTTGAGGAAGAACATCCTAGTTACGGGAAGGCCCGGGATAGGCAAGACCACGGCGGTCCTGCGGGCGGTCGAGCTTCTCAGGACGCGCGGCCTAAAGGTGGGGGGCATGGTGTCCAGGGAGGAGCGAAGCGGAGGAGTAAGAGTGGGCTTCATAGTAGAGGACCTACTGACGGGGGCCTGTGGTTACCTCGCTAAGGTGGGGCCCGGGCCGGGCCCAAGGGTGGGCAAGTACCACGTTGTTCTCAGCGACCTAGAGACCGTGGGCGTGGGGGCTATAAGGAGGGCCCTAAGCGAGGCGGACGTTGTGGTAATAGACGAGATAGGGCCTATGGAGCTGTACTCGGACGCCTTCAAGGAGGCGGTGAGGGAGGCCCTGGATTCCCCGAAACCCGTACTGGCAACGATACACATCCGCGCAAGGCGCTACCCTTACACCGGGAGCATCCTATCGAGGCCTGACGTCGCAGTGTACACCATTACCCTCAGCAACAGAGACAGCCTCCCCAGAGTGCTAGCCAGCGATGTTGAGAACGCGTTAAGATTTTTGTCCCGCGGAAGAGCTGAGGAGTAGGTGTGGAGATGAGGGCCGTTGAGCTGGGCTTCACCCTGCTGACCCTCGGCTTCATCCTAATATTCGTAGGCACGGTGCTTGTTGCAGTGGCTGGGCTCATAGGAGCCGCCGAGACCTCAGGCGCCGTCACTGTACTTATAGGGCCCATACCCATTGCCGTCTCATGGGGGCCGTGGGGGACGGAGCTCCTCCTGGCATCCCTTGCCATGGTCGCGATCATGCTGCTAGTCATCTACCTCTTCTTCCGGCAGGCCAGGCGCTTGGCGAAGGGTGGTGGAGGCGTTGGACCCGCCCTTCAATAAGGTACTCGTGGCCAACAGGGGGGAGATAGCGGTCAGGGTCATCAGGGCGGCTCATGAGATGGGGATGGACGTAGTTGCGGTGTACTCCGACGCCGACAAGGAGTCCCTTCACGTGGCCCTAGCCGACGAGGCTGTTAGGATAGGCCCTCCCCCTCCTAGCGAGAGCTACCTGAGCATGGACGCGGTAGTGGAGGCTGCTCTATCGACGGGAGCTGAGGCTGTTCACCCCGGCTACGGGTTCTTGGCCGAGAACCCCGCCTTTGCCAGAGCCCTTGAGGACGTGGGCCTAATCTTCGTGGGGCCGCCCGCGTCTGTCCAGAGGAGGGTGGGGAGGAAGCTGGACGCTCGCCGTTTCTTCTCAGCCGCTGGCGTGCCCGTGGTCCCAGGCACCTTAGAGCCTGTCTCCTTAAGCGAGGCAGAGGAGGTCGCGGAGGAGATAGGCTACCCTGTTGTGGTCAAGCCGGCTGGCGGGGGAGGGGGCATAGGGATGTCCATTGCCTGGAGCCCTGAGGACATCAAGGCGGCGTTCGAGAGGGCCTCTGCCATAGCCAAGTCGGCCTTCGGCGACCCTGAGGTCTACATGGAGCGGTACTTCCCGAAGGCCCGCCACATAGAGGTCCAGGTCGTGGCCGACTCGCATGGGAACGTGATTCACCTCTTCGAGAGGGAGTGCTCAGTACAGAGGAGGTTCCAGAAGGTCGTCGAGGAGTCTCCCTCTCCAGCCCTCGACGAGGACCTCAGGGAAGAGGTCACCGGCTACGCCGTCAAGGCGGCGAAGGCGGTCGGGTACGTGAACGCGGGTACCTTCGAGTTCCTGTTCGACCCCGGAAGCGAGAGGTTCTACCTGTTGGAGGTTAACAGCAGGATCCAAGTGGAGCACCCGGTCACCGAGATGATCACGGGAGTCGACCTCGTGAAGCTGCAGTTCCTGGTGGCTGCTGGCGAGAAGCTGCCCCTGTCGCAGGGGGAGGTCGAGCGCAGAGGACACGCCTTCGAGGCTAGGATATACGCGGAGGACCCCCTCGCGGGCTTCGCCCCGAGCCCAGGGGTCATCAGGAGGTTGCGTGAGCCCTCAGGCCCCTGGGTTAGGGTTGACTCGGGGGTCTACGAGGGCTACGAGGTCCCGCAGTACTACGACCCCCTCCTGATGAAGATCATAGTGTGGGGTAGGGACAGGGAGGAGGCTAGGCTGAGGATGTTGAGGGCGCTGGAGGAGACCGTGGTGGAGGGCGTGAGGAATAACGTTGCCTTCCACCAGCTAGTGTTCGAGGACGAAGCCTTTGCGAAAGGCGACCTCACCACGCGCTTCGTAGAGGAGAGGAGAGTAGTCGAAAGGTTGAGGAGCTTCAGAGCGCGACGACGCCCCTTACCCTGGCGAAGCCAGAGAGAGGTCGCCAAGGAAGCTCCTAAAGAGGTCGTAGACGCTTGGAGGCTCGCGTCGAGAATAGGGGTATAGCGTGAGGGTGGGAGGCTTGTATGACGTGCTACTGATGGCGCTGAGGCTCTACGCAGTCCTCGACCCCTTGGCGGTAATCCCAATCTACCTCTCAATGACATCAGGCATGAAGGAAGGCGAAAAAGAGGCTCTGCTAAGGAGAGTCATGGCATTCATGGCATTAGTCCTGACCTTAATGTCGCTGTCGGGAGGCTCAATACTCACAGCGCTCGGCGTCACAGTTTCGGGGTTCAAGATGGGCGGAGGCGTCCTACTGTTAGTTCTGGCCGTAGACGAGCTCGGTAAAGGGCCGCGC
>Ga0180302_10001235_pt1 | contig 12046 bp, 13 predicted proteins | sample GuaBasSediGuay17_FD_121794 | JGI IMG/M metagenome (GOLD analysis project Ga0180302, IMG submission 121794) | Subseafloor sediment microbial communities from Guaymas Basin, Gulf of California, Mexico - Guay17, Core 4571-4, 12-15 cm | ecosystem: Environmental > Aquatic > Marine > Hydrothermal... | reverse complement strand
TTCGCTTTAGATAAAATAGTCAATCCCAAGCTTAGAGAACTTTAAGGTGATATAAATGCCCGTTATCTTAGATGTTAAAAACTTGGTGCTTTATTATAGGACCAGAAGAGGCATAGTTAGAGCGGTAGATAGAATTTCCTTCACTCTGGAGAAAGGACAGACACTGGCCATTGTAGGCGAATCTGGGTGTGGCAAATCATCGACAGCCAATGCTATCTTTAGATTACTCCCAAGAAACGTCCACAAGTATGAAGGTCAAATACTTTTAAACGGCGAAGATTTAATGAAATTAGATGACGAAACATACAGAAAAAGAGTTAGATGGCAAAAAATCTCCATGGTATTTCAAGGAGCTATGAACTCGCTGAACCCTGTACTCAAAGTAGGTTTTCAGATAGCAGAACCTTTAATACTGCATAAAGGCATGGATAAGAAAGAAGCTTTGGAGAAAGCTAAAGAAGCTTTAAAGCTCGTGGGAATACACCCTTCTTTTATAGAAAGATATCCGTTCGAGTCAAGTGGAGGAATGAAGCAGAGGGTCTGTATCGCTATGGCCCTTATAACTGAGCCCGAGATAGTTATTCTAGACGAGCCTACTTCAGCTTTAGACGTAATTACTCAAGCGAACATCATGAACCTCTTAAAGAAACTCCAGTGGGAGAAAAACTTGAGCTATATATTCATCACACACGACATTCCATTAACAAGCGAGCTATCTGACTATGTCGCAGTAATGTATGCTGGTCAGATAGTCGAGCTCTCTCCGGCAGAAACATTCTATAAAGAACCTAAACATCCCTATGCCTATAAACTTATGTCAAGTGTGCCTACTTTAAGGTCTAGAAAAGAGCTAGACTTTATTCCAGGACGCCCGCCTGACTTAGCTAACCCGCCTCCAGGCTGTAGATTCCACCCAAGATGCCCCAAAGCAATGGATATTTGTAAGAAAAAAGAACCCCCTGTTGTAGAAATTGCCCCTGGGCACTATGTTAAATGCTGGCTGTACGCTAGGTGATAATTATGTCTGTTCTCCTTAAAATTGAAAACCTCAAAAAATACTTCGAGGTAAAGAAAGGCTTTTTCGCTAAACCACTCTACCTAAAGGCTGTCGACGGAGTAAGCTTTGAGCTAAAAGAAGGTGAAGCAATATCAGTTGTAGGCGAATCAGGCTGCGGTAAAACAACTTTAGGCAAAACTATATTAAGACTATATGAGCCTACAGGAGGAAAAATAATCTTTGAGGGCAAAGACATAACACACGAAGATCCAAAGAAACTAATGTGGTATAGAAGAGCAGCATCGCTTGTCCAACAAGACCCCTATGGAAGCCTCCCCTCCTTCTTCACGATATACAAGATCCTTGAAGAACCCCTAATAATACACAAAATAGGCACTAGAGAAGAGCGCCGCGAAATGATATACAAGGCGCTGGAGGCAGTAAAACTAGTTCCAGCAGAATTCTTCGCCTCAAAATACCCACACATGCTGAGCGGAGGACAAATGCAAAGAGTAGCCATCGCTAGAGCTATAATACTGAAGCCCAAGTTCATTATAGCAGACGAACCTGTCTCAATGCTTGATGCTTCTGTCAGAATAGAAATACTCAAGCTCATGAGAGAACTACAGGAGAAAATGAAAGTTTCATTCATCTACATTACACACGACTTAGCCACAACAAGATACTTCTCGGAGAAAATAATGATAATGTATGCTGGTAAAGCTGTAGAAAAGGGACCAATAGAAAAAGTCATAGCAGATCCTATGCACCCATATACTGAAGCACTGTTAAACGCTATACCAGATCCAGAGCCAGAAAACAGAAAGAAAATAAGGCCTGTGCCTCCAGGAGAACCACCTAACTTAGTGAACCCGCCTCCAGGCTGTAGATTCCACCCAAGATGCCCCAAAGCAATGGATATTTGCAGAAAAAAAGAGCCACCTGAAATAAAAATCGGTGATAGAACTGTCGCATGCTGGCTTTACACCGAAAAGTAGTAGAGATCTTTTAAAAATTATTATTTTAAGTACACTTGTTTTTATCTTATCCCAAATAGCTCTTATTTACTCAATGTACTCTTTCCATAAGAAATACGTTCTAAGAAAAGAAATAAATACTTGTTTAAGCACTAAAGAGATTTATAAAATACCTATCTATGAAAAAGATGTTACTAGAGTATGGTACACTATTTTAGCTAAATCAAATTCATCGTTTAGACTCGAAATATCTATATTTACTTCAGAAAACAAAAGCATTTATTATCGAGAATTCTACATTAAGCAGTATGAAGAAGAAATCAAAGGCAGCACTTCTATTTACGCGAACCTTGATCTCATTGAAATAACTTTAAGCAGTCCCACAAGAGCAAATGTTTTTTTGGGAATCGAAATATCATATAATAAGATAAAACCCCATTTTTACTGGCTAGCTATTTTAGCTACTTTCATTAACTTAATTTCACTTTTCTTCCTTCTGGTATCAGCATACAAATACATAATGGAGAGAGAATACGAGAAAAGAAAGAAAAAGAAAAAAGTAATAGAGCTCAGTCATAATTGAGAAAATGCCTTATGATCCCGTAAAATATGCCGAAGCACTCAAAAAAATAGTGACAAAAGACTCTCTTAGAAAATATTATCGCGTCGCTAGAGGAGGACGGTGGTACGGAGGAATAGCTACAGCCGACTGTGTTGGCTGTAACCTTAAATGTGTCTTCTGCTGGAGTGGAGCACCACGGGACCATCCAGATAAAATAGGCAAGTTTTACTCACCTGGATATATTTTCACGAAGCTCGACAAATGTGCCTCGAGGAAAAGATACCGTCAGCTGAGAGTTAGCGGTAATGAGCCAACTATTGGCCGAGAACACTTAATTAAGTTACTGGAGCTCGTAGAAGAGTCCGGTAAATATTTGTTTATACTAGAGACCAACGGCATACTCATAGGATACGACAAGTCCTATGCAAAGGATCTTTCTAAATTCGAGTGCGTACATGTAAGAGTATCTATTAAAGGCTGCACTCCTCAAGAATTCTCTATGCTTACTGGCGCTACACCAGAGTCCTTTGAATATCAGCTCCAAGCACTAAAAAACCTCCTCGACTACGGTGTTGAATGCCATCCTGCTGTAATGCTTTCTTTCAGCACTAAGGAGAGCTTAAAGTATCTGATTCAGAGACTAGAAGAAATAGATAAAATACTAGTGGAGGAATTTGAGGAAGAATATGTTTTCGAGTATCCTCATGTAATGGAGCGATTAAGAAAAGCGGGCATAAAGCCCAAAATAAGCTTCAGGCCCAACTCTATACCAGAAGAACTTATTTAATTAAGCTCTCGATCCACGACTTTAAAGCAGGTTTAGGCGTAAAGCCCACACGCATGCTTATAGGCTTCCCTTCTTTAAATGCTATAAGGGTGGGTATCGCTGTTATACTGTAGTCTAGAGCAGGTTCCTTCACCTTATCTACATTAACTTTAGCGAAAACAGCTTTACCTGAAAGCTCTTTAGCTACGTCCTTGAAGATGGGCGCCATCATTACGCAGGGAGGACACCATGGAGCCCAGAAATCTACTACAAGCAACTTGTTTTCGCTAGCTGTTTTCGCTAAAAGCTCTTTGAACTCTTTATAGCTTTCTACCTCAATAACCATGCTTCGCGAAACTTCCTTTTCTTTCTTGCTAAGTAGTTTAGCTAACTTCTTTAGCTTTATTTTCTCTAGCTCAATATCTTCTGGCATCATTTTTCAAGTAAATTTAACTTAATTTAAACTTAGCGTTACAGTTCAATCATTGGAACAGAGTAAAGTGACTCTATGAAATCTAGTGCTTTCAAGTACTTTTCTTCGAGTTCTCTTATAGCGCTCTTCAACTCTTCTTCATGGACACAACAAGCCGAAACGCAAAGATAACCGTCCTCGTTTAAATCTACTCTAGAGTATTTAAATGGAGATAGCCTCCTTTTTAGATTCTCTGTTATCACTACGTGAAATGCTGTGCGAGAATATTTGTAGAGAGGCTCTGTTTCGATATAGTATCCATAGTCCTCTACATCAAGCTCTAAGCTTATTCTCCTACCCTCAACATACTTGCACGCAACTACTACAGGATATCCTCCCTCCACATCTGCTACTGCTGCTGTGTATCCAGCTCTCTGAAGAACCTTCTTAATGCTCTCATAGTCTTCTTTGAGAACTTCTTTATGAGCAGATACCTGCACTTCTGCTCTATCTTCTACCCAGTAATAATGGTGGATAGGAGAGATACTGTGACCTACAACAGCTACAGGGGTGTAGGGCTGACTATAGCCAAAGAAAACACATAAAGCTGGACCCGGCTCCCAGTAAGCGACATCTCCTTTACGTACATGTGAAGCTGTTTCACCGAACTCTTTTGAAAAAGGTATGTTGAAGTATATCTCTTCTTTCCAGACATTGATTACAGAGGAAGGTGCTTTAGATGAGAGAAAGCGAGCAAGCTCTTCATCTTCGACTTCTACTACGAGAACACCGACTTTAGCTACCTTTAGGTCTATTAACATCACTTTTTACTCGAAACTACTCCTTTTAACATTTCTCGTGCAGAGACCGTAAGCTATTTTAGCACATCTATTATTTTCACAAGATCTTCTACGGGATTTTTTGAAAAATCTACTCTTAAATCAAGTAGCTTATTGTAATAAGGAGAATACTCTGTTTCACCGCATATAATTAGCGCTGCACTTCTATCGCCTCTAAGATCACCTCCAACCTCGTGCGCCCTTCGGGCAGCTTCAATAAGTCTGTCAAGCATATCGAGCTTTTTGTTTCTCTGCATAGTATCCGCGGCCTCCTCTACTACTCCTTTACGCACATAATTTCCTATAACAATGAAATCTTCGCCTAAATATTCTCCGCTAAACTGTGGAGCCTCAGAGCCTGTGTAGACTGCTTTATCTAAGCCAAGCGTAATTACAGCTACTTGCCTGTGCTGTGGATAACTATCTCTCTTAATAGCTAAATTAAGAGCTTGTTCAGCCGTGCTACCTCTGCTGATAAACTCTCCTATGATTGGTCCTAGTGAAGGATTTGTGAGAGCCTGAGAAGCAACTGCACAGTAAGGGTACTTTATGTAAGGAACTCTACTTCCTACAGCGATGCTCCCAGAAACAGTTATTATTCCAAGAAGCCTGTTAACAGGATCTGCTACTAAAATACTATAAGTCATAGCTGCTTTCCCTTCGATAAATACTCGAGAATCTCTCTTGCAGCTCTCCTTATAGCCTTTTTTGAACTTAGCTTAGGCCTCCAACCATACTTCTTAGCTTTACTTATATCAAGTAGCATCAACTTCACATCGCCGGGCCAGCCCCTGCCGTCCGGTGTCATCGGCTTAAACGTGTATTTCACGTCTTTTAAGCCCATTTCTTCTACAACTATGTCAGCTATCTCTATCACTCTAACCCAGTCATCATTCCCTATGTTAAATACTTCATAGTCTTTAATTAAGTCTTTTACTTTATTGAATAAGTAAAGCATTGCTTCAACGCAGTCCGATACATGGAGGTAACTTTTCTGCTGAGTTCCATCACCGAGTATTTCTAGACAGTATGGGTTCTTTTTGAGCTTATGTATGAAATCCCATATTACCCCGTGAGTAGATCTTCCTCCAATAATATTGGCTAGCCTATAGATAACTCCTTTAATTCCATAGAGCTTAGAATAAGTTATGATGAAGTTCTCGCATGCGAGCTTACTTGCACCGTACACTGAGATAGGTTCAAGAGGATGGTAGTCTTCGGGAGTAGGCATGACTTTAGCTTCTCCGTAAACAGTACTTGAACTTGTAAAAACAAAATAGGGTACATCGTATAACCGAGATGCTTCAAGTACATTAAATGTGGCTAATACATTTTCTTCAAAGTGTACCCTAGGATTTATAGAAGATACCCTTACCTCGGGATTCGCCGCTAAATGAAATACTACTTCAACATTCTTCATAAAACTCCAGTCGCTTAAATTCTTTAAATCAGCTTTAATTATCTTGAAACGCGGATTGCTTAAGTGCTTATTTAGGTTCTCTACTCTACCGCTACTAAAGTTATCTACCACTATTACTTCGTGTCCTTCCTTGATAAGTCTGTCCACAAGCCAGCTTCCAATGAAGCCTGCACCACCGGTAACTACTGTCCGCATATTATGTTGAATAAGCATAACATAATTTAAAACTACCGTAAATTCATTTAAAACTAGAGCTCTACTACAGGCGTAGTAGAAAATTTACCCAGCTCAATGAAATCGCCAGGCTCCGCGTCAGTATAGATTAACCTAAAGCCAATAGGCTTCCTTTTAATAACTGCCGCAGCGAGACACTCTTTAATATATTCGACTATCTCCTCTTTCGAGGCTCCTGGCAGCAGCACCATATCTACTCCAGCTACACATGCTACACAGAATCTAATGAAATCTCTAGCTTTTAAAGTGTCCTCAGCTACAAGTCTTTTTAATTCATTGTCTTCTGCTAAAGGAAGCATTAGTTCGTTAAATCCGCATGACTTTATTTCAGCTGAAACTTCTTCGATAACTTTATTTAAAGAGAGTATTTTGTAAAGAGAAATACTGCCTCCACTTGAAGCAACTAAAGGAACAACAGATTCTTCCATCCAAGGAGAAATCGACAAATCTACTCCGCTTACATCAATTCCTAACTCATAGGAGATTTTCTCAAGAACCTTTAAGCAGACTTTTCCGGCGCTCTTTATTTTCTCGACAATATCCCCTTGGGAGCAAAGGTATTTTGCATAGAGGAGAGCTCCCATAAGGACGGGTTTTCTTGAAATACAGGCTGCAGCCGGAAAATAAGGTGTTTCAATAGGACCTCCTGAAACTAAAGCTATTCTACACTGAGTAAGGTAGTCCCCTTGTTTCCTAAGAAAATTCAGTGCTTGATAATATTTCTCGGCTAGCTGAGGAATTTGCCTTAACTCTAGTTTAGGTATATTAAAGCTTGCGAAAAGGTTTTCGTAAGAGGATAATTCTTCACATACTTCCCTTAAATTTTCTTCAATCGATAAAGGTATAGAAAAGTAATCGAAGCCTGCTTCCTCGGCGAAAGTAGAGACTTCCTTGAAAAGTCTCTGAGAATATTTTGAGAAAGCTAAAGCAATTCTATAGCTCCAGACCTCAGCTTCAACTTTAATTTCCCTTAATCTTCTTGCTACTTCCAGAGATCTTTCATTTAATTCAGGTAAAGCGAGAGTAATGGCTCTTATTTTAAACTCCACGTGTTATATTACTCCAAGAGACACTATTTAAGAACACTTATTCGCCAGCAGAAACTCTGTTTTTAGCTTTAAAATACTCTTCTATTTCCTTAAGTCCTACCAGTATTGTCTCTTTGGTAGCCAGCAGAGGTGTTTTATTTGAACCGAACTCTAGTATCATCCAGCCTCTAACACCATTTTCATCCACATCTACCTTAATGAAAGGTATCCCGAGAGACTCGAGGAGCGCAATGGCTTTTTCGCACTCGCTACTATTTTTCTCTACAAATAAGTAGACCTTGTTTTTGTTCATAGGCATCACTCATAGTTTCCTCAAATATTTTATATTGGATTACGGTTAGCTTACTGAATATTATCAGAATATTTTGCTACTAATACTCTGTGCGAGAGATGACTGAAACTGCTCTCCTAAAAAGGCTTATTAACTTAAGCAGGGTAGGCTAGTAAGGTGAATCGATTTGATAATATTCGTTACGGCAATAAGTGGTAGCGGGAGGCTGAATTACATAAAAAGAGTACAGAACTTAGCGGGAGATAGGCTTGAAATAAGGGATATAGGCTCAATGATGTTCGAGAAATCGAGGCAATTAGGCATAGAGATTCCCGAAGGCAAAATATTGGACCTTGACCCATTTGCACTAAACTACTTGAGAGCAGCTATCTTCGAGAAACTACTAAAGGAGAAAAGGGAGTTCGAAGGCTACGGTGAAGAAGATAGAGACCTAATCGTAAGCACTCACACTTGCTTTAGGTGGAAAAAACACCTCTTACCAGGATTCAACTTCTACTACCTAAATCAGCTAAATCCTGATGTCTACGTAACTATAATTGATAATGTCCACTACATTAAAGCTAGACTCGAAGCAAATCCTCACTGGCGAGGAAGACTTACACTCAAAGACATATTGATATGGAGAGACGAAGAAGTTTTCATAAGTGAGATGCTTGCACAATACCAGCAAAAACCTCACTATATAATCGCCCATTCAGACCCGCCTGATGTATTATACAATATCATATACAATGTTGAAAAAAGGAAGAAGAGAGGAGAAAAACCGGCAATTAAAGCTTACTTAAGCTATCCTATAACCTATGTTAAAAGCAGAGATGAGTTCATGAGAGAGAAAAACGAAGTAAAAGAAAAACTTAGGAAATCAGGAATAATAATCTTTGATCCTATCAGCGTTGAAGAAATGGACATTATAGGAGAAGCTGAAGCAGCACTTAGAGAAGGAAGAAACGAAGTAGTATTTGAAGTAGAGGGAAGAGAATTCAAAATACCTGTAAGAGAAGTAGAAGACGCTAGAGAAGACATAATAGATCAAGTCGTAGCGAGAGACTACAAGCTAATAAATCAGTCGGACATAATTATAGTCTACTACCCTGTAGAATACTTGAGCGCGGGAGTTTTAAGCGAAATAAACTACGGGTTTACGCACAACAAAGAAGTCTATGCAATATTTCCTCACAGTGTAAGCCCGTTCCTAAAGTACTATACGACAAAAATATTCAAATCAGTAGAAGAGCTAATAGAGTACTTCAGAGAAAGAGAAATGATTTAGCAAACTGAAACCTCATCTATTTCTGCTTCTAGCTCTTCGTAAAGCTCGATCAGCTTCTTAAGTACTTCTGCCTCCTCTACATATAACTTAATGTTAGTTAAGCCGTCTTCTATTCTCTGACAATAAGCCACTAAAACTACTTTTCCTCCTGAGAGAACCGCATAGGAAGAATACCCTATTTCAATTACTTCACCTAGCTTACTTAATATCTGCGCCACATCCTGGGGCGCTAACCCGCTTCTACCACTTAATTCAATAATCATAAATCACATTTAACAGTCTCCCCATAAATGTTTTTCTTCGCGAATCCTCAACAATAAATATTTCTCGAGAACAAGTTAGCTGGTGACCTGCAGTTAGGTACTTCCCCTATACTCCCCGCAGAGGACAAGAAGAAGCAGTTGAGTTTATTAGAAGACAAATTAGATCTAGGAAAGCTGCTCTCCTTCAAGCTCCAACAGGCTTCGGCAAAACAATTGTCGTGCTGACAGCTCTAATGCCATATATACTGGGAGGCTACAGAGTCATCTGGGCTGTTAGAACAGGAAATGAAACAGATCGGCCTATAGAGGAGCTTAAAGTAATCGTCGAGAAATACGGCCTCGAAGTGAGAGGACTCTCTTTTAGAGGTAAAAGAGACATGTGTTTACTCGCCAGAGAAATGTTCAAGGGACCTATAAGCCACGAAGACGCAAGTGTTCTCTGCAGAACTTACAGGAAAACATGCAAGTACTATTTGAATTTAGTTAGAAGAGAAGACGCTATACTAAACATGTTTGATAACCCAATGATGTATACCGAGGTCTTAGAAAAGTGCTCTCGACTAGGAGTATGCCCTTACTTCGCCCAGTACGTTCTCTTAGAGGAAGCGGACGTAGTGTCGCTGAGCTACAACTACATTTTCATGGAGAGCATAAGCTGGAGCATTAAACGAATAGTCCCCTTCAGCGACACAATACTAGTTGTAGACGAAGCTCACAACCTCCAACACCTGAATCTCTATTCAGATAAAATAACGCTGAACACTATAGTCAATGCCGCAAGAGAGGCCCAAGAAAGAGGCTTAACCAATATAGTTAAAGTACTCAAGAAACTTCATTCTACTATAGCCGAGTACAGAAAAATCTTGAAAGATGAAGAAGACACTCTCTTTGATCCCGAAGACTTCAGAGAACTCTTACCCAAGCCTCTTTTAGAGAAAATGAGGAGTTATGGACAGAAAATAAGAGAACAGCAGATAAAGCAGAAAAAGCGGCCACACTCCTCTCTCTACCACTTAGCCAACTTCTGGTTAAGTGTCTTCGAGTCATATGGTATTGAAGGCTTCGCGTACATAGCTTCAAGAGACAGAGACAACATTATACTAGAGCTATGGGACATGAGGTCTAGGGAAATACTGGGCGGCGTGTGGAGACAGTTCGCTAGAGTAGTACTCATGTCAGGAACACTAGCGCCGATAGATGCTTTCACCGAAACAGTAGGCTTAGAAAACTACTCGGGCAAAATAATAGCATCAGACTACGATCCCCGCAGAGTCCTACCCATTATCTTAAAGGGAGTGACTACTAAAGGAGAGGAACTACCTGAAGAAATGTGCTTAAGGTACATCAACTTAATCAAGGTGCTTGTAGACAAGCTGAAAATAAATACAGCTATTTTCACAGCTAGCTACAGAATACAAAGAGAACTGATTAAACATGGCTTAATCGAAGAACTGAAGACTCTTGGAGCGAAAGTCTTCGTTGAACGAAAAGACATGAAAGGCGATGAAGCAAGAGAAATACTCACTAAGTTCAAGGAACTACCTTCTAGCGGAGAATACGGGGTACTAATAGGCCCCGCTTCAGGCAGATTCGCGGAAGGAGCAGACTTCCCTGGACGAGAACTGGAAGCAGTATTCCTCGTCGGAATACCCTTTGATAGAGTGACTGCTAGAACAAAGAAGTACATAGAGTATTATACGCAAGTCTACGGAGAAGACAAAGGCAGATATTACGCCTACATAGTCCCAGCCTTACGCAGAGCTTCACAGGCTCTAGGCAGAGCACTGAGATCGCGTGAAGACCGAGCAGTCCTAGTAGCCGGAGACGAACGCTACCTGAGATATCTGAACCTTCTACCAGACTACTTCACTAACGGAGTAAAAGTAGTCAAATACATCGAGTTAACCGAAGTTTTGGAGAAGCATTCTCCGGTAAATTGAAATCAGACTATAGCCCGGTCTTCATCACTCCGAACCTTACCCGGTCATCACTGTAACTTTATATGTTATCCCGCTATATTTATTTACTTGTAATGGTAGTCGAGCAGACAGCTTATGTCTCTCTCAGGACTTCTGTCCTTGAGATAGCTTTCCGCGGACGCTCAGTAGAAGTAAACGAAAATAAGTCTAGAATTAAGGGAGTGAGAATACTCAAGAACGGAATTTACGGTATTGCTTCAAGCAATAAAGAAGACTTCAGAACACTCAAAGAGAAGGCCTTGAAGGCAGTATCGATGGGTAGAAGAACTACAAAGAAAATAGGGGGACTTGCTAAAGCAAAACTAGCTAGAGGATCCTACAAGGCTTCGTACGAAGTAAGCGTCGATGAAGCAGTAGACTACATTATCTCGCTATCAGACAGTATAAGAGACTCTCTCCACCCGCTTGAAGTAGTTCCAGAAGTAATTCTAGCAGCTTACACTACCGAAAAAAGCATTATTACAAGCGACGGCGCAGACGCTACTGAAGAAAGAACAGTAGTAGAGCTCATAGCTTCAGCCACATACTCCAGCAAAACAGCGAGCCTCATAGTAGGATTCACAGGCGACTTAAAGTACTTACCAGACCCCTCTCTAGTAGCGAGGAAAGTTTCCTCAAGACTATTAGCCATGTTAAAGGCAAAGCCTCTAGATATTTTCAGAAGAGGCTTAAAGTACACTGTTGTTCTCAGCCCAGAGTGCTCAGGAGCATTATTTCACGAAGTAGTGGGTCACTTACTTGAAGCAGACACAATAATAGAAAGAAACTTAGGAATAAGGCCTGGAGCGAAATTATTCAAAACTGATATAACTGTAGTAGACGACCCACTCGTTCCAGAAGGCTATGCAAGCTGCTTCTTTGATGACGAAGGAGTCTATGCAACAAGAAAAACGCTGGTGGAAAATGGCACAATAGTATCGCTTCTGCATACACGCTGGACAGCATACATCATGAAAACACCTCCGAACGCGAGCGCTAGAGGGCTC
>Ga0180302_10001233_pt1 | contig 12051 bp, 8 predicted proteins | sample GuaBasSediGuay17_FD_121794 | JGI IMG/M metagenome (GOLD analysis project Ga0180302, IMG submission 121794) | Subseafloor sediment microbial communities from Guaymas Basin, Gulf of California, Mexico - Guay17, Core 4571-4, 12-15 cm | ecosystem: Environmental > Aquatic > Marine > Hydrothermal... | reverse complement strand
ATACATTCCACAACTCATGCATGCTCGAGAGAATTTCACAGCAAATTTATTTTCATCTTTTGAAATTCCTACGAACTCTGCAGTAGTCTCTGGCGCAAAAGTTTCATTGAACTTCTTTATTGCTTTCATTATTATATCCTTCGAAAGAACCATCTCATCACCTAAAGAGAAATTCATCTAAGTCATACAAAAATTTCTTTAATCATGCTAAAGAAATTAAAAAAATACTATGTGGATTTCAAAGTGAAATTCAATTTTATTTGGGCGCAATTTTTCTAATTAGAGCAATTATGATTAGAACCATCAGTGGTGAGTAAAATAAATCAAGAAAAAATTTCTCAAAATATTGAATTCCTTAAATTAGACACTTAACCACGTATAATACGAGGTGGAGTTTTTTCTCCAGTGGCAGGATTGAACTCTATGATAATCGTTATGGTCACTGTTGTTGATAACCCAGCTGGCGGTGTTACTGAGAGTTGAAATGTTATTTCAAGAGTAAATGTGCCATTGCCAGAAACACTTTCATCGGGACCTACGATAAGCGTAAAATTATGCACACCACCTGCACCTAATTTTAATGGTTCAAATTCAAGTATAGTACCTGTAGGTGTAGTTAGCTTAAATGTGATTGTTAATTCAACAACACCTGGTAACTCAACAGGGTTAGAACGTGTTACTGTTGGTTTTCCTTTACTAGTAGCAGTTTTATAGTTGATATATGGTACATCTTTTATTGAAACATCTGCTGAGGGGAGCATTCTTGGGACTTGTAAAGTTATGTAACCTGCTTGCGTGATTTCAACACCACCTTCTATAACTACGATTCTAACCTTGTTAACGAAGAGAAAATACACTAAACTTATCAAAATAACTACTACTAAAACAGCAATAATTTTCTTCTTCATATTACTCGCCAAAAGTATTAATGATTGCATACTTTCTTATTGTCATTAAGCTCCAAAAAATTATAGCTCATTAATTCGCGTTTAATTAGAAAGATTTTTGTATGTTATTAATTAAAATGAGTTATTGGTAATATTTACCTATTAAACAAAATTTAATAGTTAAGTTGCTACGATTAAATGATACATCCAAAGACCAAAATAAGCGCAAAACTATATCTTAATTATAAAAATTGGTGAAAAAATGCTACCACATATTAATTTCAGCGATTATATAGACCCAAAAGAGATGTGTGAACTTCTAAAGAGACTAATACAGATTCCTTCCATAAATGGGGATGAGACAAAAGTTGCTGAGGAAATAATAAGAATATTAGAGAAAGAGGGTATTGAAACTTATGAACTAATTGAGAGCGCGCCAGGACGTGGAAACTTGATTATTGATATTCGAGGAAAAAGAGGAAATGGATTTAATCTCATGATCATTGGACATGCTGATGTTGTTCCAGCGGGGGAAGGATGGACTGTACCTCCTTTTGCAGGTATTGAACGTAATGGTTGGATATATGGTAGAGGTGCATTCGATAATAAGGGACAAGTCACTGTCATGGTATATTTGGCAATTCTTCTTCATAGACTTGGACTTGATTTCAAAGGCAAAGTCAGATTACTTATTGCAGCCGATGAAGAAACGCAACATCCTAATCATGGTGTACGTTATCTTATCAAACACAGACCAGATGTTTTCAAAGGAATTCATGGTGCAATTGGAGAACTAGGCGGATTGGTGAGAATAAACAACAAGGAGTTTCAGATGATTATATTTGGAGAAAAGAGTTCGGCGACATATGATATTATTGTCGTGGGAGAAGGAAAGCATTCGAGTACACCATATGGTGTAAAGAATCCAATAGATTCTCTCGCAAAAATTTTACTTAGAATTCCTGATGGAGTGTTTTTTATCTCCAACCCTGTTAAAAAGGCTCTAAAGAAAACACTAGGATTTTATTCTTATTTTTTAACCAATAGAATTACGAATAAACTCATAATAAAATTGATTGAAAAGAAAAATAAAGAACTTGCAAGATCATTGCATGCGTTAACTCATATAACAATCGCAAAAACGATGGTCTATGGAGGAACTGCCGAAAATGTTATCCCAAGAGAAGCAAAAGCTACAGTTGATTTAAGGGGTTTTCCTGAGCAAAACGAGAAGGATCTTCGTAAGATTATAACTAAATATTGTCGTGGTATAGAAATACGATTAAGAACGTACATACCATCAACATACACAAATCCAGAAAATTCTCTATTACATAATGCAATATGTGATGTTATAAGGACTCTAAAATATGAACCATTGCCAGTATTTATGACAGGGACAAGTGATTCTGCGTGGCTACGAAAATTAGGCATACCTGTTTTTCATTTCTTTGTCACAAAACACACGATTGATTGTTTTAATCCCCATATGGCTGATGAAAAGATACATATAGATGATTTGATGTTAGCTCTTCAAGGATATTATTATTTAATTATGAAACTAAGCTAAGAATCTAATATCTAGTTTATTTTTATGAATTTAATTCAATTGTTTTTCCCTTAATTTTTTAACATTAATCAGTAATTTGGCTATAAATAGCGTGAAAAATTTGGTTCCAATACAACTAAGTTAAGAGCTTTTTGGTCGGATTAAATTATTCTTTGAACTACTAAATTAGACTCTATTAAATCTAATACCCATGGTTTTAATTTAATGCCTAATCCAGGAGCATCTTTTGGTATTCTTGCACCATTTTTGAATAAAGGTCGAGTATTTTCATCTACAATATCCAAAGGCAATGTTAAATCAGAATCAAGATCAGTATTTATGACATCCCTAACGGCTGTTGCAAAATGAACCCCTGCAGAAATTGATATTCCACTTTCAAGCATGCAACCAACCATTAATTTTAATCCATATTCATGAGCAATCTCTGCTATTTTTAATCCCCAGAAAATACCTCCTGCTTTTTGTAATTTTATATTTATTCCATCAGCGGCATTTTGTTTTGCGATTTTTACAGCATCTTCATATGTTGCGGCGGATTCGTCAGCAAAAATTGGGATATCAACGTGTTCTTTTACGTATTTCATCTTATCTAAATCACCTTTGGGACAAGGTTCTTCTATTAGAACAATTCTGTCTCCTAGTTCATCATAAAGTTTTCTGAACACTCTAACAGCAGTATCTGGATCTACGTATGCTTGATTAGCGTCTAGAGTTAATTCGCCATCAAATAATTTAGCTACAACCATTACTCGCTCATAATCGTCTCGTGGATTACCTGACAATTTTAATTTTATTCTTTTCAAGCCATTCTCTCTGAATTTCTCTAAATATTCACGTGCAGTTTTTTCAGTTTCATGTATACTTTTGATGCCTATCGTTATCGTATTCGGAATTATGTTTGGCTTCTTTGCTCCTAGTATTTTGTATACTGGCATGTTTTTCATTTTTCCTAGAATATCGTAGCATGCCATATCAATTGCTGCCTTAACTGTTTGGCTTCGCAAACCAGTTAACTTTTCTATTTCCTCAAGTGTCTTATGAATTTCTTCGATATTTGTTGGATCCATTCCTAGAAGTCTCCCAACAGCATATGAAGAAAATTTTATTGCCTCTTCACGTGAATCACCAGTAATTGGTTTGAATGGTGCAGCTTCTCCATAACCAATTAATTCAGAATCTGTTTTAATTACAACTAAAATATTCTCTACATGTGTAAATGTTTGAAACGAGATTCTAAAGGGCTCTTTTAATCTAATATCAAAGCTAAATACATTGATTGACGAGATTCTTACCATGCTATCACCAGATTTATAAAAAGTAAAAGTTTGAAGAATATCGCAATCCTAACATTGTGATTGATTTAGTTTAAGCTCAGTATCATGAGATTAGATATAATTATATGTTGTTGAATATCGTATTGTGAAAATTATGGTTTTAACCTTCCATTTTAACAACAAAAATGAGCTCTACATGGATTCTTAATTTCCTAGATTGAGCAAGATATGATATATGGAAGTAACTAAAGAGCTATTTAAATATAATCAATATCTTTTTAGATAGCATCTTTACACAGTATTGCAATGTTTAATATCTTTGCAAACCTACGAATGTGTTCCATATGGCTTTCGAGAATTTACTTAAGAAGATCAAAGGAAAAGCAAAACTTGTTGATGAGTATATGCTTACGAATCTCGCCGGCGATATTAAAGAGTTGTATGATGCTTGCAAGCATTTAATTAAAGCTGGAGGAAAAAGACTCAGGCCCTTCTTAGTCCTTACAACATATAATCTATTTTGTGATGACATAGAAAAAGTCTTGCCTGTTGCAGCAGCAGTTGAACTATTTCATACATTCACGCTAATTCATGACGATATAATGGATCAAGATGAGTTCCGCAGAGGAGTACCAACAGTTCATACTGTATGGGGTGTTCCAATGGCTATTTTAGCAGGAGATCTTCTTCATGCAAAAGCATATGAGTTAGTAGCTAAGTCAAACTTACCCTCGGAAATTATAAAAAGAATTATTGAGGAATTCACTGAAACAGCAGTGATCATATGTGAAGGACAAGCTTTAGACATGGCCTTTGAGAAGAGAAAAGATGTAAGTATTGAAGAATATTTCGAGATGATTAAAAAGAAAACTGCATGGCTCTTCAGAACATGTTGCAGATTTGGAGCTATGTCAGCAAGCGCAGAAGAAAAATACATCAACATACTTGGTGAGTATGGCGAAAAAATGGGAATTGCATTCCAAATGGTAGATGATTGGCTTGGTTTATTCGGTAGCGAAGAGAAAACTGGAAAACCGGTGGGGAGCGATGTTAGAGAAGGAAAGAAGACATACCCAATTCTGTATGCTCTTGAAAAAGCAAATGAAGAAGATAGGAAAAAGCTTCTTGACATTCTAATGAAAGAACAAAAAACTGAGCGAGAAATACAAGAGGCTATAGAGATAATTAAGAAGACTGGGGCAGACATTGCAACGAAAGAATTAGCTATGAAGTATGCAGAAGAAGCTATATCAGTTATTAGAGAATTACCGGATTCAGAAGCAAAAGCAGATTTGATAACATTGGCTAAGTTTGTCATAGAAAGAAGTTTCTAGGGGGAATAGTCATGCAGAAATTTGATTATGATATAGTAATAGTTGGAGCAAGCATCGCAGGATCAACTCTGGCAATGTTTCTCGCCCGTGAAGGAATAGATATAGCATTAATAGAAATGAAGCCAAGAGAAAATATAGGAAATAAGGTATGTGGTGATGGAATTTCTGCTAGCTACTTTGAAAGATTCAAAATTTCTAAACCAAGCGGTCCAGAATTAGCATGTAATATAAACTCAGCTGAGGTTATTGCACCAGATAGGAAACATATTTTAGAAGTAGCAGGACGTGGATTTACCATTAACAGATTGCATCTAAATCAGCGATTTATTAAATATGCTGAAACGAAAGGAGTTCATTTATTGGATAATACGGTAGCATTGTATCCCATAGTTGAAAGTAATAGTGTTGCTGGCGTTGTAGTTAAGGATAATAAAACTAATGAGATAAAGAAAATCAGAGCAAAGGTTACTGTTGATGCTAGCGGATGTGGAGCAGTGATACGAAATAAAGTTCCAGAAACACTTCTACTAGAAAAATCCATTGATATTTTCGATATTGCTGCATGCTATCGAGAGATTGTAGAATCTGACGAAGATTATCCTTGGTCTGATGACAGAATTTACATTTATTTAAGTCACAAATTTGCACCAGGTGGATACGCATGGATTTTTCCCAAGGGAAAAAATATTGCTAATATTGGATTAGGTATTCAACCGCTATCAAATGCGCCAAATCCAAAAGATTTACTCCAAAAATTCAAGCAATTCTGGAACATAAAAGTAACAAGAGTAATACACGCAGGTGGTGGTATTGTTCCTGTAAGAAGACCCTTGTCTCAACTAGTAGCCGACGGATTAATCTTAGTTGGAGATGCTGCATCCCAAGCAAATCCTCTTCATGGTGGTGGAATGGGTTATGCAATGACGGCTGCCTTTTATGCTACAGAAACTATTGCTAATATAATTGATGCAAATAGAATTCTAGCTAAGGAAGAACTCTGGAGTTATGGTGTAAAATACATGCGTAATGAGGGAGCAAAAACAGCAGCATTAGAGATATTGCGACTTCTGTTACAAGGTTTTCCAGACGCATATCTCAATTTTATAATTAAACATAAGTTTGTATCTGGAGAAGATCTTCTTGCGATTGAATCCGCATCACCAAAAAGCAGAGAAGCATGGAAGAAAGTACTCTGGAAGAAGATATTAAGAAGTATCCTTGCTGGAAAAATTAGCATGCTTCGTCGATTAAAAATTGCAAAAGATCTATATTATGCGATTAAGAAACACTACAAAGAATATCCAGAAAATCCAAAGAAACTCAAGGAATGGCATAATAAGACACTAATGATAATTTCTGAGGCCAGAGAAAAGCTTTGGAGAGACCCATTGCAGCATACATTTTATGCTAAAAAATAAATGAGCATTCAATAACAAATATTTCCAAGTTTAAGGATTTTTTGAAAAAATAAAAAAGAATACGAAATTTTTATGAGTACTTCTTCTTAGCTACTACTACGATAATAACAATTCCGGCAATTAATGGAATGAGAATTATTAGTAGACGACCTAGTCCTGGTTGTGGGGGTGGTACCTCTTCGCCTCCTGGTGGTAATATTGGAGTTATTAGAGACACACTTGGAATAGGATTCGTGTATGTGGATTCCTCAGTTGCCGTTTGAGCAATAACGAATTCTGCTATTCTCATGGCGCCTCCCTCTTCGCCTTCCTTAGCTCCATGTTCTTCCTTTTCACATCCATGATATGCATCTTCTGGTGCATCTTCACGTGGTGGAGTATACGGCCCGAAGTCATATTTGACCAATGTTGGATTAATTGTTATATTGACGGAAATGTTGGCCTTCAGTTTAACTTCAATTGTCACAATGACTGTCGTATTTACATCAAGACGGATCGAACTAGTCTTAATAATGGCAACACCTAGTAGAGTATCGTACATAACAGTAGCTCCAATTTCCGTTTCATTAACTTTTACAGTAACGCTATCAATTATGTCACTTCTGAGCCATTCGATGACATGAATTGATGTGTTGACATCACCCACGTTTCTAATAGTTACGGTAATGTATAAAGTATCGTTCGTAGTGCTTATGTTCTTTGCAACTTCCAGCTCAGCATGAGGAATAGGCAAACCTTGCATTCTTCTCCATCTCAGTATTGCACCTCCAGGTACTCCTATGGGCACTCCAATGGACTCTGTACAGAGTGAAAGCCGGTATTCACGATCATCTATCGAGAATTCAAAGACCGTGTGAGCAACAACAGTCCAAAATCCTGGTCTAAGTCTATCGTGTATAGGTAGTGAGCAATTACTAACATTTCCAGGAGCAATATTATCCTCGATGGATCCATGCGCTAACTCTTTCACATCTCTGGCTTCTCTTAATCCAGCAAATAATCCTCTGATAATTGATATGTCAACACTGTCTATTGTTACAGTGCTTATATTGTGATTAACTACGCAAACTATGGCATTTGCTGAGAATTCTCCTTCTCGATCAATAGTGATATCACGTAAGATTAGAATTGGCCAAGTAAATAGGTTTTCTTTTTTACTTAGTAGTAGTATAAATCCATTAGCCATTGCAAATCCTAGCTTGCCTTCATAATCTTTGTAGAAGATTAGTGGACCATGAGCGAAGTAGAATAATAGTGGTCTTCCGAACAAAAATTGCTTTAAGCTTACTGGAAGCGTTAAGTTGAACTTTAGAAACACTGTTGAATTTCCAGAAATGTTATCAATTCTGTAAACAAATGCTGGCATTTCTCTGTCCTCTACAGTTATATTTTCATATGTCCAATTACCTTCGATTAGATCCCCAATAGTTATGTTTAAATGTGACTCCTCAATCATGTGCATGAGACCATGAATATGTTCATCGTAGAGCAAAATAGCCACTGTTACATTCTTTGCTTCACCGAGACCAACATTTGCAATGTATATGGTAAATATGAATTTCGTAGCATCGATATTCCACATTGTAACGCTTTCTACATCAGTCAAAAGCCATGCGGTAATTATCATTGGTGTCTTTTCAAGTTCTTCTGTTAGGTTATATGGTTTTCCTACAATGATAATGTCTTCTTCAGTTCTTTCTTTCTTCTCACCTATTCTCAAGAAGTATAGTAGAATTCCGCTGTATTCATATCCTGGATTATCTGGAGGCGTTGTATATGTTTCATTTATTTCAACGGGAATGAAGAATGTGACTTTTACCATGCTTACATTAGCGTACGAAGCGGGACTAAAGATGAAATCTTCGGGCATTCTGAGTGCAGTCTTTAGGGAGAGTTTGTACCAACCATCATTGTAATCTTCGATGACATTGGGTACGATGAACGCAACTCCAAGTATTGGAACAAATTCAGTAGTATCATTATCTAAGTCAATATCTCTCTTATCTCTAATGATTTCAATGAAAGCACGTGTATAACGCTTTGCCATAACATTCTCTTCAATTACTGGAGAACGTGCAATTGGTCCTAGTCCCTCATCTGGAAATTCATTGAGTACCATGGAATTCATTATGTCCCAAGCTATGGTTTCATTTATTGCCGCAAAGAATAAAATGTGTGTTTCATCTCCAATTTGCTCATGCCAAAATGGTTGGAATTCTATGTCAAGTAAGCTTCCAATGTATTCTGAAAGATTAAATGCCTTCTCTACATTGTTTGCTTCAGTTCCACCCTTGTAAACTAGGAATAGTGATACTCCCGGAGGTATATCTCCCCATATTGATCTGTGGAAATAAAGCCACCACCTGAAGCCAACGCCAATTCCAAGGCGCATTAAGAATAATCCTTCAAATTCTGAGCGACTCGTATCAAATGGTAATGTAATTTGTCCACCAGCTGCCATTAGCTGCACAGCAATGCTACGATTCTTGCCAATCCATATGTTTAAGAACTCTCCATAAGCGTTTACAGTTGTAGTAGTTTGCTTAGGTGTTATATTCAATGCCATTACATACGGCGGTAAAATCATCACAACAAGAAGCAATGCAATAAATGAACGTTTCATTCACATGCACCTCTACAATTTAGTGAGTTTAGGAGCTATATAAGAATAACGATTTACAGAGTGTTGTAAAAAACGAGGGGAGAATGAATTTTAATGCACATAATGTGTCATTAGTAAACAAGATGATTATTCATGTGAAATCATAATAAAGTAGCTTAATGTGTTCAAATTGACTTCAAAGAGGCTTTTTAGCACCCCATTTTTGGAGTGCTTCAAATAATGCTTTACTTTCACGAGCTTTTTCTTCTAGTGAAACATTTTCTAAAAACGCATCAATAGCAGCTCTAACTGCTTCTGCACCGGCACGAATTCCCGATGGATGACCAAATACACCACCACCAACTTGTACTATTATGTCTGTACCCATGATCTTCATCACGTTAGGAAGAATTCCTGGATGAAGTCCGCCTGATGCTACTGGAAATGTTCTCTTTATGTGGAACCATTTATTTCTTAGAGCATCACATATTGCTAAAACCTCTTTTTCTTCACTCTCCATTTTTCCAATTCCAGCGGTCCCGCTGTGCAGATGATCAACTCCAATAAGTCTTGATAGTTTTGTTACCACTAGCATTGATATTCCATGCTCTCTATTGCGAGTAAATGCTGCATGCATTGCTCTGTGTGCATGAATCGCAAGCTTTAAATCTTCAAATTCGTATCTCACGGTTTGTAAAGCAGCCCATCCTACAGTAATTATATCAATCATCACGAATTCTCCGCCATTATCAGCTATGAACTTTGCTCTCTTTAGCATTTCCCTTGTTTCCGCAGTAATATTTATTAACGCAGATTTTCGTTCCCCAGTTCCTTCCTCCACTTTCTCCCGCATTTTCATTAAGAGTAAGACACGATCCTTGAACTTATTGAAAGACAAGTTTGTTAAATTTTCATCATCCTTGCACAAATCAATTCCTCCAATCCATAATTCATACGCTACTTTTGCAAATTCCTCCGCCGAAAATCCTACCTTTGGTTTTGGAACCGTTGCAGTTATTGGTCGTTTTTCGACTTTCATTATTTTTCTAACACCACTTATTCCAAACTGTGGTCCAGGAAAATGCTTAACGAATTCCTTTGGTAGGTGTATGTCTAAAAGCTTAAGTCCCTCAATAGCTTTCATTCCAAAAATATTTCCAGCTACTGATGAAAGAAATTGTGGAATATTCGGTGGTGCATCAGAATCAAGTTCAAAAAGTTCTATTGGATATGCAATCTTTACAATTCTTTTCTCTTTATCAATTTCAAATACTCTTGCTTTTATTCTGTTAACTCGTGAAGGAACAAATCTCAATTCTGTCCAAGTACCCACACTACTCTCCGAAGCAACTCTAGCCGCAGCATCTTCAATGGAAATCCCAGGAGCTGGTTTTACATAAAACGTTGCAATTATATCTGTTTTGGATGGAACATAATTCAAGTCGATGAATTCAGAATACTTCAAACTCATTTTTAACCACTTTCCTATAAGAATATTAGACTATGCTAAGAGAATATAGAAAATCCATTTTCAAAATAAATGCTACTCACGGAAACAAATGATAATTGATGTGCTTAGAGAATATATTCTAATGCGAGCTAATATTCACAATTAATGATTATTTTGATTTTCAAGAATCTTAAAGACTTTTTAATCAAGTCTGCAGTTTTCTTTCATACTTCATTGTTTCCTTTTGTTAGATAATCTGTCCATTGCATAATAATCTCCACATTTTTCTCATAATTCGTTGCTTATTGCCTAAGTTTTAAAAGCTAAATGAAATTCGGCGAATAATAATAAGAAAATTTCGAGTCTTTTATAATTGCATACATTTGTGTTTAGCATGACAAAAAAGGATCCCCTTGAGATAATCCGAGAAATAAGCCAAAAAATTTCCAAACTAGAAATAAGAGGTGCCACAAAAATAACAATTGAAGCATTAAAAGCACTAAGGGAATTCGTTAAATATGCACCAAAGGAAAATTTTCATGAATTATTCAAAGATGCAATTAACATGCTATTAAAAAGCAGACCAACAGAGCCAGCAATGCAAAATGGAATAAAATATGTTCTTTACACTTATAATAATCTAGCTAAGAAAAATGCATCAATAGATGAAATTAAAGAAGCCATTGAAATAACGTCGATGAAATACATTTCTATGATAAAACACGCAATAGAAAAAATTGTTGAAATTGGATGGAAACGAATTCCAGATGACGGAACAATCATGACTCACTGTCACTCCTCAACAGTCGTAAGGATACTAATTGAGGCAAAGCAAAGAGGAAAAAGCTTTGTTGTAATTTCCTCAGAAACGCGCCCAATGTATCAGGGAAGAATAACTTCTAGGGAGTTAGCAAAATCCGGTATAAAAGTATATCATATTGTTGATAGTGCTATGAGATGGGCAGCAAGGCATTTCAAACCCGATCTCGCATTAGTTGGTGCTGATGCCATAACTAGTACGGGAGTTATAATAAATAAAGTTGGAAGCAGATTACTTGCACTTACAGCGAAAGAGTTTGATATTCCCCTTTATGTCGCAGCAACTCTTCTTAAGTTAGATCCTAGAACAGCATTTGGAGAATATACTCCAATTGAAATGAGAGATCCGAGCGAAGTGTGGCCTGATGCACCAGAGAATGTAATTGTATTAAATCCAGCATTTGAAACAGTTTCGCCAGAATACATTGATGGGATAATAACTGAGTTTGGTATTATTCCGCCATCGGAAGTATTACGAGCATTTAAGGAGTTATACAAAGAAATTTGGCAAATATCAAAAGAATACAGAATTTAGAACAGACTAAAGCAGCAATAGTAAGAGACTATGTAGTAGTATTGCAAGACCCAAGATACTGGCAAAATTTACCATGAAATTAATTGCTGAAGAAATAGCATAAGTTTTCAGTAATTTTTCGCCAGTGTATCCGAGTACTTTGCAACGAATTTTTATCAATTT
>Ga0180302_10001232_pt1 | contig 12063 bp, 7 predicted proteins | sample GuaBasSediGuay17_FD_121794 | JGI IMG/M metagenome (GOLD analysis project Ga0180302, IMG submission 121794) | Subseafloor sediment microbial communities from Guaymas Basin, Gulf of California, Mexico - Guay17, Core 4571-4, 12-15 cm | ecosystem: Environmental > Aquatic > Marine > Hydrothermal... | reverse complement strand
CTACCTCTTCCTCAACTTCCTTAATCTCAACAACAGGCTCCGGCTTAATAAATATCATTTCTATAACTCGATGATCTTTTATAGTAACTTTCAGATTTTCAGTCGGTAGCTTTAAAGGAATAACTAAAGGAGACCAGTCCTTCAGATATTTTACTTCCTCGGGAGAAGAATAAAGCTTTAAAGCAAAACTTTCAGGAGGCCTTACAGCTCTAGGCAGATAATACAGTATTCGGCACGGCAAATACTTAAGTATACCTGTCCTCCGAGTAGGTATCTTCCTATAGTATGTTTCTTCTCTATCAAAAATAACAATAGAAGGAACGAGATACTCAATATTTGTTTTTATATTCTCTATCTTGAAATCAATTACTATCGAATGATTATTTTCATTATAGAATGCATTTATAAACACTACCATCTCAAGAACACTTTTATACTTTTTAAACCATTTATTCAAACGTTCCCCCAGCATATTCCCTATAAAATATACCTTAAAATTTAGATATAAAATTATAGATATTGTTTCTATTTAAACAAAATTATTCAAAAAAACAATTATCAGCTCATCTTTACTAATTATCGACTTGAGAATATTATTCTCCACAGTATATAGCACACTACTAAATAATTTAAAACATTTGGATAAATTATTGACTTACTTCTAACTTTATATTAAATACCCTTTCAAAAAGCTGAGCTTTTTCGCACGCTCTACTGATTTCAATAGTTGCATTTTCTTCAGAATAAACCTTAATCAAAAGAACATTATCTTTTCTCTCAAGCTCTACATTCTCTACTACCTGCCTGAGAGAGCGATCCAGAGCATCAGCAATCCTTAAAACTGCAGCCAACTTAACTACATTTTCACCGTATTCGCTTTCAAAGACTTCTCTCCATTTCTCATCTTGAAACTTAAAAGGATCAAGTTTCCCTCTATGAAAGAAAGCAATCCAGGCTACAGCTCTTAAATCTAAATAATCTAAAACCTCCTTAAGCTCCCTAGATGAAAGTATAAGGTCACGAGAAGCCCAATTATGACATTTTTCATCTATGGGAACTCCAATATCATGAAGTATAGCAGCAGCCTCTAACCAAAATTTCTCCCCAGACCCCATATCATGTAAGCCAAGACGCTTCAACTCATCAAAAATCCTTAAAGCAAGATCCCTAACCTTAAACACATGCCCACAACCACGACCAAAACCATACCTCTCACCAAACTCTACAACAACACGCATCAAGTCAGAATAATCACACCTAGTCTCAGCCATAATTTCTCCTAATTCTCTACTAAACTTAACTTTAAAAACTTTCTCAAATACAACTAAGAGTCTAAAGGAACGGTCCATTACACACTCAATCTCACTACATAAAGTATAGCTTACTCTATTAAATTAATTTAACGCTATTCAAATACTGTTTCCACACTTTCACTTTTACAGTCAACCATATACTCAATAACAAAAATCATCGACTTTAAATCAATGAAAGTACCATAATGCCTATTTACACTATAAATGCTTCCCAAGGAAAATACTTTCGAAATTCTATTACAAATATGAAAACCTTTTTAGTTTAATTAGTCTAAATATATAATTAGGGATGAAGCTTGAAAACTCTCGCTGAGACCCAGATTCCCCTGGAAGAGCTTAATAATGTTGCTAGAAGAGAGGCTGGGTTCATAAGAGTGCCCAAACTCAGTAACCTTCATCCCTATCTTGCTAGGAGGCCTACAGCTACTGCAAGGGTACTAACATTAGCAGCGGTATTGCCAAAGAATGTAACTATAGGCGAATTTACCAAGGCAATAGGCCTTAACAAAGTGAAGGACGTACCATACAAGATCTTATACCTTGTAAATCCGAATAGAAGAGTGATACAGGAACTAATCAAGAAGTACGTGAGAAGAGATCCTAGGGAAATAATTGTTGTAGACCCTATGGCTGGAGGAGGCTCTATTCCACTTGAAGCTCTTAGATTAGGCTTCTATACAGTAGCTATGGATTATAATCCTATCGCATATCTAGTTTTAAAAGCAGTACTTGAATATCCTGCTAAATATGGAAGAAAACTCTATGAAGACGTTAAAAGGGAGGTTGAAAAACTAATAGACTGGGCACGAAAGGTGTTAAGCCAATACTATGCACCAGATGCATACAATTACATTATAGCTAGAGGATATCGATGTCCAAATCCAAAATGTAAAGGGTTAATACCCATAATTCACAATCCAAAACTTAGAAAAAAAGGTCCTTACCTAGAGTTCAAAGTGGATAAGAACAATAAGACCTTCACCGTGGAGATATCTCAACATGAAACAACATTTGAAAAGCTGAGATGTCCATACTGTAGAACACCAATAAGTAGAGACGCGGCACTAAAGACATGGGTTCAGAAACACAAAGAACTACTAAAAATAGCGTTAAGCGGAAATGTCGAGAAAGCTGAGGAGAAAATCGAAGAGCTACTAGAGACGCACATAATCTTAGTAAAGGAGACTCCACACGGCTTCAAACTGGCAGATGAGAAAGATAAGGATGCCTTTGTAAAAGCATATCTAGATCTAGCTAGCCAGATAAACGAGCTACGAGATGTATTACTTGATGCTCAGATACCAGCAGAAAACGAGGTATTTAAACCCATAAGAGATCTTGGGATAGAGTACTGGTACGAACTCTTTAACTCAAGGCAGCTGCTGTTGCTCCTCAAGCTCCTTAAATACGTAAAGGAGCGTACTGAACAGCTCATCAAAGAGAAAGGTGAGTATGGAGTAGCAATTGCACTCTACTTGGCGTTTGGTATAGATAAGTTTGCAGATTACAACAATATAGCAACAGAGTGGGATAATTATCAATCTTCAATAGATAGGTTGTCTGGAAGGTACCAGGAACGTGGACGAACCGTAGACTTAGGATTAGAGTATTGCGAGATGCCGCCCATAACTTCTGATCCCGGAAAATCCCTCGGCTGGGTATTTGAACCTCATGTAACAGCTATTGCTCGTACCGCTGGAGGTATTTTACCTGTTCTAAGGCTTCTTAGTGAGTGGCTTGAAGGTCTTGGTGAACGTGTTGAGGTTTATTGTGCTGATGCAAGAAATCTCAGCGAGATTTTTGGTGATAGGAAAGTTGATATTATCAACGTTGATCCTCCGTATCTTGCTCAGCACTTCTATAGCGATCTTATGGAGTTCTTCTGGCAGTTCCTACGAATTATACTTCAGCCAGCTATAAATGAAGGTTATCTGTTTAACAGGGATTCATCGCGAGGAAGAGTCGAGTTGTTTATTGAGGGTTGGTCGCCCTATTTATCTGTCTTACCTAGAGAGGCGGAGATTATTGCTAGGAAGGGGCGGGATAAGATCGGAGATCTCGGTAGTAAAAGTGTCGTATTAATCGAGAAACAGCCATTTACAGGTGCTTGGTATGTTATGAAAATGTGGGAGTTTTTCCGCCAAGTGAGCAAGGCTCTCAAAGATAGTGGTTCATTGATAGTGTGGTTCACACATAGTGATCCAGATGCTTGGGAAGCAATATTATCCTCCCTCTATGCTGCAGGATTTGTATTGAGCAAAGCGTGGCCCGTATGGACAGAGATGGCACAGAGGCGTGTTGCACTATTAACCTCAGCATTCTTTACATCGCTAGTGTTGGTATTGCGTAAGAGAAGCGTTGTTGGTAGCCTAGCTATTGGAGCTAATAATCCATCTACTATTGTACAAGATGATATCGTTAAGAAGGCTATTGTTGATGCTGTGCTTGACTCACTTGTTAGTGCATATAACTCCAAAGCTTCTGGCTCAGAGGTATTTATAATGGGTCTTGCTGGCGGTATTGCAGGTGCTACTAGAATCTGGAATCCTAACATAGATAAGGTGGATCTTTCAGCTCAGAAAAGTCTTCTTGAGTACCTTGGCGGTATAGAAGAAGCTTTAGATAAGATTAGATTCCAGAAAGCATTAGCATTCTTCGGGAAGGTGCTCTATCCTGCTGCTGTGTATCTTGCATCTACAACATTGCTCGAAAATCATCTCAAGAAAGCTAAGCTAGATGATCAAGCAATAAACGAGGTACTTACTACGGACAATTTCACACGTGCATATCTTATATTCTGGACTGCTACACGATATACATGCTCGAAAGAACTAGCTTCCGATTTTGTCAAAAAGATATGCCAGATTCTGAACGTACGCTATCAATCATTAATAAATTTTGGTCTTCTTAAGCAACCATCGAAGTCTTCATCTAAGACATACAAGATACTCTTTGGGAGTAAGTGTTATGATGCTGTTAATAAACGAATTAACGTACTTATCAGGACTATTGCAGGACAGGCTATTCATCTACTTAGACTCATTGGTGAGCAACCTAAAGACGATATTTCTAGAGCCGTGAAAGGAGTAGTTTCATCCATGCCTGTAAGCCGTAGAGTAGCTGCTACAGCTCTATTTCTCTTACGTACTGCTAGAGGTGACGAGCTTAGACTTGTTGGACTTTCTGAGTTCACGCGAGAATTCGCTGATACAGTACTAATGACACTGTATCGAGGTGGTTAGTATGACTCTTCCAAGACTTAAGGAAGTTGTTGAGCTTAGTGAATTGGCATCAAATGTATATCGATACCTTGAGCCGCAGGAATATGTTGGTAGATTAGCTCCAAGCCTTGGAATGATACTACAGAAAGACCTTGGTATAGCCGATTTAGAAGTCAGTAGCGAGTTCCTAGATCCCGTAACATTCTTAACAATAACTCACTTCCGTGAACCACTAATAGATGCACTAAGAATTGTAAATACGAGCTTGCAGAGAGTGTCAGAGGCCGTACCAGTTCTCGCGCTTACTCATGCTATGGGTCTCGGAAAGACACACTTCTTAACATTGCTGTATCATCTATACACTAGGACACCGACTATATGGGACAATATTATAGACACTTTACCCGATGAGTCTAGAGTACTTGTCGAGAAAGCCAACTATAGAATTGATACAGCTAAAAAGACGCTAGTTATAGCTATAGACCTAAAGCATATACCGAGTGAAGTCTTACCATATGATGCAGTGTTTCTCATTATGCAGAAGATATTTGAAAGGCACAAAAAGAGATACCTTGAGGCAGAAGCCTCTAAAGCTAGACTAAATGAATTCGAAGGACTACTGCGAAGAATGCATAAATATGATCCAAAGGATGCAGCAAGGGAGTTTGTTAAAGTATTAGCGAGACTGGCGATCAATACTCCTATACTAATCATAGTTGATGAGGTATATGCAGCCGTATTTGAAGCTATTGCAGGGGCTTCTAAGGAGTACATTGATAGTGTAAGAAAGGTTTTATTATTCCTTGCATCATTGGCTGATGAGCTTCGAGGGAAGTTCCCAGCAGCACTTGTGTATGCATCAGCTATACAAGATGTTCAAAGATGGAGAGATGTAGTTAAATTAAGAGTTGATAGCGTTGAGAAGGAATGGTTAAAGGAGGCTGTAAAGTACTTTGAAGAGCGCACTCATAGAGTTTCACCTATAAGTGTAAAGGATGTAAATGAGGAAGAGGCTCTCGAGATTGTAAAGAAGCGAATCATTAGACTAAAGGCTTCAATAGATAAAGTCCTACCAAGGGACATTCTCAAAGAGCTTCAACAAATTTTGTCTGAGATTGTAGGAGAAGCTGAAGCTACTAAGTTTATTAACGAGCTCAAAAGAACATATCCGTTCTCACCGATATATAGGGAATTAGTCAGAAAGCTCATAGTTCCAGCATACAGCGCTGACTTTGCTCCTGGACGGCTACAGCATTTACGTGATTTAATTAAAATTAGCTCTAGCATTCTTGGGAGAGTCTTAGAGAGTGATGACGAGACATATTTGGTCAGCATAGCTCATGTAGAACACGATGATATTAAGCATCTACTAGATGAGGGTTACGCGAACGAGTGGCGGAGAGACGTGCTCTCATGGAAGAGGTTCCTGGAGTTCCTAGAAGCTGAAACTAAGGACTATGATCTAGTGAAAATGGTTAGAGGCGCGATATCATCGATATACCTTAAATCCGTTACTAACAATGCATGGGACTTAATGTTGATGATGACCAAGAGCCCTGATGCACTATCTCTAGAGGAACTTGATAGAAGAGCTTTATTCCAAAGAAAACTTCTACTTTCCTTAGTAGGAGTTATCGACATCACTAAGCTTAATAAATATCCTGTTGCACTAAAGAAGCTTAACATAGCACCGTATATACATAGTGTTAAACGAGGTGAAGGACAATATTACTATGCATCATTATTTGAGAACCCATATCAACTACTTAAGGATGTTCATGAAGGAGAGATTCGAAGGCTTAAGGATGAAGAAGGAAGATTGAAGATTAAGGACGCTATTGAATATGTGAGAGGAAAACTTGAAGAATATGCGTTAGTAAGCGAATTTAAGCAGAATGCGCCGCTAAACATGGAATTTGGGGGAATCGACGACTTTGAGGCTGGTGCTAGATTCGTTGAGTACCTGAATAGGGACGAATTCACTATACTTGTGGTCTCACCATTAGATATAGCTGGCAAAATGCTCGTTGAAGGTAAAAAGTTTAATGAACTACTTGAGAAAATTAGGAGATCTATAGATAGGAATAGAAATAAGATAAGATATCTGAACATGTTCGCCATCGTTATTCCATGTGTAGATGTTGAAACCTTAGAAAGGTTAGTGAACTCTTTAGCTGAAATCAAGGCTAGCGAAATAGTTGTCAATATGTTGAAGTCTGATAGAGGTATTGTTGAGTTCGCTGAACATACAACAGAGCGTCATAAAACACTACTTGACCTTATAAAAAGACCTGAAGAAGAGTTTAAGCGTATTGTTATGGAGATAATAACTAGATTTAGGGAAAGACTTGAGACTTATGCTCAGCAGCTTAATAATGTTGCTGTACAGAACTTTACCTCAGACTTCGTTAATATGTTTAAGAAGATTATAACATATAACCCATCTTCAGGAAGAATTGAAGTATATGATCTTTCTATATCGATTGATAAGCAACCCCAAACACTCTCCAGGGTATTCGCATCGTTGCCAATATGGATTGCCAGTTCCGTTAAAGGAAAGTTGCAGGTAGCTAGTGCAACGGAAATCAGCGCTAAGCTTACGGAATGGATTAAGAAAATGATTAACACTGACATAGTAAGAGAAGAACTCCGTAAAGCTGGGGAGTATAGACACTCAGTATTTTCTATCATAGAAGGGTTCGTCAAAGGATGGCCTGATGTACCAATAAAGCCAGAATCTGTGAAGAGCATAGAGAATGCTATTAGAAACCTTCTTCGTGGTAGGGTTATCCAAACAGATGATAGGGAATTTAAACTAATTGAAATAGATGTTGAGAAAGATGACCTTATTATAAGACCGAAAGAAGTAATTTCTCTTCCTCCACCACCATTGCCACCTAAAGGCATCACAGGCTTTGAGACATCTGGAGTAGATAATGTTAATATAGTTTTAGGAAGTATTACCCGAAGTAAAGAATTTGCACAACAAGTCGAGTCGTTATATGTTGAAGTGTGGGTAGGTTCTGATACCGAGGTAAGTATTAAAGGCTCCTTGAGTAAGATCTCAGAGCTCGCTGAGGCTCTTGTCAGATATATCAATCGCTATAGAAACGATATAACTTCTTGCAGATTGGCAGTACAATTAACTAAAGTGCTCGAGAAAGATACAGCTCTACAGATAGTCAAGAGGATAGGGTTATCACCAGCTAGAATTAGGTTCTTAGAGAATTGAAGGTGATAGCTCGGGCGGTGTTTAATACATGAGTAATAGCTTGGAGATAGCATCACTACTAATAGACGAGTTTCATAGTCTTATAAACATGCTTCCCCGATATATCGATCTTGATAAGCATAAGGAGATCTATAAAATAATATTTGAAATATTTTATCAGGCTGTTAATCGCAGGACTCTTCTTTTAAAGAACTTGTGTAAGGATGTTCGTTTATCAAGAATACTACAGCACGTGAGGAGGACTTTGAATATTGTTAGTGGAATAATAGATAGGCGTGTTGCTAACATTCAAACGCTAGCACATGAGATGCTTCGAAGAGCCTACATAGTACTTGCCGAAGTTCCTGAGAACACGCCAAAGTATGTAATTGTCTGTGATGGTCTATCAATTGTTGATGCTGTCTACATAGCCTTTAGATTAAAGAAAGAGAACATGGAACCTTTCGTAGCCCCATTAATTAATCCGGGTGGTATCACAGAAACATACAAATTCATTCTTGAGCCACGTAGTTACCTTCAGTACGGTAATCTTACACTTAATGTTATTGCTCACAGCATAGCTAAGAAAATATGCGCTAAGGATGCTATCGTTTTCAGGGGATACGACGATTATATTCACCGATTAAGAAATATACATGCCGTTAACATAATAAACACGATGTATTCGCTAACATCTAAGCTTTATAGTAAAATTGCATGGATGAAAAGTGAGTTCAATGGAATGATAATGTTACTTTCAGACCATGGCTACGATGTTATAGCAGAAGATGTGAATATGTGTAAAGTAGAGCATTGTTGGAGACCTCGTGCTCTTAGCGTAATTGCTTCATTGTTAGTGGTATAGGGGTGAATAAATGTGAGTAAGAACCTGTATTTCTTAATTTATAAGACAAGCGGTAAAAGAACTGAATTAATTTTGAGAGAGCCTACTTTAGATTCAAAAGATTTTATAAGGATTAGAGGGGAACGTGCCAACAAACTGTTCAGAAATATAACCTCCGTACTAGATGCGTATGCGTTGAAATATGGTATCTCAAAAAGAGGTAAAGAAGTACTTGTAGAGCTTCCAGCAGACGTAGGTTATGCAGTGCTACTCTACTTGCTACTAGCATTTAATACCAGGAGGCCAGGAAAGTATGTATTCTTCTTGGAAAAGCTTTTAGCCGGTAAAATTCCCTTTGTTAAATACTTCACTGTATTTGTCGATATGGCTATCGACTTAAGTGATTTAAAAACAAGCAAAGGACATAGAGGTGCTGTAATTAAAGGCAACGTTGCGAGAACTATTTCATCTATAATGCAAATATTAGTTAAGAATATAGAAGGATTAGAAAAGTAGGGTAATACATTTAATAGAAGTCCATAATCAACTAAATAAGGGACAAAATAATATCTTCTCAGTTGAAGGTTGTAGTAGCAGGTATTACTAAAAGAGAAAAACTTTTCTTCAAGTCACTAGGTGATGTTTTAATAGTTCTTTAAGGAACAAAAAGTCTCTTGTATTTTTACTGTTACAGTACCAAAGGTTACATTTGGAAGGCCTTTTCTTATTTTATCCAATTTGAACTGCAAAGTAATCAATAACTTTAGGGGTCAATTTTTAATCATCAGCTCATAGACTTTTCCTCGAACTTCTAAAAGCAATTGCTACATATCCATCACTAGGTGACATAGCAGATATACACATCTATAATCATGGATAGTATACGGCTAGTAGTAGAGAAGGTAATGAATATTACGCCAAGAGGCTCTTTATAGCAAGATATAGTGCTGGGGAAGGTATCATCAGATTAGTAAGAGATCTTGAAAATAAGATTGAAGTGAGTATGAGGAACAAGAGAGCGTGAAAATATCATAATAGTTAATCAAGAAATACTCAAGACTAAGCTTGAGAACCCTAAGTGGTGTTAAGCATATTAATTTAACAAATGAAACTGAGTATATTATCATAGACATTAATGTTTTAAAGCTAAAAGATTGGAATACTAGCGGTTTCACTGATAGGGCTAGACTTCATAGAGCAATGCAAGACATAAGGAATACATCATATAGAAATAGAGTAATAATCATATTAGTTGTTAGGAGAGGGGCTAGACTTGAATCCAAGAATAGGTATTTAACTGTTTAGAGTAAAAGTATTTTGTGTAGTGTTTTTGGGTCTTTGGCTGTGGTTTGTGCTATTTGTATGTGTTTTATTGTTTTTTGTTTGAATTGTTTTAGTGGTGTTTTTTGTAGGTGTTGTGGTGTTATGTATTTATATTGTTTTTTATAGTTATGTAGGTATTCGTATAGTGTTGGTCTTAGTGTTGGGTTTTTGAGGAGGTATATTCCGCAGCAGTCTGGTGCTGTGTTTAGGTTGTGGAAGGGTTCTCTGCATACTGTGAAGTGTATTTTGTATTTTGTGGTTTGTTGTTTTATTGTTTGGTATGTTTGTGTTCTCCATTGTTTGTTTGGGTGTTTGCATGGTGATTTGGGGTATTTTTGCCATAGTTTTGGGTTTGTTAGTTTTTTGTATTGATGTGGTGTTAGTAGTGGCTGGAGTTGCTGCAGTGTTTTCCAGGTGCTGATTCTTATTGTTTCTGCTATTATTTGTTTTACTTTGAGTGCTGCAGCTGTCTCTACGTATTGCTGTACTTGGTCTGGCTGCGAGTTTAGGTATGGTATTATTGGCTGTAGTCTTAGTATTACTGGTATTTGTTCGTCTACTAGTGTTTCTATTGTCTTGATTCTTTGTGATGGTGGTGGGGCGTGTGGTTCTAGTTTTCGGGCTTTGTTGTCGTCTAGGAGTGTTAGTGTTATTTGTACTATTGCTAGTTTTTCTGCTGCTAGCTCTTTTATTATGTCTAGCCAGGGTGGTTTTGCTACTAGTGTTGATTTTGTTGATATTATTACTGGTACTTGTTCTTGTAAGCAGACTTTGAGTGTTCTGTAGGATAGTTTTAGTTTTTCTTCTATTGGCTGGAGTCCGTCTGTTAGTTCGGAGAGTCTGAATGGTGGTATTGGTGTATGTGATTTTTTGAGTAGGTGTATTGCTTGCTGGAAGGCTTGTGGGAAGCTTATTCTGGCTTTTATTTTTGGTGGGTTTAGGCTTGGGAAGAATTTTGTGTAGCAGTATATGCAGCTGTGGCTGCAGCCTATGTATGGGTCTAGTCTGAATATTGTGTAGCAGAAGCATGACATTGGTATGCTGTGTCCTATGACTAGTTCTCCGTCTAGTCGTTTTACTTTGACTGGGATGTAGTCTGTCATGGGAGTATTCCTGCTTCTTCTAGGGCTTTTCTCAGGGTTTCTTGGTTTTGTTCTGGGGGTTTGAGAGGGTTTACTGCTACTATTATTATTTTCTTTGATAAGTTTTCGTTGTATTCTATTGCTATTCCTTTTTCTTGGGCTTCTTTGAAAAGCTTATGTGTCTCAAGTGACTCGGGATCCCTTGGTTTTCCTAGTGTCTGAGGGAAGAAGAGTATTCCTGTGTCTGTGTTGTATTCTAGTAGGTATCCTAGTACTTTGTATCTGGCTTCTGTTAGTGATGAGGGTGTGTACTTGAATTTGCATTCGGCTAATACTATCCTATTGTTATTTCTTATTATTATGTCTGGTAGTCCTAGGTATTTGTGGTCTGGTATTGTGGTTTGCGGTAATAGTGTTTTGATTTGTTTTAAGGTGTGTTTGTTTGCTAGGTCGTTTATTTGATTGAATGCTATTTTCACCACTGTATTGTTTCTTAGGGTATATAAGAAGTATGTGGCTTCTCTGTGGTCTTCTATTGTTGTTTGTGTTGATTGTTTTTGTAGTAGGTTGAGTATGTTTAGTAGGGTGTATATTTCGTATAGTCTGTTTGGGTTTATGAAGTAGCCTATTGTTTTTTCTGTTTGAAGAGCTCTTCCTATTGATGTCTTTAGATTGCTTGATAGTTTTTTGAAGTCTTCGTATAGTTTTACTAGTTTTAGGTATTCTATTGGTATGGCTCCTTTGAGTGCGAGTGTTTTTGTTTTGTTTTTGTATTTTTCTGCAGTGTGTTCTGGTTTTGTTTTCTTTGGTGTTTCTACGTATTTTATCCATGTTGCTTTTAGTAGGTTTTGTGTTTTTGCTGTTATTTGTTTTAGTTTGTTTAGTACTAGTTTTAGCCATGGTCTGTTTTCTGCTTCAGTTAAGTATTGTTGGATGAGAGTTTTTGTTTGCAGGTAGGCTGTTTGGAGAAATGTTTTTGTGAATATGTTTTCGGGTGTATTTAGGGTTATTATTGTTGTTATATGTGGTACTAGTTTGTGTAGTAATGTGTAGGGGAGTTGGGGCCAGT
>Ga0180302_10001231_pt1 | contig 12080 bp, 13 predicted proteins | sample GuaBasSediGuay17_FD_121794 | JGI IMG/M metagenome (GOLD analysis project Ga0180302, IMG submission 121794) | Subseafloor sediment microbial communities from Guaymas Basin, Gulf of California, Mexico - Guay17, Core 4571-4, 12-15 cm | ecosystem: Environmental > Aquatic > Marine > Hydrothermal... | reverse complement strand
CCACCCACCCTTACCGCGGCAGACAAGATAGCGGACACCATCCTCACGTTTTCGGTCCCAGCCTCCTCCGCAAACTTCTTCATGGCCTTCTCAAACTCTACACCCCACGAGAGCAGGACGACCGCCTTTTTAAGGGGCTTAGTCAGAGGTCCATAACTTCTGGAGCTGCAAACCTCGAAGGCTTGTATAAAGTTTAAACCGGCGTCCTGAAGGTCGGCTAAGTTGTCCAACAAGACGGGAAGCATGTCGTCTATGAGCCTGTTTCTCCGATAAATCATCGTGTAGAAAACCGCTATCGGCGCCACGGCTACGTCTAGGGCGGCTAGAAGCAGCAGCCGTAGGTCGAATCCCCTCAAACCGACCGAGACCCCGTACGCCGCTATCGCCAGCCCTACGGCCACGCTCAAACCATAGATTATGGGCTTAGGACACCTCATCGTCTACCACCCTGAGAGGATCATATCTAAAATCAGGAGCGCAGCAGTAGCCGTCACAGGTATGAGGAGGTAGATTATCACGTAGGCGAGGGCTATAGGGTCTAGAAACCCCAGTACAAGCCCCCCGACAAGCCCCATAAGGGTGAGCATAGTCACCATTATAACCGGGAAAACTATGAGCACCGTTATGTAGACCTCTGCTATCAGGTTCAGGTTATCTACGAGCTTCGTGAGGTATAACCTTCTGGACTCGATAACTCTCTTGAAAGAAGATTCCAGGAAGCTCCTCATATCCCCCCCGGCTTTGAAAGTGGCCATGTATCCCTGTATGAACTCTCTGAACCTCTCCGATGGGCATCTCATAGCCTCTTCCTCCATAGCGGTTAACGCGTCCAAACCCAGCAGGGAAACATCTCTCAAGACGTTTCTAGCATAACCTTCGACGCCGAACATCTCCCCCTCCTTAGCGAGGAAGTCGAAGACTTGCTCTATAGACGCCTCGGCCGAGGCGAGGATCGACATGCAGCCCACGATGTAGGCTAGATACCTTTCCATACGCCTCTTAATGGAGCCGGCTACGTAGTGTGGATAGAAGTAGAGGATGGAGAAAACGGTTACGGGTATGATCGACGCTGTTAGGGCTCTAACAAGTATGGGCGGGATGGAGGATACGTATCCCGTCATAAGCTCGGCTGCGACCACAGCGACGGGTATCGACACTAGGGTCCAGAAAAGCATACCGGCTGTGTAGACAGGGGGGCTAACCCCTATGTACGCCCTTAGAAGGTTCTCCCTAACCCTGCGCATCAAGGGGTTGAAGACGAAGATGGGTCTACCCCTGAAGACGAAGTATCCTATGCTCAGGAGTCCTTTGAGACGCTTCATGCCCCGGTTCTCCCTTCGTCTTCGTCAAGCGACTCCTCAACGCTTACACGGCTGAAAACGAGTTCAGGTGAATAAGCGTAGCTCCTTATTATCTCGGCGACCTGGTCGAACCTACGCAGGTTCTTCTTAACCATCCACTCTAGTATACGCTTCCTCCGCTCTATCTCCCTCCAAGCCTCTGAGATAGTCATGCCGAGGTTTTTAGCAACCCGCTCGAAAGTTATGCATCGACCGGTGAAGACGAAGGAGTCTGTCCTAGGGTCCCATCTGTAGATGTCGTTCATCAATATATCCTTCGTCTTATAGTCCAAACCCACTATCTCGGTTATGACCTTGGTCCTCCTAGCAGGTAACCCATTCTTCTCGACCCTTGTCTGAACGGTCGCTATGTTAAGCTGGGCTATGAGGTTACGCGGTATGTTCATGGGCGGGTTTTCAAGCCTCCTTATCGCGGCTATGACGGAGTCCGCGTGGATAGTGGCCATGGCTAGATGCCCGATAGATATCGCCTGGAAGAGGGTGTAAGCCTCTTCTCCACGTATCTCGCCTACGATTATGTAGTCCGGCCTCTGGCGGACGGCGGCTTTGAGGAGGTCGAAGAGCGTTATCTCCCTAGCCGAGCTCGTGTAGGCGGGTCTAGTAACAGACCTGACCCAGTTCTTATGGTAAAGCTGAAGCTCCGGGGTATCCTCGATCGTGACTATCTTGAGGTCGGGTTTTATGAAGTTTGAGAGACAGTTGAGCAGAGTCGTCTTACCGGAGGCAGCTCCTCCGCAGACTAAGACCGAAATCCTGTTTTCGATGAGAAACCAAAGCAGAGCCGCTATCTCCGCCGACAAGGTGTTGAGCCTTATCAGGTCGACTATGGTCAACAAGTCTCTCCTAAACTTTCTTATGGTGAACGTGCTCCCATGCCTGGTGACCTGCCCCCCGAGCGTAAGCTGGATCCTGCTTCCGTCCGGAAGCGAGGCGTCGAGTATCGGGTTAGCCAGGGTTATCATCCTACCGGCCCTATGGGCGAGCCGTATCACAAAAGAATCCAGCTCCCTCTCGTCGTCGAACACGACGTTCGTAGGTAAGGACTCGTAGTCTCTATGCCACACATATATGGGTAAACCGACGCCGTTGCAGCTGATATCCTCTATAAGCGGGTCCCTCATCAACACGTCTATCTTACCGTAACCGATGAAGTCTCTGACTATATAGTAGGCGAGCTTCTCGAAGTTCTCCTTAACAGGTAGCCTATACTGCTTTATGACATCCCTCATACGTTCTTTAAGATACTCTATAGCATCCTTCTCGTCCTTGAAAGACGACAACGTCACGTCGAGCGTCTCGACTAGGTGGTTCTTTATCTCGGCGAGGACCTTAACCTCCTCCTCTGAGAGGGTGGGCTCCTGAACCTCGTAGACCACCTCGTTGGTCACAGGGTTCATAGTCAAGACAGCGTATGCATTAGGCGGGTTGATAGGCCAAACCCGTATCACATGCCTAGGACGACCGCCTTCCCTACCGCCTTCGACCATAGATGTCTTTCAAGAATTGAAAAGCATGAAAATTTAAAAACTTAGCTAACCAGCTTGGATATAATACGTCTCGGCGACGCGGCGCATTACTCTACAATGGCTCTAAACATCTGAAAGCCTAAACCCGAAGCTACCTACTGTACATGCCTACAAGCTTCGCATAAGCTATGACATGCCCCGACATGCGTTCAGAACCTCTCTAGCCGTCGATCCTGGCGGAAGCTCTAGCTTCCCATCCAAGGCTAGAAGCAGAAACACGTACCTATGCGCTTCTTCACCTGGAGATGATACGAGGGAGAAGGTTTTATAAGCTTAATGTTCCACCATGCCTGGGCGGCTCTCTCTTCGACGGGAGGCTTCATAGGTGTCTATATTTATAGCGGTGATCACCTGTATTTTCTGGCGTATGACGATATGCTTGACCTTCTGAACAAGATATTCATCTGGTTACAGAGATGGGTTCAGGGGATACCTAGCGGGCCGGCGCATCTATACGATAGGCTCGCGACGAGGTATCTTGAGCCATCCTATGAACACATCGTGGAGGAGCTTAGGGATAAGACTTCCGGCGAGAGTTTGATAGTCGAAGTGGGCTGTGGAACCGGAAAGCTTCTTCTGAAAATCGCCGAGACCCTGAAACCAATGAGCGTCATGGGGATAGACATATCACGTGCGATGATCGAGCTCTCTAAGCGAAACCTATCTAGAAGCCGTAGCCGAGGGCTCGTCGACCTCATCCTAGCAGACGCTCATAACATGCCTATAAGAAATCAGTGTGTCGACCTCATCCTAAGCACAGGCACCCTCCATCATATACGACAGCCAAAGAGGTTTTTCGACGAGTGCGCGAGGGTGCTTAAGGAGGATGGAGAAGCTTGGATATACGAGTTCTCACACGACGCAAAGTACGAAGACCTCAGGGCTATAAAAACACCACGTATATTTCTTAAGATCCTAGCCGCGTTACACGGCATACCCAGAAGAATCTTCGAGAAAGGATACATCAAAAAAGCCTTAGAAAAAGGTGGATACCGATATAAAATCAGCTATCAAGGAGCGGTAACAAAGCTCATACTCGGTAAAACCTAAGCGAAAAATTTACTTGGAAGACCCACGTAATTCTCCAACGACCCAGCACCACCAGAATAGTCCAGAAAACATCTATACGCAGCCGAATGTGGCCGCCGTAACGTAGCCTGGCAGCGTACGGGCCTGTGGAGCCCGGAGGCCGGGTTCAAATCCCGGCGGCGGCCCTCCGTTTTTGAAGAGAAGCTTGGATTGGGGTTGTTTTCTTTTATGGGTGGGACGGTCCTGGGACTGTCCTGGTTGAGTAGTGCGAGTAGGTATTGGTTGAGGCCTAGCCCGGCGTGCTGTGCTTTCTGTTTGAGGAGTTGGGCTACTTCGGTTTTGAGGGTTATCGTGGTGTAGCCGGGTTTAGGCATTATGATAATGTCGGTTGTGGCGGTGTTTAAGCTTTTAGATGGGTGGTATATTCTTGAGGTTTGACATTGCTTAGGTGGCATCTGTTTGTAGCTGTTTATCATTAAGTGTTCTTTAAAGCTCGGTGTTTATGAGTATAGGTCTATCTTGTGTGAGGAATCATTTTCAAGAGTTTGTAGGGCTTTTAGACCGTGTCGGATAGGCTTATATAGAGTTGTCCGTGAAATTTCCGGTTAGAGGCGCGTCTCATGTCGTGGGGAAAAGCCGGAGTACTAGCCGCTGTTATACTTATTCTCTCGCTCTTCATCGTCTCTACGTCGGTTACAGCCCAGACAGCTGTTACAGTCGTTGAAGAACCGTTTATGATTTCTAACCCAGCTATAGCAGGATGCGACGAGTATCGATCCGTGGTGGCTGTAGACCATCTCGGCAATGCCCATCTAGCCTGGGTTTGGACGGGGCAGGGTGAAGGGAAGCTTATCTACACGATGGTCGACCAGGATGGAAACACCCTCATAGCTCCCACGGCACTTTATAGCGGGGGTGAAGACGACGTTAAGTGGATTAGGCTGGCTGTAGACAGCTTCAACTGCCTACACATAGTATTCGTCAGCTGGGCCTTCCAGGCGGATAACCCTTCAGTAGTCTATCTTAAGGTGAACCCGTATCTAGACGACCTAGATGGGGACCAGGCAGACCCCGGCAGTATAGTCGTAGTCGGTCCCAAGATGATAAGCCCTGACGGTGTAGACGCTAAGGCTCCAGCGATCGCCGTAGACAAGTTCGACAGAGTGCATGTAGTGTGGAGGCAGGGTTGGGCTGAGGAGTACGGTATCTTAAACTATACCAGGCTCGACGTAGACGGAAACATAGAGATAGGGCCTGTAAAGCTTGTAGACATATACATCCCGTATTACGCTAACAAGCCGTCTATAGCTACAGACTCCCATGGTAACGTCCACATCGTACTGAACGATTGGTATGAGACCTCAGAGACCGAGATAGCTTACATGATGGTGGACGGCGATACAGGCGACCTGCTTATCGGCAGGACCATTCTCACAGAGGACGACGACGTTAGAAGTAGGAGGCCTATGATAGTGGTGGACTCCCAGGACTGCGCCCATATAGTATGGCAGGACCGCAGAGACGGCCAGACGGAGATATACTATACGAAGATCAACCCCTACCTGGATGATTTAGACGGCGACGCAGCAGACCCATCCGTTATAACGGTTATAGACGATACGAGGCTGAGCGAGAACGACGGTTACAAGTCCAAGCACCCGGCTTTAACGATAGACCAGTACGACAGGCTCAGCATAATATGGTGGGATGAGAAATGGCTCGACGCAGCAGACTCAGAGCTAAGCTACATGGCTCTAGACCCAAATGGAGCAATACTGGTGAGTGAGATGAGGATCACATGGGACGGCCCCGACGTAGACAAATACGACGATACATTTGTGCCCTGGATCGCAGCCGGCGGAGGTGTGAGGGTATTCATAACCTATACTACTGATGATATCGATGGGCTTCGTGAAGACGAGATATGGCTAATAGTGCTGGAGCTTCCACCACCTCCGGTCGTAGGAGGCTTAGTGCAGACAGTAGACAAGACCTGGATCCTAATGTACGCAGCCGTCTTAGCCGCGGCTGTAGTCCTAGGAGTGGTAATAGTGCTTAGAAGAAAATTCTAAACCACCCTTTTCCCTAATTTTTCTCTAACAGGAAATATTTTTAGCCTCGTCAAGATTCGAACCAAAAAACACAGGCAAACAAGACGCCAAAAGCACCTTAAGGCTTCATGCTCTTCTGAGATCGTTATACAGATGTAGCCGGGTTAGGTCTCGCGTTAAAGTTTGTATCCATGTTGTTTAAGCTTTTAGACATGTTATAGTTCATATAGGCGAGGCGTGAAGGAGTCGTGGGTCTCAAGTTTCTAGCCCGCCGTGTCGAAGAGGTTTCTCAGGAAAAAGCCGAACGGCTGTTCGACCGGCTTCTTGAGGGTGAACTTATGGAACCTAAGCCCCTATGGGATTATCTAGTCGATAAAGCGGTCGACGTGGCCTCTGAGGTGGGGTGGCCCATATCGGTTCACACCGGTATACTGGCCGGAAACTGGGGGGGGACTTCACGGCCACAAGACCGACCCTCCTGATACCGTTGGTTAAGAGGCATAGGGAGGCTAAGTTCGATGTATACCATGCGGGTATACCCTGGGTTAGGGAAGCCGGTATACTGGGTAAGAGCTTCCCGAACGTGTGGCTTAACCTGTGTTGGTGCCATATCGTGAGCCAGGAGATGACTTGCTCGGCCTTAACCGAGTGGCTGGACCTGGTGCCGGTTAACAAGATAATAGGGTTCGGCGGCGACTATAACGTTCCGGTCGAGAAGGTCTACGGGCATCTGGTCATGGCTAGGGAGGATATCGCGAGGGTGTTAGCCGATAGGGTTTCGAGGGGGCTTATGAATAGAGAAGAGGCCTTGGAGATAGCGCATATGTGGCTCTACGATAATCCCAAGGAGCTATACAGGCTAAACGTGTAGGAAAACGTTTAACTTGCCTCGCCTATGATTCTAAGGGAGGTGTTGATGAGTGGGATACGAGATATCGATAGGTGATTTCCAGAAGCTCGACATAAGGGTGTGTAAGGTGCTTTCGGCGGAGCCGATACCTGGTAGGTCTAGGATACTTAAGCTTAAGGTAGACCTGGGTGGGGAGGTTAGAGAGGTCGTGGTTGGCGGCGCAGAGTATTATAAGCCAGATTACTTCGTAGGTAAGTTGTTCGTGATCTTGGCTAACCTTAAGCCAAAGAAGATCGCGGGGACGCTTTCTAAGGGCATGTTGCTGGCGGCCGACGTAGGCGGAAAACCCATATGGTTGACCGTCGACGGATACGCCCCACCTGGGTCAAAGGTTATATAAACCCGCCGTAACATTTTTAAAACTGTTTAACATGGCAAAATATAAATACATGTTCGGATTAGTTTGGATCTGATGAACGAGATAGCCAAGGTTAAATATTCTGGATATTTTAAACAAGTTGGAAGTTTAGAACTGGAGAGCACCTCGAGATCCATGGGAGACCTCCTTTCCATAAGCAACCTGCTCAAGACATACCTGGGGCTAAGTGATTACGAGTCTAGGGTCTACACGACCATACTTCTGAGAGGGGGTTTAACCGCGGGTAAGATAGCCGTCTACTCTGGTGTCCCTAGGGTTAAGGTGTATTCGTGTCTGAGGAGGCTTATGGATGCTGGTCTCGTCTACGAGGAGCCTGGTAGGCCGGCTAGGTATCGCACGTTCGACGGCGCGCCGATGTTTAAGTTCATAGCCGATAGACTCGAAGGCGAAGCTAGGTTACTGAAAAAGCTCAGCGACATGGTTAGAAGAGTCGAGGAGAAGGGGAATTATAGCGATGTATGGGTCTTCGACGACCCCAGAGACTTTGTCTCAAAAGTTGAGGAGCTGATGTTCAAGGTTAAGCAAAACCTATCGATCGCGGCTGGTCCTGATGGATTAGCGCTCCTTTATAGGAGGCTGAGTAGGAGCTTGGATTTCGTAGCTAGGAAGGGTGTGGAGGTCGAGGTCTACGGTAGAGCTGGAGGCTGGGCGGCTACGGCTTTACGGGAGCTATCTTATGTCTACAAGGTTCAGGAGGCTATGGTGCCGGAAAGCATCTTCGCTTTAGCCATGGATTATGAGATGTGTGCGTTGGGGTTTGTGAAGGTTAAGGCCGGATGCTTCAGGGTGGGACCGCTCATACTTCTTAGGGGTAAAGCGGTCGTGAAAGCTCTCTGGAGGGTTTTAACCGGCATCTCGTTTTAAACAACTTCGAGCTTAGAAAATTTTAGTTTAGCAGATACTCTTTTATAGTATCAACCTTAATTTTCTAGGGGTTTACGTGATTTTCATAACCCTAGCTAGATTTAGGACAAAACCTACGAGGGAGATCGTCGCTAAGACTCAGAAGCTTTTCGAAGAGGCTGTGAAAGAGGGGAGCAAGGTTTTAGGGGTTTACTGGACACTCGGCAGGTATGACGTGGTTATAGTATCCGAGTGTCCAGACGAGAAGACCCACATGAAGGTAGCCTTGAGGTTTTCTGATATGGTTTCGACCGAAAGCCTCCTTGCGATACCGGCCGAGGAGGCCGTAAAGCTGATCGAGTAACTTTGGCGGAGAACTCTTCCATCGACCCCCTTATTTTTTCCCTTATGCTTAAGAATTTTTGATGGTCGTAAAAGAGGGGATAAGTTGGATTTTCTGTTGTTTGACTACCTGAAGTCTTCTGAGTCGACTACTTTCATCGGGTAGATTCCTTCTACCGGGACGTCTGGTAGTTTATCCAGTACCTTACGTATCGCGTCCTCGTCTACGGCGTTCCACTCGCATAGTATCCGGACGATCTTACCGTCCTCGTTCAGCTGAGCCCAGCTCTTCACCCAGTAGGCGTCGGCAGTGAGCATGGCTTTAACCTTCTGGCCGATGTAGCCAGCCTCTTCAGCCGTCATCGGAGTCGGCATCACGTGAACGACTAAAAACTTCGACATAGAGTGTTCACCCCCTTCACGTCATCGGTACTTGTACCGCTCCCCGCCTCGGAGCCGTTTCCATCAACACGTAGGAGAACTGCTCGCTACTAGAACCCTAGGGCTCGTATGTGTCAACGAAAACCAACCGCTACTGTGCATGCATCCCATTTATACATTTCTATTTCTGACGGCTGTGAAGATGGGTTAAAGGTCTGGGGGGTCGGGCTGGAAGACCCATCCCACTCCGTTTTCGACGTATCGTTCCCCTAGAACCTTCTTGATCCCACGCTTAGCGTCGTCGCGGGTGCAGTGGCATGGGGAGACGAGCTGGACACCTATTTCGCTTAGCCGCCTTGCGACCCTGAGCCCCTCGTTTAGGCTGGAGATGTGGAAGCCGCCTACGACGGCGTACACTTTATCTACCCCTGAAACGGACCTAGCCAGCTCAACCGTGTGGACTATCCCCGGGTGGCTGCATCCGGTTAACACGATAAGCCCTTTATCTCGAAGGTTTATCAGCAGCGAGTGCTCGCTTATCCCGCTGGGTATCTCTCCGGTCGACATCACGCCTCTCACGACCCCGGTGGGCTTGGAGCAGACTACGGGAACTCCACGAGCGTTCTCGACCATCTTGATCCCGTAGATGTCCTCGGATGGCACGTACACGGGGACCGGTTTGCCTATCATGGGTAGGACGTGGCTTAGGGAGCCGCAGTGGTCTCTGTGCCAGTGGGAGATGAAAACCGCGTCGACATCCTTGAAGTCTACACCTAGCATGAAAGAGTTGTGGAGAAGCACGTCGAAGGAGCCGCTCGTATCCATCAGGATCACAAACCGCCTCGCTCCAAGGAAAACTTGGACGTACAGCGAGAGACCCCACGCAGACATTAGACCTCTTCTTAGGACGCCGTTATCCACGAGGGTGATGATCCTAACCCTATCCACATACTCCATCTCAACCACGCATCCTACCAGACGTGAAACACCATCTTCATCTTGATCGATTAAGACTATAAACCTACCTGAAAAGGCTATAGACAAGACTTAAGCTACGGCCTTGGATTTCCCCACGTCCCAAGAGCCAGAGACCCTATCGCTTCCTCAGATAAAAATCGCTGGGTAAAATATTACATTGGGTAATTTATCATGTATTTCTCCTAGGGGGGGAGGGGGCTTAGACGGCGCTAAGCAGGCATAGAAAAATCAGCGCAGGTAATCTTGTGTGCCCGGTTGGACGGTGTGGGTGCTCAGCCGCTTTCAAGAACCAACCATAAGATATAACAAAATGTTTGCGGGATAAATCGTCTGGAGGAGTGGGGGTTGAATAAGCTCATACTCATACCCGTTCTCATCGTCTGCTTCATCGCGGCCATCTTTGCTCTCTGCTATAAGCCTCCGTCTCAGATGGTCTTCTCGGAGGATGGGATGGTCGTAGGTGACGGTAAGGGTGCATACACGGATAGGTATGAGGGTGTCCGTATAGGCATATTCAGAGACAGGGGGTTCGTGCTTAACACCCTAGAAAGCTCAAGGTCGGTCTTCGTGAAGTTTAACGAAGCCCTTTGGGAGAACGAGAAGCTTAGAGAGATCTACCCGGTCCTCGCCCCGGGGGAGTATAGGATCCTGTTAGCCGTGTTTCTTCCAGAATCTTTTCAGAAGACCCTGTCCGAAATGGAGGTCGATGAGGCGGCTCCGGTAAACGTGTTCATAAGGCTTCACGACCCGGATACAGGAGACTTCTTAGGAGCGCTTCAGAGGTTCCCAGAAGACTTCCGCATCGGAAACAGAACCTTCGAGGGTCCTGAGCCCCCTAGATCCTTATTCGACGAGGGTCATCTAACCCTTATCAGAACCGGCGAACGTAGCTGGCTGGTCGACGTAGACGCGTGGTTCGTGATGTTCCAACCCTCACCGACCGGCGAGCTCACAAAGTACTATGTCAGGTTAAGCTTTAAGCTGAAGTTTAGCGCAGGAAGCCTTTAACCGAAAAATATGGTGGAAGCCGGCTCGAGCATCTCCGAGACCTCCTAAAGCCTCGTCCTTACCGGATATCTCCGCCCTTGAGATACTTGTCGAAGAACGCTAAAACCCTCTCGAGCATGGGCTCTAGGGGTATTCCATGCCCGGCTTCGTACCAGTAGACCTCCTTAGGCTCCCCGGCTTTCTCGGCAAGCTGCCTCTGGGTTTCGGCTGGAACTATGTCGTCGTACAGCCCGCAGTGGAACTGGATCGGCCTTGGGGAGAATAGGTGTATGAAGTTCAAGGGGTCTATGGGGGCTAGGACCTTCCCGAGCTCCTCATAGGTTATCCCCAGCCTCTCCAGCCTAGCCCTTATGGGCGGTGTGGAGTAGTGTCTGCTCTCCTTTATCATGAGTGGGAGGTTTCCTCCCCCGACGACTATGACCGCCGCCCTTATCCTAGGCTCGACGCTGACGAACAGGGCGCCTATGATCCCTCCCATGCTTCCTCCTCCATACCCTATCCTACGGCTATCCACATCATCCCTGGTTTCGAGAAAATCCACGCCCCTCCTCAAGTCTAGAACCGTCTGTACGACGTTTGCCTTAAGCTCCTCAGGGTCGGGTGAGTAGAGGACCTTACCCGGCTCTGAGCGTTCGCCGTGGAAAGGCGCGTCTATAGAGAAGACCGCGTATCCATGGGCCGAGAAGACATTAGCTAGCTGAAGCCCATCCTCCTTCCTACCGCCATACCCGTGTAGGAAGACTATACATGGATAAGGTGGCTCACCCCTCTCAGGTATGGTTAAAACGGCTGGAACAGTCTGCCCACCCACGCTACGATAATACAGCTTATACGCCACATAGCCTTCGCTTTCCCAAGACTTTGAAACGACGGGGTTTAGAGGCTCAGACCTGTCATACTCATAAAGCCCGAGGTATTCAGCCATACACCCACCTCTCGCTAAACTCTTCCCCGCTTCATATCCTTAAGATTAACCTATGACCAGACGCATGGGTAAAAACAATACTGGTGAAATTTTAAATAACCCTGTTTCACCTCTATTTCTTAAGGTAGATTGGTCCGGTAGCTCAGCCTGGTCAGAGCACCAGCTTGGTAAGCTGGGGGTCGCGGGTTCAAACCCCGCCCGGACCTCTAACCTGATATATTTATGCCTGTCCTTTCTTGATCGACCTTAGTATCAGCTTTCTATGTTCCGTCATCACGGGGGTTCCGTTTTCGTAGTAGCGGATCGTGGACTCGTCTTTGACTAGCCCGGCCTCGGAGGACAACCAT
>Ga0180302_10001228_pt1 | contig 12085 bp, 10 predicted proteins | sample GuaBasSediGuay17_FD_121794 | JGI IMG/M metagenome (GOLD analysis project Ga0180302, IMG submission 121794) | Subseafloor sediment microbial communities from Guaymas Basin, Gulf of California, Mexico - Guay17, Core 4571-4, 12-15 cm | ecosystem: Environmental > Aquatic > Marine > Hydrothermal... | reverse complement strand
TTACAATGGTGTATCTTTCACCAATTTTAACGATTCGTTCCTTCATTTAGATCATCTTCTAGTTGACAGCTTCTCAGAATAGAAATTATTAATTTGACATATAAAATTTTCAGACATACATAATAAAAAGGGTATGATGGGTTAAATTTCTTAAGCATCGATTATACACAATTTTAAGCATGTAAAGCCTATAGAAATTCTCTGACTTCATATACTTAATAAATACCTCTATGCAAGCAAATATCTTAGATAGACTTCTATCAGTTTAAGATGGCTATCAATTACGCCTATTTTTATTAGCGTTATTTTCTTCGCTAGGGATGTGTGGGTGGTATTAGAATTTTTGGTTGGATTCTCTAGTTTTATTGTTCTTCTTCTAAGATTTTCTTTATTCTCGCGGATATTTTGTCTATTATCTCTTTTAGTTTTATGAGTATGTCTTTTTTATTTTTTCCAAATAGATCGTTGAGTATTATTAGTCCTAAATCGGTTGTGAAGAATAGGAGTGGTATGATGAGGTGAGGTTTTTCCTCTATGTTGTTTATCATTTTATGTATTTTTTTTGCTAGGTTTTTCTTTTTTTCTTCGTATGCTTTGTAACCTAGATTTGTGGGATAGTATACATACATGGTTTTTCTTCCTTTCATTTCTTGTTTTTTGGTTATGAGGCCAAATTCAACGAGTTCTCTTAGAATTGGGTATATCATGGAGAATGATGGTATCCACATATCCCCTGTAAGTGTTTTAAATTTTTGCCATAACTCATAACCGTGTGAGGGTTTCTCAATTATGAATTTTAACATCACGAATCTTAGTAAATCGAACATGAAGAAGCCTCTATGTCGGCGTAACATTGATAACTCCTCATTCACCTTGCCTATATATTATCTCTTTATATTTTTTTATCTTATTAAAATATATCAAATTGATATATCAATTTGATATATTTTGGCGGGTTTGAACCGTGGCTTTAGGTTATGATTTTTAGTAAGCAAGGGTGTGGGTGGGGAAAGTGACTATAATCGAGATGAGGAATCTAACTAAAAAATTTGGAGATCTTGTTGCTGTTGATCATATAAATGTTAGTATACGAGAGGGGGAAATCTTTGGGCTTTTAGGACCTAATGGTGCTGGAAAAACAACGACAATACACATGTTGGCTACAATATTGAGGCCTACAGAGGGAACTGCGATTGTTGCAGGTTATGACATAAGAAAGGATCCACAAAAAGTTAGGAAGAAAATAGGGATAGTTTTTCAAGAAACGACAATAGATAGGAATCTTACTGGTTTTGAAAATATGTGGGTTTATGGTCGGCTCTACGGATTATCGGGAAGCGTATTGAGGGATAAAATAATGGAATTACTGAGATATGTGGAGTTAGAGCAATGGAAGGATGTTCCCGTTAAAAAATATAGTGGGGGAATGATTAGGAGGTTGGAAATAGCTAGAAGTCTTCTTAATGAGCCGGAGATACTTTTCCTAGATGAGCCTACATTGGGTCTAGATCCACAAACTAGAGTACATATATGGGATTATATTAAGGAAATAAAGAAGAGGGAAAATATAACGATTTTACTCACAACACATTATTTGGAAGAAGCAGATATGCTTTGCGAAAGATTGGCAATAATAGATCATGGAAAAATAATAGCTATGGACTCACCAGATAAATTAAAAGAAATGGTCTCAGGAGATACCATATATATTAAAGTAAAGAAAAATGGTATGTCAATTAGGAGATTTATTTCAACTATCGAAAATAGTCTAGGTGGGAACCCTAAGATCGTTAATAAGTTTACTATTATGATTAATGTACCCGATGCACCATCTGCTATTCCAAAAATATTTGAGATAGCTAATCGTACGAGCGTATCAATATCTGAGCTAAAGTATAATCGTCCATCACTTAATGATGTCTTTATAAAGTTGACTGGGAGGAGCTTGAGAGATGAAATGGGCTCTTGGATGAATATTATGCGTATGAGAATGATGGCAAAAATGAGGAGGGGAAGGTGAACAATCATGATTAAATTCCTTGACGGATTCATAGCGAATATGTATTTGCAAGTAAAACGTTTTTGGAGAGCGCGATCACGTGTAATTGGAAGTATAGTTCAACCTCTTTTCTGGATGATATTTTTTGGGATTGGTTTCACAAACTCTGTCAGTTTTAGAGGCACTGGTCTTGTCTACATGGATTATCTAATACCAGGAGTAATAGTTATGACCATATTTTCTGCTTCATTCTTCTCAGGGGTGTCTGTTATATGGGACAGGGAATTCGGTTTCTTGAAGCTAGTGCTAGTTTCTCCAGCATCTAGAAAGGCAAGTATTTTTGGTCGACTAATGGGTGACGCATTAATTGCGCTTACTCAAGGTATAGTTATCTCAATTGTTGCATATTTCATAGATCCAAATCTTAACTATTTAAGCGTCCCCATCATACTTGTTATCGCCTTACTTGTCGCTATATCAACATCAAGCTTGGGGATCATTATAGCCTCTAGATTAAGTAGCATGGAGGGATTTGGACTAATAATGAACCTAATAATGATGCCGTTCATATTTGGAAGTGGCGTATTTTTCCCCATCGAGGCAATGCCACTTTGGATGCAAATTATAGCAATTGTTAATCCGCTCACATATGGTGCGGATGCTGCTAGGTGGTTAATGCTTGGGGTTTCCACCATTGGAATAGTATATGATCTTCTAGTTCTAATTCTAATCTCTATAATATTAGTTAGCATAGCGATGATCACATTTGAGAGAATGGCGGTTGGATAACACTAGCCTTAATCAAATTCAAACAAATCCCTATTAAGTAATTAGACTGCTCCCATAAACTGAAAGTGGTCCCTATAAACCAATACTTTCCATAAAATTTAAATATTTTCCGAGTAATTAGTAATATATGGCTAGGCGGCTCCAAAAATGTGGATGATGTGGAGATACCGCCTAGCTAATCCTATTTCTAAAAAAAGTTATCATTGATATGGATTCTTTTCATGTTATGCAAAAAATTAAAAAAATACCTTTTTTGATCTTTAATAATAATATCCATAAATGTTTAGGTGTAGTGTAATGTCTAGTGAGAATTTAGCGGCTAAGGTATCGGAGTTATTAGACAAGATCGATGAATTAGTTGAGGAGATTATTGATATAAAGGAGAGACTAGAGATATTAGAGGATAAGGTTTCAAAACTTGAAAAAGGAGAGGGATAGTTATTTTTTCTTTTTAAACCATTTCTCTATTCTCTCTCTCATAAATTTGGCTAAATCGCTCAAATTTTTGTAGGTGTTTCTTGTTATTTTTTCTTTTATTTCTTTCGTTTTTTTCTGTAATTCGATCGCTATGGCTGAGTATCCTCTTGTTAACTCCTCTACAAATTTTTGTCCTAACAGTATTCCCATCTCCAAAAATAATGTTTTTGCCGTGAAGTTGTCTCTATTTATCATTTGTGAGATTTTTTTCTTTCTTGTTAAATAAATTAGCGCTATGATAAGTGCTAATGCTGAAGCTAAAGTGTTTAATTGCCACATTGTTGTTAATTCAAAATTCATCGAGTTGCCATATCTTCTCGCGAGAAGTGTTGAAAAGATGATTAAGGTACCATAGACGATCAAAATGATATAACTTATTCTTTCCTTTTCACTGGTTGAAGTTGTTACTATTCTCCTCGTCTGCGTTTGAATCATGAAGAGTAGGGCAAGGATTGTTAATAAAGTGTTAAATACGGTTGCTTGTGTAAAACCTGCTCTTGTTAAGCTAGATATTATGTAAAATGATTGAACTAAGAAGTAAAATGCTATAGTGTTTCTTATAATTCTGCCATGGGAGGAGAATAAACCATATATCAGCACTATTGTCAGCAATATAGGGAAAGCATATATCACGAGTATTAATATATTCTGTGTCACGAGGAAATGATAAATAACAACTGATAGTGATAAAACAATTGCAAGTTGGGGTATAGGGGTAAACAACAATCTTTTCTTATCACTACCCCAAAATAATAAAATCCCAAAGGTTGATGAAAAAAATTCTGCTAACTGAAGCACAAAAAATGTAGCACCGAATAGAGTCCAAAAAAACACAAGAGCTAAGATAACGTAATTAATTGAAATTGTGTTGAAATAATATGATTCAATAGGTGCAATAAAGTACTTAAGGATCGATAATATGTTGAGAATGTTTAAGGATAAGAAGATTATAAGGCTTGCCTTGAAACCTATATATTTGTTTCTACACACTAATCCAATTGCTATTAAGAATATTGCTTGCAAAAGTAAAATCGACAAATTTATTAAAGAGTAATAGTACAAAGCTCCTACTAAGATAACATGTACTGTAAAGAGGATTGTTTCTTTTTTAAAAAAGAATTTCACACCGCCAAAGATATTATCTCTGAGAAAAGACCAAATGAGTCTCTCGATATGAGATGCTGGCAAATAAGGCACCAAAAATATTAACTAATTTCGATTTTTTTCAATGTTAGCTTTTCAATTTTATCCTCGAGAACATTAACCCCAATACCAGGTCCGCTGGGAACATCAATAGTACCATCCTTATTTAAAACAAATTCAGGCTCAACGATATCCTCATCCCAATATCTACTACTAGCAGATACATCATTTGGATATTTAACATTCGGTAGAGAAGCTAAAGCAACTAGGAATGATCTGCCAATACCGGTTTCAAGCATACCTCCAATCCAAACGCCTATACCATTTTTCTCAGCGAGATCGTGAATAGCCTTTGCTGAGACTATTCCACCAACCCTACCAGGTTTAATATTTATAATATCCACACTTTTTAGTGCAATTGCTGCCTCTGCACAATAAATATCTTTTATGCTTTCATCCAAACAAATTGGTGTCTTTAACTCTCTTCTCAGGAGTGAGTGTTCGTAGAGATCATTATAATGCAGTGGTTGCTCTATCATTAATAGGTTAAAGTTATCTATTTGCTTAAGTGTATTGATATCCTTTAATGTATATGCCGCATTTGCATCAACCTGCAAAGGTATGTCACCAAATTCCTCCCTTATTGATTTTAAAACATTAACATCCCAACCAGGTTCAATTTTTATTTTTATTCTTTTATATCCCTCATCCAAATAACTGGATATCAAATTGATTAGAGAGGGTATATCTTTTTGAATCCCTACACTAACACCACTTTTTATCTTATTTCTAACACCACCCAAATGTTTATACAAGGGAACATTTAATTGCTTGGTATAAGCATCCAAAAAAGCTTCCTCTAAAGCTGTTTTAGCCATATTATGTCCTCTAACTCTATCCATCACTAGAGACAATTCGCCAAGATTATCAAAATTCTTCCCAAGAATTAATTTGCTTAGATATTTCCTAATAACCAACATTGCTGTTTCATATGTTTCATATGAATACCAAGGGCCTTCACCAGCAACGCATTCGCCCCAACCAACTTCTCCATCAGTAAACATCTTGACGAGCAGTATCTTCCTATTATATGTTGTGCCGAAACTTGTCTTAAAAGGGTGCTTAAGTTTCTTTGAGATGAGTAAAAGTTCAATTTTCTTCACTATCATATTAATTCCCACCAATTACTTCCAAGTACACGGGTTTTTGTTTCCCTTATTAAGACATAAAAACTCCTATTGTAACCATTTATTTTTTCAGTTAGAAAATCTACGGCAATATACCCCTTATTGAAGTAAGTTTCAAAGATTTTTCTTGTTTCCATCCTCCATTTAAGAGCTTCATCTAGAGAATATTCCTTTACTTTCTCGATACTATATGGAATCTCCACCAATAATAATTTATCATCATTATCCAGATTGGAACTCACAAAGGTTGAGTAATTCTCAGCCAAAAGATTTACAGAATTTATTATAGAGATACCATCGTTTATTAAATTACTAACTTTTGGAGGTTTAATACCACTAAGTCTATTTTTAACCCTTTTTGAATCAACCCACCATTCAACATAAAATCTATCAGATGGTACGCCATAATTGAGTTTATCTCTCATTTCACCATAAACATTTAGCAAATAAGTATTGTTGATCGCACCCAACTTAAAGAAGTTTAAATGAGCATTCCTCCCAATTAAGGGATCAAAAGTCCATCTTATTAAATCAATATTTCTCGATAAGGCGAACTCTCTCTGCTTTAATTTAAGTAAGTAACCCACCCCCCTACCCCAATATTCTCTCTTAACACCCAGTTGATGACTATGAATAAAAAGTCTATCACCCGATAACCCAAAAAAACCCAAAACGAAGCCTATCGGTTCATCATTTGCATAAGCTAGTAAAACATTACCACCAGCTTTATGAATCGCTATAATTATGCGATATGGCACAATGTCTATATCATTCATCCCCCAAGCTGATCTCTGTATATCCTCAATACTTTGATAATCCTTAATACTTTTAGGCTCAATAATTTGAAAATCCATTGGGTATCACCAGAAAAGCATCTATTATTCTAAATACCAAAAAAGCCTGTATATGTTGGTTAAGTTTTAAATTTCAACTTAGTCATATTCATAAGTTGTTTAATGTGAAAATAGTGATAAAGTTGTCTCTTGATAAGGCAATTGAGTCACTTAGAGACGGTAAACCGGTTCTTGTACATGATAGTGAATCTAGGGAAAATGAGATTGATATATTCATCCTAGCTAGCAAGATGACACCTGACAAAATTAGGTTAATGAGAAAAGATGGTGGGGGGTTAATATGCGTTGCTATTCACTCCAGAATAGCGAATGTGCTAGACATTCCTCTTATACAAGAATTATACATATACTCATCATACGACACTTTGAGAAAATTATCATCTAAGGATATTCCATATGATCGAAGATCCTCATTTTCTATAACAGTGAATCATGTTAACACGGTAACAGGAATAACAGATGTTGATAGATCAATAACAATTAAGAGGATAGGGGAACTTTGTCGAGAATATTGGTATAAAAAAATTAACGATGAAAGGTTGCATGAAATGTTCCTAAAGGAGTTTAGATCACCTGGTCATGTTCATCTCTTAAGAGGGGCTGAGGGACTTTTAAGTGAGAGAAAGGGGCATACCGAGTTAGCGATTGCGTTAGCATTACTAGCTAATGTTGAGCCATGCGTAGCACTTGTTGAAATGTTATCAGATAATGGAAAAGCTTTATCTTATGAGGAAGCAAGAAAATATGCGGAAAGAAATGGATTGGCGATATTAACGGGAAAAGAAATAGAAAAAGAATTTAGAAAAATTTTCTAGATCAATGCATCAGCGGCATCTGTTAGGAATTTCTCTAGTGGTGTTGGGTAAATACCTATAACTATGATTAATATCGTTGCCAATAGAATTGGGATCGAATAATAAATATTGCTTCTGATCCTTGAATCCTCTTTTGGCTCATCTAGAACCATAACTTTTATAACTCTCGCATAATAATACAGCGATAGAGCACTATTTAAGGCTGCAGCTAAACCTAGCCACCAGAGTCCTCCTTCAACTACTCCTGCGAAGAGGAACCATTTTGACCAAAATCCAGCTAATGGTGGAACACCCGCTAGCGCTAGCATGTCTATTGACAATATGAGAGTAATAAAGAGTGACCTTTTAACCATTCCAGCATAATCATCTATATAATCACTACCGATCTCCTCTAAAACTACTAATGCTGTGATAAAGGCTATAATTTTCATTAGTGAGTGCATAAATATGTGGAATATAGCACCAGTCAACGCTAAAGTCGGTCCTAAAATAGCTAGAACCATTAAGATATATCCAGCATGAGCAATACTACTATAAGCCAACATTCTCTTCATTTTCTTCTGAACCAATGCTGCCAAGTTTCCAAATGTCATAGTAATGAATGCTAAAAATGCAAATATCGGCATCCAAAAATCATTCAATGATGGTAAACCAATGTAAAAGATTCTTATTATTACTGCAAAAGCCATACTTTTTGATACCCCTAAGAAAAAAGCTGCAAGAGTGTTGGGTGCTCCATCGGCGGCATCGGGTATCCAAACATGAAAAGGTATGATTGCTAACTTATAACCAGCACCGGCAATAAGTATCATGATACCATATCTCATAAGCGCTTCATTTTGGGAGGCGCTCTGTATCACATTATTTATTGCTACTAAATCGATTTGACCAGTAGCCCCAAAAATGAGCGATAGGCCGAACAACATAATTCCTGAACCAGCAGCACCTATCACAAAAAACTTTGTAGCAGCTTCTAGAGCATATGGGTCGTCTCTTTTCAATGCGAGCATTGCATATGTCGTGATGCTAGCAAGCTCCCAACCAACAATTATCATGATTAAATTTGTGGTAGCTGTTGCTATGATCATACCCGTTGTTGAGAATAGCAATAAGCCATGTAGTATACCTTGCCTAGGCACATCTATAAGGTTCCTTCGCAATGATATTAAAATCAGAAAGACAGATACCATGTAAATTAGTGCAAATACTCTAGTATACGAGTCAGCTAGTAATTCGTTCTGGAAATTAGTCCACATAAATAGAATATAAAAAATGCTAAAACCGGTGCCGATCAAGGATAATATATATGGAACCTTGTTTAACCTCTTTTCATCAAAATCCGTTATGACCGCTAAAAAGCCTATTAGCGATAATAGTCCCACTAGGAACTCTGAATCACCAATAGCCTTACCAAGTAACTCTACCATTTTCAACGAAACCTCCTAGATTTTTTAGCTTGGGAAAAACTTTATGAATTCTATTGAAAACTTGTTAACCAAATCAACTAGTAGAGGTGGATATAAGCCCAAGAGTATAATAACGAACCCAAGGATTGAAAATGATATAATCTCTGGTAGTTCTAAATCCTTGACATCCGCATCTTCTCTCTGGGGACCAAAAATAACACGCTGTAAAGCCCATAGGAACATAGCGGCGTTTAGAATAGCGCCAAACACTACATAAGCTATAGATAGTTTCCACTCAGATATAGCAGCGAGGATAACTATAAACTCGCCTACAAACGCAGCTAGGCCAGGAAGTCCTAATCCAGCTAATGCGCCAAGAACAAGGAACCCCGAAGTCATTGGCATTTTTTCAGTTAATCCCGCTATGTCAGGAATTAATCTGCTATGGACACGATGTTTATAAACTCCAGATATAAGGAATAGTAACCCGTTGATAACACCGTGAGCAAACATCATGTAAATAGCTCCAATTAAACCTAAGTAGTTTCCTAGGGTGGCTGTGGCGGAGCCTAGTATAACAATTCCCATGTGACTAATCGAGGAATAAGCTATTAACCTCTTTATATCGAGTTGCCAAATAGCAACAAATCCGGCGTAAAATAGGTTTATTACTCCAAGCAGGGCTATATACCAAGCCAAGTTTTGTGATGTTGTTGGGAATAGCGGCAAAGCTATACGTATGATTGCATAACCACCCATTTTTAGTAATACGCCTGCTAAAATTACTGAGATTGGGCTGGGTGCTTCAACGTGTGCGTCTGGAAGCCATGTATGGAATGGTACAATAGGAACTTTAACAGCGAAACCGAAGAATAGCGCGGCAAAGAGAATAGTTCTAATGTTGGTTGCTATAACAGTTTCCGCTTGTAGAACTTGTGCTCCGTTATATGTCTCTAATCCGATCCAATGCAATAGGTTGAATGAGGGTACTCCAGCTGCAGCGGACCAAACATAGTACACATAGAAGAATGTTATTAACATAACAACGCTCCCTATGTGGGTGTAGATAAAGAATTTTATTGCAGCATATTTTCTCCTAGGCCCTCCCCAGATGCCTATTAAGAAAAACATTGGTACGAGAACTATTTCCCAGAATATGAAGAACAGGAAAAGGTCAAGTGACATAAAAACTCCTATAAGACCTCCTTCCATCAATAAGAATAGTGAATAATACAAACCCTCTTTTTCCTCAATATGATTACTCGCTATTGCCGCCATTGCTGATAGGAAAGTAGTCAATAGAACCATTACGTACCCAAGGCCATCAACAGCTAAAAAGTACGAAATGCCAACCGTTGGCACCCAATCATGTCTCTCAACTAATTGTAATTGATGATTATTCGCCAAATCGAACTTAAAGATGCCTACAAATAATGAAATTGCTAGATCCAATAAGGTTATAAATATGGCGAACATTCTTGCAAGCTTTCCGTTAATTCTTCCTAGTAGATAAGCTATTGGAAAGGAGATTAGGGGTATCCACAGTATTATTGAGAGATACATAATATGCACCTTTTTACGAATCTCTAACTCATATCTTTTGTATGTAAAAAAATTTACGTTTATGAGATATATCAATAAAGCAATTAAATATTTTCTTAGGATATATATACATACAGTAAAAGACGCTTATTTAACCATTTGTTTACAAAATCATCTAACATTTGCAAAAATATTTAACCTATGAAGTGAAATTAGTATCCATATTTTCTTTTTCTAGTAGCTTGGATAAGCGCTAAGTATGTTGGGGAGGGGTTAAATGGGCGAGATTTATACTCTGGATGCCATTGAACACCAACATAAAATGGATGCCACGTTACTTCGAATCCCATAATGTTACCATCGGCGTCCAATGCATTAATTTTATAACCCATGGGCTCCATGTCTATTACAAACTTTTTAATTATGTGATATCTATGTCTAAACCTTTCAATTATTTCTTTCTCGCCATAAGCTTGATACAACTTTGTTCCTTCAATAAGCAAAACCTTTAAGCCTCCAAGCCTCATTGTTCCACCTAAATCTATAACATTTTTTTGTTCAGGAAGTAGATCAACAACGGGATATGGTGTGTTTGGATCCAACTCAGTACTATTAGCTTTAGACCATCCCATTACTTCCCTAGCAAAAGCAACAGTTCCTAATTGGGCTCCAAAACAAATACCTAAGAAGGGTATTTTTTCCTTCAATGCATAGATTCCTGCTCGAATCATACCCTCAGATGCTCTTTTTCCAAAACCAGGAGTTAATAAGATGCCATCTACTCTAGAGAGATCATCCTTGGCCATATTCTCGGCATCGATATAAATGAGGTTTATCTTCATACCTAATTTTGCACCAGCATGTTTCAAGGCCTCATTGATGCTTATGTATGAATCATAGATATTGGTGTATTTGCCGACAATACCTATATTCAATTCTCCATCAAAATTTTTATATTTCTCTATCATCGATTTCCATTCATTAATTTTTTCCTTAAAAACTCGCTTTATTCCGAGATTTAACCTCCTTGTGATGTAGTCCCCCAATCCTTGCTTCTCGAATAATAGAGGGACCTCGTATACAACTTCGAGATTTGGACACGATATTATCGCCTCCTCCGACACACCCGTCAAAAGAGCGATTTTTTTTCTAGACGCTTCATCTAATTCAAATTCACTTCTCGTAACTATAGCATCTGGTACCAAACCAGACTCCATTAATTTATAAACACTATGCTGCGTTGGCTTTGTTTTCAACTGGCCAATAGTGGACAAATACGGGACGAAGGTAACATGGATTATAATAGTGTTACCCGCACCTAACTCGTGTCTTAATTGTCTAATAGCTTCTAGAAAAGGCATTCCCTCAATATCACCAACAGTCCCTCCAACCTCCACAATAGCCACATCAGTACTTTCATCAATCGCTGATAAGATCCTACTCTTTATTTCATCTGTAACATGGGGTATTATTTGGACGGTTTTCCCTAAATAAATTCCTCTTCTCTCCTTTAAAACAACTGAGAGGTATATCTGTCCACTTGTTATATTCTGTTTGGGATGGACATTAACTCCTGTAAACCTTTCATATGTCCCAAAATCCTGATCAATTTCAGCAATTCTAAACTTCACGCCCTTAACAGGTTCATATTCCCAAACTTCCTCTGTTACAAAAACTTCACCATGCTCAATGGGGTTCATAGTACCAGCATCTAGATTTAGGTAGGGATCAATCTTAATTAGTTTAATTGAAAGTCCCCGCCATTGGAGTAATTTTGCTATAGAAGCAGCGACGGTTCCCTTCCCTAATCCTGAAAGAACTCCACCTGTAATAAATATGATCTTAGCCATATTAAACATGACCTTCTCAAAAG
>Ga0180302_10001227_pt1 | contig 12087 bp, 11 predicted proteins | sample GuaBasSediGuay17_FD_121794 | JGI IMG/M metagenome (GOLD analysis project Ga0180302, IMG submission 121794) | Subseafloor sediment microbial communities from Guaymas Basin, Gulf of California, Mexico - Guay17, Core 4571-4, 12-15 cm | ecosystem: Environmental > Aquatic > Marine > Hydrothermal... | reverse complement strand
GCGACTATTCCCAATGCAATCATAGCTATCATAATCACTGAAATCAGTTTCGATTTCATATTTCTCCCTTCTCCTTTTAGCATTATGATAATGAGACTTTACTTAGTTAAAAGCTTTCTGGAAAAATATTCTATTCATGTTGTGACATTACAAAATAACTGTTATGGTAAATTACTGTTTAGCGAGACATAGAATAACGAACTCTACGCCGCTTTACCCTTCTATGCTTCTGATTCATGAAAACAATAACCAGTAAAATTGTTATACCGAAAATGATAGGCATAAGGACAATGTAAGGTGAAATTCTATAATCACCGGATGAGCTCCATAAACTTGTCTCTGTAAGTTCAACCTCTATATTGGCTCTAAAATCCACGCCCGTACCAGGATATTTTGCCCCAGTTATCATCCTACAAAGTACTCCCGTTGTCCTGTCCCAGTAACACGTGTACCGCGCCCACACATTTTCAGCCTCGGGCTTTATAAAATCAGAAAAAACGCATTCCCTACTTGCATTAGCAAAGGTCAGCGTAGTAATGCCCAAAACTGTATATCCTCTACTTCTAAGCTCCGTCTCATTATAATCAATATATAACGGATCCCCTTCATTAAGGTTGGGCGACACAAACCACAAATTCAACGTTTTAACTCCACTGTAAACATTCCCTCTAAACACTGTAGACCTTGATGAATTATCTCTATAATTCTGTTTTACAGTAAAAATTATATTACCTTCATCGGAAGTCTCGTTAACAATCAATAGCCAGGTAGTTCCATTCATATTTCTATAACCGTCAATAAATTGTTTCCCAAAAACATCGACGAGCTTATCCTCACTAACATTTGCAAAAAAGAAAGTCTTAACAGCAAATTTTGCCCAGTCGTCAGCTTTTACAACATCTGAAAATCGAACAGAGGAACTTCCCGCCGACAACTGAGCCGGTAAAACAGATAAAGCTACAAGCAAAAGAATAACTAATGCTTTCCTCATGCCCTTTTATCCTCATTTGCGGATGATAATTCCTCTTGAGATTTTCGGATTCTATTGATGCCATATATGGCCTTAAGTCTCTTCTCCCTCTCCAAAGTTGCATATATAGCTATTACAATGGGGAGAATAAGAATGGTTAGCGGATGAACAGCAAAAAACAGCCACAACTGAAGGTACAAATACGCCGCAAAAAGCACTGGAAACCAGAACCAAAATGAAGTAATACAAGCTATAAAGACAGCTACACCGTCCAACAAAAATTCTTTTATTCTCTTAAATTTACTCATAACATGTTTCCTCTTAAATTATTACATTAATTGAAATTATAATTATATCTTGCATCACCCTATTTTAAGTTTTTATAAAGGACACAACATAGAACATTTTTCCAAAAGCTTTATTAGAACATGCATTCTATTTTAAAAATTGCAAGTAAAGAGGGGAGAATATGAAAAAGGCATTGATTATAACATTAGCAGTCATTTCCATGATTGTGCTGGTGGCTCCTCTATTCGTTACAGCCCCTGTCAAAGCGCAGGAGAGAACGAGAGGACCAAGATCAGATTATGCTGACATCTACTTCTACGGAAGCCATGATGCGGCATATGCCGCATTAAAAGCGGGGGACGTAGACTTCATCCAATGGTGGCTAACGTATGAGCAGCTTCAAGACGTTGAAAGCGACCCGAACCTTTGTGTAGTTGGATATGCAGAAAACGGTATGTTTGAAATCGACGTAAATAATAACTATACAATAGCAAGTTATCCAGGAATACGTTCACCAACCAGCGATGTTAACTTTAGAAGAGCTATAGCATGTGCAATAGATAAACAGTTTATAATAGATTCAATATATCACGGATTTGGCACACCAATTGATGTGCCAATCTGTGCCCCACAGGCTGAGACATGGTGGAATCCGGACGTTACTGGTGATAACTATCCGTATAAGTTTAATATGACTAAGGCCAGGGAGTATTTGGCTGCCGCGGGATTTGTTGACAGCGACGGCGACGGTGTAGTGGAATTCCCATCTGACTGGCCTGGCTTAGAAGGAAAAACTGCGGATGAGAGAGAGCTAAGCAATTATCCATTAATCTTCTACGTGCGAACAGAAGACTTAAGACTTCAGGTTGGAAGATATGTATATGACCAGCTTATAGCCCTCCTCGGTCCGGGAACAGTAAACAAGATTGAAGCAACAAGTGATGTATGCTTCCCAGCAGTTATGAATAATAAGGATTACCACCTATACACAGGCGGATGGAGCTTTGGAAGATTTCCAACATACTTCTACTTCCTATTCAGCAGCGACTGGTGGTTCCCGCCACCTTCTTTCGGCTATAATTATGTTACAGGAATGAATGCAAGTAACCAGCCGAATTATCCAGAACTAGACTACTGGCTAAGAAAGTTATACTATGCTGAAACCTTAGATGATTCAATTTATGCATGCCATCAGGCACAAGTAATATGGATGGATGTAATTCCGAATATTCCATTACTCAGCACAAAGAGCTTTGTTGCATGGAGGACATCTGTAGCTGGCGTTGTTAATATGAAAGGTTACGGTTTCGAGAATGGGTATACATTTCTAAACGCTTATAGGATCGACTCACCAGGTCAGCCCATAAGAATGGGAACCATCAATGCACCAAAATCGCTGAACATCCTATACTCACAATGGTACTATGACTACGCAGTTATCGACAGAATGAGCGACGGCTTAATTGGTGTTAATCCATACGATCTGGGCATGGACCAGCCCGGAATGGCAAAAGACTGGGTGATAGGCGAATGGTATGATCCAGTTGATGGAGTAAACAAGACATGGGTTAGATACTACCTAAGAGACGATATCGGAATTGTAGCTCCGCAAACGGGAGAATTTGTAAGATACTTCAATGCTTCTGATATGGAATGGTCCATATGGTACAACTTTGCCTTCCAAGACAGTTGGCGTTACGGTGACTATATGGACATAAGGTACGTCAAGGTAGTCGATGCACACACAATAGATGTATACTTCAATGACAAAAGCCTATGGTTTGTTTACGGCCCAACCAGTTACTTCCTAGTCAGATACGAACTTGAACCACTTCTCTGTAACCAGACAACATTAACCTTCGATGTTGATGGAGTGACAACGGGATTAAAGGACACAACGATGTACATTCCAGGACTGGATTCTCTAGACTATCCGAGCGTTGTAAGGGTAGTCGATGCAACATTTACGCCGAGTGGTGGCAGTCCTCAAACAATTAAAGAGCATGTGGACTTTGAGATAGTATCTGAGTATGATACTGGATATAGAGACCTAATATGGTTCTTGCATGACTTCCCAGAAGGGACTATAAGCCTGACAATTATGTATGCAAGTAAGCCGGCAACAGGTTACTATCTAGCAGGCCTAGATTGGACACAAGTGTGGTACAGCATTGGACCCTACTACTTAGCTGACATAACTCCTGGCGTCGGCGGACATGCTCTGTTGAATGCTAACCCATATTACTATCTAGAAACTCCGCCTCTTGGCGAGATTGACTGGCGTTACTTCTGGAACTCACCAAACACTCACACAACGGCAGAAACACACCCAATCGGCGGATACTTCCAGATAAACATCCTGGACGTTTCAAAGGCTGCATCTGCCTATGGATACAGAGGAACAGGCGTATATGATCCTAACTTCTTCGCTGGAGCGGACATAGATGCCTATGACCCAGGCCACATAGGCATAACAGACATAACAACTATCACAGGAAAATACGGACTCAAGTGGGGCATATACAACTAAATTTAAAAATCCCCCTTTTTTTTAAAATACTATCATAATTTGATACTTTCTTCAAGCAATTTCACATACTTTTGAATGACTAAAGCTTAAATAGAAAATTTCTAAATACTTGCAAGGGAAAGAGTATGGGACTAAGAGGCTACATTATTAAAAGAATGATATATACATTTATTCTTATTATTGCGGTAATTACTGTCAATTTCGTAATATTTAATCTTATGCCAGGCAATCCTATTCAACAATACGTGGCGAGTTTAAGGGGAAGAATAACAGAAGAACGTTTACAGAGACTCAAAAGGGCTTATGGCCTTGACAAGCCCTTAATAGAAAGATACTTCTTGACCATTGTTAACATGCTCACGTTCAATTTTGGAATATCATGGCAGTCCGGGGAACCATTTGCAAAGATGATTCTCACCCCGCTCGTAAACACCTTAATACTTATGGGGATATCAACAATTCTTTCAATAGTTGTCGGAATAATAATAGGAACTCTCTGTGCAGCCAGAAGAGGAGGAATTTTTGATTCGACAATGGTTCTCTTATCTCTTGCAACTTACTCTGTTCCAATTTACTTTATAGCATGGACAGTTATCCTAATTTTCGGAGTTCAATTAAAATGGTTCCCAACAGGGGGGATTGAACCACATGAATGGGGGAGAAATCCTCCAACAAACATTTTTGAGGTTATTGCAGGAAGAATTCCCTATCTAATCCTACCTACCTTGACTCTTTTCGTATTTACAGTTGGAGGATGGATACTACTAACGAGAGCAACGGTACTAGAAACAATAACTGAGGATTATGTAGTCACGGCTAAAGCAAAAGGATTACCAGAAAGAACTATACTTTACAAACATGTATTGAAGAATGCAGCTCCGCCTCTTCTAACTCAAATCGTGTTATCGCTAGCTTCCATGATAGGGGGGGCGATAATAACTGAAACATGTTTTTCATACAATGGAATGGGGCTTCTAACTTGGAGAGCAATTTATCCCGTACCTGACCTACCTCTATTAAACGCACTTTTCTATGTAATGGCACTAGCAGTTATAATAGGCAATTTTATAGCTGACCTATTGTATGGAGTTGTAGATCCAAGAATAAGGTATGGGTGAATAAAATGGCCACCAGAAAGAAGAAATTAGAATTTACAATACGCAGATTTAAGGGTTTCTTAGATGAATTTAAAAGAAGCAAAAAAGGAATTGCTGGTCTAGTAATACTAGTGATTTGGGTAATAATTGCATTGACCGCTCCGTTATTAACTCCTTACGATCCAATAAGACCGAGACGAGATATAGGGCTATATCCTGCTTTTGGACCGAATGGAGGCCCAAAGATCGCAGAAGCATTATGTGTTCCTTCATGGTATAAGTATTTGCCTTGGGTGTATAAAGGATATGTTCAGAGGCAGGAACAGTTCCATAATGTAGTTATAAAGATACCAGGAGTAAAGCAAGAGCAACAGTTCTTTGGACCTGTAGGAAAAAACGCCACAGATTCGCACATATTCTTGTCTAATCCATGTGTAAATGTAACAAAAATTGAAGTACAGATGACTAATGGTACTAAAAGAGCATTAACAAAAACGGAATGGAATTGGAATGAGCTACTCTCAAGGCAAATAAGTATCACTACTATATTTCCAAATGAGACAATCTTTATAGTACACTACTACAGCGGACAAGACATAGTTGAGAATAAAGTGTTAATTAGCGACTTCAAATTCACCAGTTCATCATCTCTAAATGAATGGGATTATAACGGAAGTGAAATTGCAACGTTAACTTATAATGAGAACGGTGGAACAGAAAATGGAGGATGTATGGAACTAGAATTCCATAAGTCTGGCAAGGTACATATATTACATTTCTTCAATTATTCAGCACTTGCCCCGCCAAAATCATTTATGGCGCATGTATCGATAAAAGTTAAAGAGGCGCCATGTAATGTGAGCATAGTTTTCTATCGTATTTCTCCGTCAGGTAAAATGAGCAAACCTTTCTATCTTTTCAAGAGAGAAATCAAACCGGGAGGTTTCACATCTGAACTAATAATGTCATCGAGTGACGAAGTTAGAGAACTTGTGGGATTAGCTTACCATGTTAACTATTATGTTTATCCGCAAGACTTAATATTTAGGTATCCCGGAGAATACGCATTCGGAATGGAAGTGTCAAGTCAGGGGAATTCTTCAGTTTACATCGATGACTTCAACTGTATACTCTACGGGAATGCCTTTGGATTGTTAGGGACAGACAATGCCCCTGATTATCCAAGAGATTTATTCTCAGCATTAGTTTATGGCTCAAGAGTGTCGCTTATTGTAGGGATATTATCAGCTATCTTCTCTACATTAATCGGACTAGTCGCAGGGCTAGTTTCGGGTTATGTAGGCGGATTTGTCGATGAAATTATAATGCGTGTAGCAGACTTGTTGCTAGTGCTTCCAGGTCTTCCACTTTTCATAGTACTAGCGTCGGTGATGAAGTCAACTTACGGGCTTGTTAGCATCTGGAATATAATCATTATATTATCACTTTTAGGGTGGATGGGATTTGCAAGGACTGTACGCTCTATGGTTCTAAGCATAAGAGAAAGAGCATTCATCGAGGCAGCAAGGGCTGCAGGTGCTTCCACATCATATATAATATTCAGACATGTAGTCCCAAACGTATTTGCTTTAGTATACATAACACTTGCAACAGCAGTTCCAGGAGCAATAATAACTGAAGCGTCATTAAGCTGGTTGGGACTTGGAGACCCCATGGTTCCATCTTGGGGAAAAACACTTTACGATTTTAACACATCAGGAATAGCCGTATCTAAAGGACTTAGTGACTACTGGTTCTGGGTCTTTCCACCATGCATAGCAATAATGTTACTTTCAATTTCATTCATTCTAATAGGCTTCGCTTTGGACGAAATATTAAACCCAAGACTGCGTCTACGCCGCTAGTCACGTAAATAGGCTGAAATTAGATAATTAGTATAGATCCAGAATTCTTTTTCAATTTTTTCTAATTTTTCTTCAGATTTCAGATTTCGGAGAAAAAGATATCCTCCAATAAACAGATTTATTAACGGAGCCAAGACGCCTATTTTTTGCCAGAAAGAAGTGGGCCTGAAGGTTACGGAGAAAGAATTCGGAGTCCCCTTTATCTCTACTATTATCTTATTTCTAATTTCATTATAAATTTTTGGTCTTGCTACAAGCTTATATCCAGCATTATACTTTTTTACTGAAACTGTAAAATGTCTTTTAACGAAAAAATTAGCCAAATTGTTACTTAAAGATGATAGATCAATTTTCTTTTTACCTAAGTTGTAATACATAGTCCCCACATGTTGAGGCGTTTAGCTATAATAAACTAAAACTTAAATAAAGACTTTTTTAAAATGTGTGTGAAAAGAGGGAAAACAGTTGGCACTACTTGAAATTAAAGAGTTAACAACATATTACGAAACTATGAGGGGGTACGTCAAAGCCGTCGAAAAAGCAAGCTTTAATGTAGAAAAAGGAGAAGGTGTCGGATTAGCTGGAGAATCAGGGTGTGGAAAAACGACAGTAGCACTTTCGATTTTAAGACTTCTTCCGCCAAATGGAAAGATAATGCACGGCCAGATACTATATAAGGGAAAAGACCTCGTTAGAATGGACGAGAAAACTTTAAGGAAAAAGATAAGGTGGAAGGAGATTTCGTTAATTTTCCAAGGAGCAATGAATGCTCTCAATCCCGTTTATAAAATAAGTGACCAAATAATAGAAGCTATAAGAACTCATGAACCTAACATAAATAAAAGAGAGGCAAAAGAAAGAGTGAAAAAACTTTTTGAGCTTGTGGGAATAGATCCCTCAAGAGTTGACAATTATCCACATGAATTCAGCGGTGGAATGCGACAGCGTGCTATGATAGCAATGGCGTTAGCGTGTAACCCAAGCCTAGTGATCGCAGATGAGCCTGGAACTGCTTTAGATGTTATTGTACAGGCTCAAGTTCTAAAATTGATGAGAGATCTCAAGGAAAAGCTTAATCTTTCATTGATATTGATTACCCATGATTTATCGATAATATCTGAAGTATGCGAAAAAATGGTTGTAATGTATGCAGGGCAAGTAGTGGAAGCCGGAGATATAATAACCATGTTTAAGAAGCCTTTGCATCCATATACTCAAGGGCTAATACGTGCCTTTCCAAGTATAAAAGAAAAGAAGAGAAAAATGTCCTCTATACCTGGTATGCCGCCTGACTTACTGAACCCACCGAGCGGCTGCAGGTTTAGGTTACGTTGCAAATATGCTATGGATATTTGTGAAAGGGAAGCCCCTCAACTTATAGAAGTCAGTAAAGGGCATGTTGTTGCATGTCACTTAGTTGGAGGGAAAAAATAATGAGTGAAGTTATTAGAGCTGTAAGGCTCCGGAAATGGTTCCCTATAAAACTTGGCTTTTTTAGAACCCTTATTGCAAAAAGGCCTGTTTTTGTGAAAGCGGTAGATGGAATAAGCTTTAACATAAAGGAAGGAGAAATTTTTGGGTTAGCTGGTGAGAGCGGTAGTGGTAAAACTACAACAGGGAGACTTCTACTAAGACTGATTGAACCTACCTTTGGTCAGATATTTTTCAAGGGAAGAGATATAACCAAGCTTCCAGCTCAAGAATTAATACCTCTTAGACGGGAAATGCAAATAATATTTCAGGATCCCTATGAATCTTTAAATCCAAGAATGACGATCGGCGATATTATTGCTGAGCCATTGAGATTACTTAACGTGACAAAAGACGAGAGAGAAATAGAGGATAGGGTCTACAATATACTTAGAGAAGTTAGACTGACCCCTCCAGAGGAGTTCTTATTTAGATATCCCCACGAACTTAGCGGAGGCCAGCGGCAAAGAGTAGCAATTGCAAGAGCATTTGTTCTGAATCCATCCTTTATAGTTGCTGATGAACCAGTTTCCATGCTAGACGTTTCGATACGCGCAGAAATATTGAATACTATGTTATCGTTGGTTGAAAAGTATAAGGCTTCATTCCTTTATATAAGTCATGACTTGGCGCTCGCTCGTCACATGTGTGACAGAATTGCAATTATGTATTTAGGAAAGATAGTTGAAATGGGGGATACTGAAGATATAATTTATGAACCGTTGCATCCGTACACAAAAGCATTGATTGAAGCAGTGCCCGTACCTGATCCAACCGTCAAGAGAAGCGAAGTAGTAATCAAAGGTGAGATTCCAAGCCCAGTAAATCCGCCAAGCGGTTGCAGATTCCACACGCGTTGCCCATCTTATATAGGGAGTATATGTAAAACTAAGCGCCCACCGCTAATTGATGTAGGTAATAAGCATTACGTTGCATGCCACCTTTACTCAAGTTAAACATTTAAGCTATCCAATCTTTTTTCTTCTCTTTAAGAGAGAAGACCGTTTCTTAGTAGTTTTTTTCCTTTTAAACGAGAAAACAGCTAATCCTGCTCCGCCGCAAGTCATTGATAAGCCTATTGGTAAAAGATAACTCCACGGCCTCGTATAAAAATGAATCTCTTTCATAATTTTAATTTCTCGCGGAGGACTGGGATAAATATTAGGAACGGCCACCGAGTAATTTCCAGAGACTTTAGCAATACCTCCGATTTCTGGCGCCATGCCATCCTTATCTACATTAACCACTAGCCTACCATCATTCGAGAGTAATTCGATTCTCCAGGGCAACAATATTCCCTGCGTATATTCCGACGACGGTTTGGGAGTAACATAAATGATTTTAAACAGAGTCCTTCCTCCTAAAGGATCAATAATGGTTACGTTAATGGAGTAATAGTTCGGATTGTACGGATCTTCAGGAATTCCATGCGTAAACTGATACCAATTTATACCTGGAATTACATCAACAACTATTTTATCGCCAGCTGTCACGTTCTTTTCGCAAAAAGCTACCCATGGCTGCTTCCAAATTTCTGGATTATTCAATTCTTGGCTAAAAAGTTTGCTTCCTAAAGATTCCCATCTTACTCGTTCCGCAGAAGTATTAGAATACGATGAAATGAGTATTCCCGCTATTAGAAAGGTTAAAGCAACAGCTAGCAGTTTTTTGTCCATATTACCTCAGCAAAATAGTTGTTAAACATGCTTTTATCCTTTTATGTAGAAAAGGGACTAACCCTTAAATAAATTACCCTCAAATTCTAAATAGGGAACAGCGCTGAAAGTTAATCTAAAGGGTGTAGTAGTCACAATCACTTGGATAGCGATCATAACATTTATTCTTATCAAGGATTACGATATTCTATTTCAAAACAAAAGTTTACAAACTTTTAAAACACCCTTTCTTCCATACCTTTCTGTATCTCTCTCCTTATATGACATGTTAGCTATATTTTTTTTAAGCATCACCGCAGTAATCTTTATTCTCTATGTTGAAAGAAACATTAAGGTTATTCTTCTTGAAGTAGCCGCGGCAGTAGTTGTCCCATTTGGAATAGCATTTGCATATTCAGCGTACCACATTCTCTACGTACTTAATTATATAAGATATATGGAAATGGGAGCTTTTGATGTAGGGTTGATCCTTTACTGTGTATCGATGAACTTTAAAACAGCGATTCCAAATGTTATCTCCATAATATTAATTGGAAGCATAATTGGGCTCATTATAGGCGGTAGATTTCTCTCTGCACATAGTTAAAGAAGATTTTGAATTACTCAAGGCTTACTGGAATAGTTACTGTAAAATAATTGAAAATTTGCTGGGCTGCCAAGTTTGAGTTTAGGGATCTCTTTGTCCGTATCTGCCTGTTACAATAGTGACATCCAGTATTGTAATTCTTTGATCATTGTCCCAATCCACGTTTGGATTGTAATTTTGGTCTCCTTTTTTCGCGCCGTATATGCCCGTTACCTTGCAAACATCGAGTATAGTAATAACTCCGTCAAGATTAGCATCACCTGGCATGACAACACTTATTACAGAAGACATAACGAGGGAATTATCCGCGGTGTCAGTCTCGCCTAGAACCGGATGAGCATAAGCCCGAATTGTATAATTGCCTTTAACAAAGCCTGTAGTGTTCCATGTGAAGGTTACTGTTGTGGAGGCATTATTATTTAACGTAATTTCCTTCGTTTCTATTGAGGTTGTATTCGCGTAAAGTGTCAAATTGAAGGTTTCTGCGAAAGCACCTTGATTGATCACTGTAACATTTATATTCATGGTGCAACCTTGTCCTACGATTGTTTTTAATGAACTTACATTTATTACAGCTATGTCATGACCTATAATATTCACCGTCCCATCCTCTGTTATATGGCTTATGTGATTCGGCGGCATCTGCGAGTCTAGCATATCTGTTTCGGCCAATTTTAGAGTCGCTACCCCTACGAATGTTGCTTTGAATGTTATTGTTGCTAGGGTGCCGTTTCCTGTTGCACCTGGACCTTGTCCTATGAGAGTGCAGAATGCCCATATTACTCCATGGGTTTCGTTGTAGTTATCTGTTAACTCCTTTACAAAGAATGATGTTTGACCCGCTGTTTTCAGAAATGAGCCCTCTTGAATTTGTGTTGCATTCAAGTATTTATTAGGGTAGTATAGTTTGAATTCCCATGCTGCCAAATCGACCACTTGGGAAACTGATATGTTGATTTGGAACGCGGTGAGAATTTCGACGGTGCTTATTTGGGGGTTCACGTACATTATTGGTGTGCTAGCTTCCACATTTCCTAACGGGATGAGCGCTATTAACGTGAGTATTATCATCAAAATCAATAAGGAGGGCTTTTTCATATTATCACCTCTAGCATTTTGGATTTTATTTTAGGTTGGGCTAAAAAGGGGGAAATTAAAGGAGAGGATGTTTTCATTTTAGCAATCCTCTCCATAGTAGTAGGCTACTATTTCTAGATCGTAGATGTCGACTACTCCATCTTCGTTTAGGTCTGCTATTGGATTGTATGCTGGATCATAGTAGTAGGCTATCATTCTTAGGTCTGTTAAGCCGACGTGTCCGTCGCAGTCGAGGTCGCCTGGTTTCGGTACGTATTGGTACAAGCCGTCTTCAACGTCATGAGGGACTTCTATGCCTGTATCTGTTATGAGCAGGGTGTCATGCAAGTCAAGTGTACATTCAAGTATGTTTGGATGATACTTTGTCCACGTGGTGGCTTTTGTCACTTTAAATGTTATTGTTGCAAGTACTCCGCTTCCGCTTGTTGGGGTTCCGCTTGTTGACCATACCCATAGCCATATTTCACCGTTTGCATCGTCTATTATGAATTTGTAGGCGTAGATTGG
>Ga0180302_10001226_pt1 | contig 12091 bp, 12 predicted proteins | sample GuaBasSediGuay17_FD_121794 | JGI IMG/M metagenome (GOLD analysis project Ga0180302, IMG submission 121794) | Subseafloor sediment microbial communities from Guaymas Basin, Gulf of California, Mexico - Guay17, Core 4571-4, 12-15 cm | ecosystem: Environmental > Aquatic > Marine > Hydrothermal... | reverse complement strand
CTTCTTGAGGGATTAGGTGAGGCAATGGGCTTAAAGAAAACAGTCGATGAGACTAAAAGTGAGTCTAGAAGAGGCTGGAGAGTTAAAGAATATAGGCTCGTACAGTTATACAAAAGCTTCTATAAACCTGACAATATGATTCTAGTAACTAGAACAAAAATACCTTCTAACATAAAAAACGAAATAGAAGAAATGGGCTTGATAGTATTTGAGAATATAGGCTTTTCTTCAGAAAAGCTAGCTGAAGTATCCGAGCTTCTCATAAAGTACAGCAAAGCCGAAAAGGAAGATTTCTTCGCTGAAGTAAAGAAGTTAACAGGACTCGAGGTATCTCATAGCGAGCTCTCTAAAGCTCTCTTGGAGCTAGTGCGACGCCATAAAGAAGAACTAGTAGAGCTCCTAACTAAGCAAACATTCTAATAAATTCTACTAGTAGTAAATACTAGATGAGAAAAGTACTGTTGCTCCTTGCTTTAGCAGTAGTTATCTCACCCACCATATATTCTGATCCGTATCCAATTAAATTAATTGAAAGCCCATGGGCAACACGAGAACTCTACTATATTAATGGAAGCCTTTGGTGGAAACATGAAATTAAAGCAAACTATGCTCGAATACCTTTCGGAAATCTGATTTTATGGTACCCGGTGTACGGAAAATCAGGAACAGAAATCAATATCACGGTGGAATACTCGTGGAATGGATTAAAGGAATATCTAGGAGAATCCGTTTCAACCTATGTAATAGCGTTAGGATACAGCGGACTGTACAGAAGTAAATGGTTTTCAGATGGTTTGAGGAAGTATTTTGCTGAAATACCAGCCAATAGAACGAATTTCAAGAAAATATGTAGAGTAAAACTCCCTCGGGGCAGTGGAATATTAATATTGATAGTAGAACTTTACAAGGAGTATCCTTCTCCAAATAATCTTGTTTCAGAAATGTTCATCTTCTCAATTATCGTAAACTGCTCTAAAGAATTAGACTTTAGTGAAAAAGACTATAATAAAGCTTTAGAGGAATTAAATTACTATGAAAAACTATTATATGAGCACATAAAATACAAAAGTATTTTCGAGAAGATGTTAAATGAGTCTTCAGTGTTAAAAAAGGAAGTAAAAATTCTTAAAAGTAAAATAGTAGAACTTAATGAGACAAAAAAAGCTTTACTAGAGAAATTAGTTGAATTAAATAAAATAAATAGTTATCTCAAGAATAACGTGAGTAACCTTGAAAACACATATAAAGAATTATATTTAAATAAAAGTGCTATCCTTAGAGAAATAAATGACTACAAGTTAAAAGCCACTATATTCTTGTTAGCTACTTTACTGCTTATACTAGGTTCAGTAAAATATAAGCGCAGAAAAGTAATTGTGTTCTTGATTTTAATATTCCCTCCTTTACTATTCTCTCAGCCTAGTTCTGTAACTATAGTGTCTACTAACTTGTGGAAACTTGAAATATTTGGACAGCTGGAAGAAAATATACAGGTTTCTTGCAAAACATTAGTTTTAGCTAACGAAAATATTTCACTAGAGAAAATAGACTATTTGTTTAGAGTAGATAAAACTGGTTTAGGCTGGGTAAACGAATTCGTATGTACATCCATGTCTCGGAAGCAATATTCTTTACAGGGAGAATTCTCAAAATCTATTAAATACGATTCACGGATACCTATTGAAAAAGACTGCAGTTATATGTTGAAAATAAGTTTCGGTTCAAGTAAGCTATGGAATACTACTTATGTATACTTAAATAGCGTATATGTCTATGAAGGTTATTCAATTATAGTATTAGTCTATAGTTTCGAAGGAGATTTCTTTCATAGCTTTGGAAAAATATTTAATCTTAGTGATGTACTTTGTATAAAGTGTCTTAAGAGTAGAAATATTTTGTTAGCTGGTCAAATAGCTTATGTCAATAAAACTATCGAAAAATTAAGAAAAACTATGGCAGAGTTAAGTAATACGACTAGAGAACTAGAAGTAGAAGTTAGCGAGATCAATGAGAGCGTTAAAAAGGTTTCTAAAGAAAATAATGATTTGAAGGAGAGAATTAATTACCTAGAAAGTAAGATATCTAGACTTAAAGCTGAATTGTCTGAGCTTTCAGAGGAGAGAGCTCTTTACTTTAATGTGCATGTACTAAGTGTAGTTTTCTTCGTGGTGGCAGTACTTGTAGAAGCCGCGCTATTTCTTAAGAAGAAGTTAAAGTATCCGTATTCCCGTAAGACCTCTTGCTCTCTCTATTTTACTTAGAAACTCGTTTTCGTCTATGAGCCATTCTCCTTCACTGTAGTTACGGTATAGCTCTATATACTTCTGAAAGCTTTTTTCATCTATCTGTGCTAGAAAATATCCTTGAATAACTTTCTTTGAACATAAGTAGTCTAGTGCTTCATAGAACCTGCTCACATTGACTGAAGGTATTCTCATGTAGACTAATAACTTATTTTCACCAAATATTTTGGCATAGGCATGAAGGAAAGGTTTGCCGTAAGTAGCATTTATGAATCGACACATATTGTCAAATCCGTTGAAACTTATTTTTCCAGCTAAACTTGTAGTAAGCAGAGGGGGGTAAGGGTATATTGATATGTCGTATCCGTCTATAAGATTTTTACCTACTATATGTCTGTAGTAGTGGTATCTTATTCCTTGCGGGGTTATTCCGACTATTTTAGCTAAATCTACGAAGTCTTTAGTACCATCTACTTCGAGTTCTCTTAAAATAATTAAATCCGTTGAGTCAAAGAAAGCTATGCGAGGACCTTCAAAAGGAACTTTCTCGCTTGAAATATTTGCTGAGAGTACTTCTTCAGCCCAATCAAGGTAGCTTACTTTCCATTTATGTGAAGTTAAATCATAATACTCTAGAAAATTTACTCTATTTATTTTGAAAGGTGTTCTCTTAAAGATAAGCATTCGTGTAAATACTTCTGATTCTCTTAGCTTTGATAAGTAGTTTAGCAGAATTTCTTCTCTACCTATAGGAAAGCAGAAGTCTGCAAGGTATCCGTTGCACTCACCGTAGCATCTAACTATACTAAGAGTATATTTTGTCTTAAGAAGATCTTTTGCTTCTGAAACAAGGTAAGGCTGAGCTGAAGCAATAATAGTGTATATGCTTAGTCCAAGTCTATAGTAGTCTACATTAGCTGTTATTCTGAGAACTCTCTCATCTCTAATTAGCTTGATTAATCTAGATCTAGTAGTTTCATATGGAAGTTTAGCTAAGCGAGAGATTTTAGCAAAGTTTCTAGGATTCTCGGGGAGATAATGTAATATTTTAATATTTTTCTCGTCGAATACTTCTTCTGCAAATCTTTCAATGTATTCTTTTATTTCCATTAAACTCTTCACGATAAAATATGCTGAAAGAAAAATATAAGATTTCTTATATACGTAAATAGTATAATTTCTGTAGACTAATTGACTATTTGATGTATTTTTTTCTGTAGACACTAAAGAAGAATTACGGAATAATTTTAACTGCGAAAAATGTTTCCGTGAATTTCTTCAAGCAAGTTTTTAATCCTGCCTATGAGTCTAGTTACATATGTTTCTGCAAAATCTTTAATAGGCTCTCTGCCTAGAATACTGTCTTCGTGAAGTAGTTTAGGTGAAGGTTTTCCTACATTTCTCTCGTAGAGTTTTATCCACTCTAAAGGGAGTTCTTCACTTAAACATATCTTAGCCAGTTTTCCTAGAATCATGATGTAGACTCTTGGAACAGCGTATAGACTATAGCCTCCTCCTCCGATTACTACGTAAGAGGATCTTAGTCTTTCTGCAGTTAACATAATTTTCTCAACTATTTTTTCATAAACATTAATAGATAAAGCCATATGTGTTAAAGGATCTGCTCTGTAGGTGTCTACACCCAGCTGATGTATTATTACGCGAGGTTTATACCATTCTAAAAGAGGCAGAACTAATTCATTTATTACTTTAAGATATTCTCCGTCACCCGTATATGGCAAGAGAGGAATATTTATCATGTAGCCATATCCTTCACCTTCACCAAGTTCATTTTCAAACCCTGTTCCAGGATAGAGGTACTCGCCACTTTCATGAATATCTATTTTCAGCACAGAATCTTTATAGAGTATCTCTTGTGTCCCGTCTCCATGGTGTGCATCAGTGTCTACTACAGCTATTTTTTTAATTCCTTTTTCTCTAAGGTATTTAACAGCTATAGCTATATCATTAAATATGCAGAACCCTCCAGCGCTATTTTCTTTTGCGTGATGGTATCCTCCAGCTATATTAAAAGAAGGTTTCTTACTCCTTAAAGTTCTCTCTACGGCAGTAAGAGTACCTCTTACGTGAAGAAATGCTGCGTCAAAACATCCTTTAAAAGCAGGAGTATCACCATAGTCCAAGTAACCGTATCCTTGGAGAGATTTTTCCTTAACGAAATCAATATATTCTCTACTATGAGCTAGCTCTAATAGATCCTCGCTGTAATCAGCGGGTTCAAGTACCTCAATGGGTTCTGGAACTTGATACGATTTCAAGAGAGCATAAGTCAAGTAGTATCTTTTAGGTGAGAGCGGGTGATTTTCGCCGAAATTATATTTTGAGTACTCATGGGAGTAAACGAAGTAAGCCATTAATCCCACGCCAGGCAATTAATTATATTTGGAGATGAATAGTCCATTAGTTTATGTTGTTCCGAGAATAAAGATTTTTTCTAGTAGAATCTGCGAGGAACTTCTTGAAACAGAGTTCAGCTGTATTGCTTTACCTCTTCCGGAAGAGGTAGAAGAGCTTCTAAATGTTTTCCTCTCGAAAAGAAAGCCTTTTGAGGAGTTTTTAGAAGAAATGCTGAATATTCTCGGATTATCTGAAGTTTATGGAAAAAGGTATCATTATATTAAACCTATTTATAATACTTTAAAATCTATTAAAAGTATTAGGAAGGTTAATATAGTCTGCTATAAGAGCTTAGATAGCGAATTAGCTGAAGTAAACTACTTGGATAAACTACTTTCCTTAGTAGCTAGAGTAATCGTAAGCGAGAAAATAGATATTGAGTCCTGGAAAGATTTTTTGCTCGAAGTAAGTGAGTCATTATCTGAAGCTATCTACGAAAAGCTCAATTTGCTTTCTCGTAGTGAAGCTATTATAATAGTTGAGTACGGCAATAAACATATTTTAAGGTATATGGAGAGAGCTGGAGCTAGAATTGTGGCACCCAGAGGATATATTCCGATACCTTTAGAGGTTCTTATCTATGTGAATATGCTCCTTTCAGAGGACGAAATAATTTTCTTAGTTAAGGAGTATGTAAGATTCATTAAGGAATTTTTGCTTAAATGCCATGATATAGATGAAGCATATAGTCTTTGGGCTTCTATTCGAGGAAAAGAGATAAAAGATATACTACTTAATTTAATGAAGAGAGCTAACTCTTCTTTAGAATTAAGTAGTTTTGAGGCCCCCTCTTCTCTATAATTATAACACCTTTCTCTTCTAGTTTTTTCACGTACTTCCATAGAGTTGTTTTGGGGTAAGGTAGTTCTCTGGCTATTTCAAATTGATAGGCTTCCCCGCCACGGCGTTTAAGAGCTTCAACAATAGCTTCTTCTTCCTCAGTTAAGACAACTCCCTTTTTTCCTCTTAAGAAGAAAAGAACAGTTACAACGGCAGCTATCACTATGGCGCTTAAAGCGACTATAGTTGTTTCGAAAGGAAAGTTTTGTTGTTCTTTTTTGCTAGGTTGCTGCTTCTGTTGCTCTTGGGAAGTTTTTTGCGAATGCTTAGGGGAAACTATTGATTTAGGTAGTGAAGGAACATATTCAATGAAGTGTTTTCCTGCAGGCATAACTATTACTACCTTACCATCTACTGTATCTATTTTAATGGGTACTGCAGAAAGACCAACTATAGTCGTGTTTTCAGGCAATATTACTGTAAAGTTTATTGGTGAAGATACTTCAAATCTCCATAGGGCTTTCTTCTTCTCTGTAAGCTCGTATGTGAAGTAGGTAATGTTAAGCAGAGATACTCCAAGAGTATCTGCACTGATCTTGTTTTTACTTAAGTTAAAGGGTACTGGGACTCCGTTTTCGTCTAAAACTACTATATAGGCTGTGTTATCCTCAATGAAGGGTGTTCCTACTAAAGTGATTTCTGTAATGAGTGTTTCGTTGCTTTTTAGTAAGACAACATAGTTTACTTCAACGAGCCCTGTTCTGTAAATTTTAAAAGATAGTTTTAAAGGAGTATAAGGTTGAGTGAAAATAATTTGGGTAAAAATTATGCCTAGTAATGAAAATAGAAGAATATACTTATGGTTTGCCGCCATGTTTCTTCGAACCGCCTTTAGGTTGCTGAGGTTTCTTTTCTTTGCCCTTACGGCCAGGACTGCTTGGCGCATGTTTCTCCTTCTCACCTACACCAGGCTTACTTTTTTCTTTTTCTTTTCCGGCGAACTTGTTTACCTCTTCGAGTATTTGCTTTGCTTTTTCTTTATGTTTCTTAGTTGTATTCGATATATGTTCTAGCATTTTGCGTAACTTCTCGGCTTCAGTTTTATTGAACTGTTTTTGGTGTTTCATTGCTTGAAGCTTTTTGTTAAGTGCTTTTAGAGCTTTTTCTACTCTCTTTTCCTTAGCTTGCTCAGCTACATCTTTCTTTACGCAGCTCATCGCTTTGCCTATGAGAGACATTGCTTGTGCATCTAGTTTTGCTACTTCACTGCAGTTTCCGCTGCTTAGGGCTAGTTCTTTTGCTTGAAGCAATAGTTCTTCGGCCTGAGAAAGCACTTGATATGCTTCAGTAACATTGAATCCTTTAGTAGCTAGGTGTGCTAAGACATCTCTTAAATGCTCAATTATCGCTAAGTGTCGTTCAATTGCTACAAGTAAACCTGGGCACTTAGAGGCGTTTTGCTGCTGTACTTTTTCTCTTATTCTTAATGAAGCATTTTCAATGTAATCGCAGAGCAAACATATTGCCTGCCTGTAGGTTTTCATAGCTTCCAGCGCCAATTTAGCTGCTTCGGTATAGTTGCCTGCACTATAAGCACTTTTAGCTTGCTCTAAAAGGATATCCCCTTGTACGAGGCTTTGGTTTACTTGCTCTAGTATAGTAGCGTTTACTGTGCTCTTGTTAACAAGCTGTATTCTGATAATAAGCTGTTCTCTGGCGTTTTCAGCTAATGTAATCATCTTCTGCACTACATTAGGTGGTATAGAGTACCCTAGTACAAGTATGCTTAATATTACTGCTAGAGGCACACCTATAGTTTTCTTCATCAATATCATACTATCCAGCCTTGTTAATAAGAGACACTATTATCTACTAATGTGAACCCCGGTTCACATCACTAAGCTAAAGATACGAAGTATACTTCACCGGGTTGTGCTTCAATAACTTGAGTATCTATCATTTTCTCTTTGAGAAGCTCTACGAATTCTTCGTAATCGGAGCGCCTTCCATGTATAGGTACAGTGTATTTTGGTTTAAGGTCTTCTACCATACGTACAGCATCTTCAGGAGAGGCTGTAGGTGAAGGATATCCTATTGGAACAAAAGCTACTTTTGCAGATAGCTTAGACAGGTCTACGTAACCTGAATCTCCTCCGTGAAAAATAGAAAGATCTCCTAGCGAAATTAGGTAAAGTAGAATAGGACATACATGTTTTCCTTCTATTGTAGCTATAGTTAGGTTCTTAATTTTAGCTTTAATGCGGGGCTTCAGCTTAATTAAGTGACTTGAAGGCAAATAAGGATAGAGTTCTTTATGGACATCTTCTGGAGCAAAAATTACAGCAGCCCATGACTCATAGATCTTAAGCGCTGTATCCAAGTTGAAGTGATCGCTGTGGCTATGAGTATATAGAACAAAATGTATTCTACTAATTTTGTCAAATATTTCTAATGGAAGAAGAGCAGGGTCTACACTTATTACATAGTCTCCTAGCTTGAAGATAACTGAGGAGTATCCGAAATAAGTGAACACGAACTCGTTTTCCCTAAGAGGGTTTTTAAATAATTCAAATCCTCCTTTAATCATCGATATTCCCACTATTTAATTTACTTAAAAGAAATATATACTATTACTTGCTACCTGTAATCGCTATAAATATGAGTAAAAAGAAGCCGGCTAATCTACTTAGATACTTTCTCTTTCTACTGCTTTCATAAATAAAAAATACAGCTGAGAAAAAATTGTGTTAAATGTTTTAAATGTATAGAAGTGTATTTACAAATACTAAATTGAATAAAATTGATTTCAATATATTTTGTATTAAATTCTATAAATACAGTATTTCTTATCTTATTAAGAGCTATTGAAGTAGGCTTATTTAGTAATAAAATATTAATACATTATGGGAATCAAGTACGAAGTACTCTGTTTGACAATTCTAGTTCTCGCAAGCTTAATTGCAGTAGCGATATTTGTTGCCTATCACATGAAAGTACCTGAAGAAAAACCCGCAGCTATTGTTAGCGGAAAGGAAGTATACTTACCCTATCCTAAACTCAAAGGCAAAGTTAGTTTAGAGAAAGCTATTGCAAGACGTAGAAGTATTCGAAAGTACTTAAATAAGCCTCTGACCATAGAGCAACTAGCTCAGATACTTTGGGCTGCACAGGGTATAACTGACGTAAAGAGATCTTTTAGGGCAGCACCAAGTGCAGGGGCTACTTATCCTCTTGAACTATATGTCGTTATAGGCGAGAAAGGAGTTTTAGCAGGTGAAAACAGTTACCTGAAAGCAGGAGTCTACAAGTATGTTGTCAAGAAGCATAGCTTAATTTTAGTCAAAGAAGGCGATATTAGAGAAGACTTAGCTAAGGCAGCACTCAACCAAGAGTGGGTTCTTAAAGCTCCAGTGAGCATAGTGATAGTGGCTATTTACGAGCGTACAACTAGGTTTTACGGCGAGAGAGGTATAAGGTACGTACATATAGAGGTAGGGCATGTAGGTCAGAATATTTATCTTCAAGCAACAGCTATGGGGCTCGGAACTGTAGCTGTAGGTGCTTTCTACGACGATGCTGTTAAAAATGTCATTGGGGCAAATAAAGAAGAAAATCCCCTGTACATTATGCCTATAGGGGTTCCTGAAAAATTACATGAAATTACTCGAGAACAGCTAATAAGCTATTACGAAGCCAATAGAAAAGGCTAACAAGTCAAATGTATGGCTAATGCGACTTTCTTTCCTTCAGAAGCAAGCTTATTGTATACTTTACAAGCTTCAGCACTTTTCTCAACGATGATCCTTATTCCCCTTTTCTCAGCTTCCTCGTATACTTCAGGAAGAACTCTCATCAATCCGCTATACCCTGTACCTACAACAAGTATCTCTATGTCTTCTTCGAGCACGTCTTTTATATCTTCCAGGCAGAGCTCATGTCCTTCTTTTCTCCACCAGTTTGGCTTAATTCGAGTAGGTGTAATAATTAAGTCTCTTGTGTAAAGCTTTCCATCAATTACTATTTCTCCGAAAGAATATTTCTCTACACGCGGCATCAGAAATCTATTCACAAAGCGAGGAAATAAATTCAGCGAGCATAAGCGGAAAAGAAGTTCGTTTTCTCTCAATTTTCATCAGCGATGCCACACCTCTTCATCGTTCAGGACCCGGTTCGTCATCACCTACATACTTAACTGCAGTATCTTTAATATATTTTCATTAAAATCGCAGAAAATACTGCGAATATGCTGGCTGCCAGTTCGAGGAGTATTATTGCGTCTACTATTTCTTTTTCTCTTAGAGGTCCTTTAGCTAGTATTAGTCTTGCTAGAGTTAAGGGGGCTTTAGGGTTTCTTGAGGCTTCTATTAATCCATTTTCTTTGACTATAGTTGGTCTGGCTATTTCTCTTCTTTCTTTAAGTCCTTTGACTGAGGAGATTACGTAGAAAGCGTTCATAATGTGTGGGAATAGCGTTACCATTACGATGAACTCTATTCTCCCTATTACTGCGAGCGCGCCGAGAGCTGCGCCTACAGATAGGCTGCCCATATCTCCGCTGAATATTTTGGCAGGATACTTATTGTACCAGTAGTAGGCCAGTAATGTGCCTAGCATGATTAATGAAATATATACAGCGTCTATTCTTCCGCCGAGTATTAATGCTGACAGAATAGCTGCTGTCAATGCAAAAGAGCATGTAGCTGGCATTACTCCGTTCATTATTTCAAGCATGTTAACTGCGTTTGCCGGGGCGGCTACAGCGAGAGGCAGTAGAAGCCAGTAGATAAGAGTCATACGTAGTCTGCCGATAATAGGTAATTCAGGTCTACCTATAGTAATTACACCGAAGTATCCTGCTGCAAGTAAAGGCAATACTCCTAGAATAGTTAGCGCTGTTTTAACTTTAGCTTTCAGCACCTTAAGGTCGTCGATTAATCCTACAAGAGCTGTTAACGAAAATACTGAATAAAATACGAGGATTCTTAGTGCTGTTAAATATTCTAAGTAGCCCAGAAAGAAAAACATTAGTGCAGCAGTGACCCCTGAGGTTACTCCAATAAATATGGCAATTCCTCCTATTCTCGGAACAAGCGGCTTGTCGGGTTTGTGGACATCTGGCGCGACTATGTTTTTCCTTTTAAGGAACTCTATTACATGCTTTGTTGCAATGAAGGTTACTACGAGAGGTATTGCGAAGACTACTATAGCTTCGATTACCATGTTATCAGCGTTAATGTTATCCGCAATTACTTAAAAATATTGAACCATTGCTCTAGTTAGGGTTATTAGTGCTGCTAATGCTAGAAAAATGTGGCGCGAGAAGTATTTGAAGTAGAGTCTCTTGAAGACTTCTTAAAGCTCGCCGATAAAGTAGACTTTATTCTGAGAATAGACCCCTACTTAATAGCATACTACTACGGTATGGTATTCTGTCTAGATTTGAGTTCTTTAAGCGACAGTGAAGTTAGAGAAGCATTATCTACTTTAAGACAGAAAATAGTTTTTATAAAATCTATTAAAACAATAAGCAGTTTACTGGAGAAGCTTAAGGCTCAATAAGTATAGCGTCTCTCATAATTACCTTATTTTCTTCATTTGTCCAGTAAACGTACTTGAACTTGAAGTTCGCTGCAGCCGCTATAGTGAGATCTTTACTAACTGCAACGATTCCTAAGTGATAGTTTATTTTCTCTTCTTTAACCAGCCTGTTTACTCTCTTAACTATTTCTACTACTGCTTCTTCAGGGGTATATCCTTTCTCGATTAAGTCTAAAGCTGATTTAGCGGCAACTACTCTTATTATTGCTTCGCCGTAGCCTGTACACACTGCTGCTCCCAAATTGTTGTCTGCGTAGAGTCCTGCGCCAATTATGGGGGTGTCTCCTACTCGGCCAGGGAATTTGCAGGCGAGGCCACTTGTAGAAGTTCCTGCTGCAAACCAATTGTCTACTACAGCTATTGCGCCAATAGTATCGTGTGACTCTGGTAAACCAGCTACTTCTTTTACTTCGTCGAAAATGCTGCTGTTACCCTTTTTCTTTCTGGCTTTTTTCCTTCGCTGGATGAACTTGACGTAGCCTTCTTCAGCAGGTACGTCGGATATCTCTTCTTTGACTAGCTTAGCTAGCTTTAATGCTCCTTCACCTACAATCATTACGTGAGGAGTACACTCCATGACTTTCTTTGCTAGTGAAATTGGGTGCTTTACTCTCTTGACTGCGGCTACTGCACCACATCGCAGCGTTTTACCATCCATTATAGCTGCGTCTAGCTCTAGTTCTCCCTCTATGTTCGGTAGTCCTCCTATGCCAACGCTACCTATGCTAGGGTCTTCTTCTACAACCTTTATACCTTCAACTACAGCTTCTATTGGATCGCGTTTAGTTAAGAGAATTTCTCGGGCTTTTTCTACGACCTTTTTGCCGAAGGGGTAGTATGATACGGCTATTAAACTTGTATCCATTATCCCAAGAACCACCCGCGCGGCTAGCAAATATATAATTTTTGTTTAGATAGCAGAAATATTTATATATCCCTTTTGCAGTGGCTTAAAATGCTTTACGAGTAATGAAGAGTAGACTAATTCAAGTAAACATGATATACTAATGTTTAAAATTTTACAGTCCTTTTCAATATTTTTCAATAAGTCT
>Ga0180302_10001225_pt1 | contig 12092 bp, 9 predicted proteins | sample GuaBasSediGuay17_FD_121794 | JGI IMG/M metagenome (GOLD analysis project Ga0180302, IMG submission 121794) | Subseafloor sediment microbial communities from Guaymas Basin, Gulf of California, Mexico - Guay17, Core 4571-4, 12-15 cm | ecosystem: Environmental > Aquatic > Marine > Hydrothermal... | reverse complement strand
GGCCTGCCTATCTGGCTGAGGAGCCAGACGTAGACCTCCCTCAAGCCTGGCACCTGCTCGTAGATGGCCTCTGCTATCCTGTGCGTGAGCACGTTGTATATCTTGCCCACGTGGCTAACCGGGTTCTTGCCGGCAGCTGCCTCAGAGCACATGGGCCTGTTCAACGGTATGACGCCGTTCACCCGGTTCCCCCTCCCCACCTGCCCCGAGTCCCCGCTGTCGGCGCTCGTCCCGAGCACCGTCAGGTAGACGCCGTGTATGCCTCTTCCCGTCTCGTCCAATACGTTGAGGTGTATCCCTATCTCCGAGAACCTATCCCCGAACTCCTCCTGGGCGAACTCCCGGAGGCGCTCCAGCACCTCCTCCTTGGCCCTGAAGTAGGCTTTCTCGTCCCCTATGAACCTGTCCACGAAGGCCATGGCTATGGTGAGCTCCAGCCTATCGCAGAGCCTGAGCCCCATCACCTTCACGTCCTCGCCCGTCTCCGGGAACTCCTTCTTGAAGCCCGGCGAGTTGAGGAACCTCTCGAGCTCGTAAACGGCCCTCTCGGTCCTGCTCATGGGGGCGTAGCCCACGGCAGCCGATGTATCGTTGGCCCCTATCTTCTCCCTCCTGAAGATATCCACGAGCTCCGGAGAGCCGGGCTTGAGCTCCACCTGGTATATGACGTGCTCTTCCGGGTCCACGAAGCGCATGTTCTCCCTGAACCATTCCTTGGCGGCCCTCACCACCACCTCTCCGAGCGGTATGGCCTCTCCCTCATACTCGAAGGTGGCCCTGTCCCCGAAGACGAGGAGCATGGGCTTGAGCACCCTGCCTCCGCCGAACCTTATCTCGGCCTCCCCGGCCACCAGGAGGGACTTATCCACGTTGTGGTGCAGTATGGTTCCGAAGCGCTTCAGGTATTCGGCGCAGAGGGCCACGGACACCTTGTCCATTATAGCATCGCAGATGTAGTCCGGGTGGCCAAGGCCCTTCCTCTCCACTATTTCGAGCTTCTGCTCCTCTATGGGCGTCTGCTTGAGCTCGTCCACGAACAGGTTCCTCTTTATCTTCAACTCCCTCCCTCCAGGGGGCCGGAGCCCCACCTAATATATGTCTTTCGTTGTTCTACCGCTATTCTAGCGATTTCTCCCAGGAATATAAATGCGCCCCGGGACTAAATGCCCCCTGGGGGTAGGGTTATAAGAGACCCCGCCCCCCTACCTTGGCATGATCATCACCGGGTCGCTCATAAGGAAGCTGCGCCTGGCGGCCGGTCTCACGCAGAGGCAGTTGGCCGAGCTCGCAGGTGTCTCGCAGGCCCATATAGCCAAGATAGAGCTGGGCAAGGTGGATCCGAGGCTATCCACCATCAACAGGATACTGGAGGTCCTCACGGAGAGGCTGGGGCCCAAGTGCGGGGACGTGATGACGAAGAACGTGATCTTCGTTAGGCCTGGGGCGACTGTGAAGGAAGTAAGCGAGTTGATGACCCGTTATGCCATAGATCAGCTCCCCGTCATAGACGAGCACGGGAGGGTGGTCGGGACGGTGACGGACAGGTGCATCGTCAAGAACCTCAGCCCCGAAATAGCCGGCGAGAAGGTCGAGCGCATCATGGAGCCCCCCATGCCCTGCGTCCCGGAGGACGCCAGCCTGACGAAGGTGAGGTTCCTCCTCGAAGACCACCCCGGCGTCCTGGTCGTCAAGGGCGGGGAGGTCGTGGGCATCATAACCAGGGCTGACCTGATAAAGACCGTCTGTGGCCAGCTGGAGGTCGGGTAAGGGAATTAAGGCCTCGATGGGGCCTGCCGAGCGGTGGGCTGCTTGCCCGTCATCAGCTCGGATAGGGCCGAGGAGGAGGGAGTGCTCAGGGTCGCCGAGCTCATGGCCGTGGCGGCCAGGACCGCCCCCAAGGCCAGGGGGGTGGACGTGGTGAGGACGTGCATTATTTATGGTCCGGAGCTGGAGGAGCTGGCCTCCAAGATGGAGGAGATGGCCGGGAGAAAGGGCTGGGCCTTCTTCAAGAGGGATGCAGGTTGCCTGAGGCGCTCCAAGGCCGTCCTCCTCATAGGGGCCGTGGGCTCGGAGCCCCGGGGCCTCGATTGCGGGGCCTGTGGCTTCCCGACCTGCGAGGAGTTCAGGCGATACAGGGCCGGGAGGAGGACGGAGGGGCCCATGAGGGGCCCTAACTGCGTGAAGGCCATATTGGACCTGGGCATAGCCATAGGCTCGGCCGTGAAGGTGGCTGCCGACCTGAACGTGGACAACAGGGTCATGTTCAGCGTGGGGGCTGCTGCCCTGGAGCTAGGCCTCTTGGAGGCGGATGTGGCCGTGGGCATACCCCTGAGCGCTACCGGGAAGAACATATTCTTCGATAGGAAGGGGTAGTTGATGCCCGGTGGGCGCCTGGACTACGCTAAGCTGGGCCTCAGGGTGGGCCTGGAGATACACAGGCAGCTCGATACGGCCGAGAAGCTCTTCTGCTCCTGCCCGACCGTGCTGAGGAAGGACGAGCCCCACCTCACCGTGCTCAGGAGGCTCAGGCCCACGCAGAGCGAGGTTGGGGAGATCGATAGGGCTGCCCTCTTCGAGTTCGAGAAGGGGAAGACCATAATATACGAGGCCTACCTGGATACTAACTGCCTCGTGGAGCTGGACGAGGAACCCCCCCACGAGATCAACCGGGAGGCCCTCGATATAGCCCTCACCATAGCCCTCATGCTGAACTCGAAGCCCGTGGACGAGGTCCACGTGATGAGGAAGATAGTCATAGACGGCTCGACCCCCTTTGGCTTCCAGAGGACCTGCGTGGTGGCCCTGGGGGGGTCCATCGAGGTAGGCGGGAAGGTGATACCCATCCAGCACGTGGGCCTAGAGGAGGACGCAGCTAGGAAGGTGGGCGAGGAAGCCGATGTGGTCCGGTATAGGCTGGATAGGCTGGGCATACCCCTCGTGGAGGTGGCCACGGCCCCCGTGATAACGGACCCGGAGGAGGCCAGGGAGGTGGCCCTAGCCATAGGGCGCATCATGAGGGCCACGGGCAGGGTGAAGAGGGGCATAGGGAGCATACGGCAGGACCTGAACATATCCATCGAGGGAGGGGCGATAACGGAGGTGAAGGGCGTCCAGGAGCTCGACCTCATACCGAAGGTGGTGGAGAACGAGGTCCTGAGGCAGGTGAGGCTGCTGGAGATAAGGGATGAGCTCTCCTCCAGGGGCCTGAGGCCGGGGGATCTGAAGGCCGAATTCGTAGATGCCACCCAGGTCTTCGCCAAGACTGCCTCCCGGATACTGAGGAAGGCCATCAGGGGCGGTGGCGTGGTCCTGGCCCTGAGGCTGCCCAAGTTCTCGGGCCTTCTGTCCAAGGAGATAATGCCCGGCCACAGCTTCGGGAAAGAGCTAGCCGATATAGCTTCGGCCATCTCCGGCCTAGGTGGCATTTTCCACACGGACGAGATGCCGGCCTACGGCGTGAGCGAGGAAGAGGTTAGGGCCCTTAGGGAGCTGGCCGGGGCCGGACCCGACGATTGCGTCGTCTTCGTGGCTGGGGAGAAGGAGAAATGCCTCAAGGCCCTCAGGGCCGTGCTGGACCGTGCTATCGAGGCCCTGGAGGGCGTTCCGAGGGAGACCCGCATGGCCCTGCCGGACGGGAGGACTAAGTTCATGAGGCCGAGGCCCGGGGCAGCTAGGATGTATCCCGAAACGGATATACCCCCCGTCGGCATCACGCCTGAATACGTAGATGAGATAAGGAGGAGGCTTCCGGAGCTCCCGGAGGCCGTGGCTAAACGCCTCATATCGGATTACGGGTTGAGCGAGAAGCTGGCCTGGCAGGTCGTGGACTCGGATTACCTGGCCCTCTTCGAGGAGGCCGTGAGGGAGACGGGCGTCCCGGCCACCGTGGTAGCCACCGTCCTGACGGAGACCCTGAAGAGCCTCAGGAGGGAGGGCTTCGATGTGGGGAAGCTCGGAGAAGGGCAGCTGCTGGAGCTCTTCCGGCTGGTGGGCAGGGGGGAGACCTTCAAGGAATCCATACCGGAGGTCCTGAAGTGGCTCTGCCAGCACGAGGGTGCCTCGGCCCGTGAGGCCGTGGAGGCCCTGGGACTGAAGGCCATGTCCGAGGAGGAGCTGAGGGAGGTGGTCGAGGAAGTCCTTTCCAAGGAGGACGAGCTGATCCGTGAGAAGGGCATGAGGGCCCTCGGCCCCCTCATGGGGGCGGTCATGAGGCTCGTCCGTGGGAGGGCCGACCCAGCCAGGGTGAGGGCCCTAATCGAGGAAGGGCTCAGGGCAAGGCTTGAAGGGGGCCAGAAGACCTAGGTCCTAGCCCAGGGGAACCTGAGGAGGGCGGCTACGCCACCGAGGGATAAGAGGTTCCTCCCGGCCTCGTGCTTAGAAGACACTATCATGACCCTCCCGTTTTTCTCCTCCACCTCCATCATGAGCTCCTCCAGCTCGGCCCTCGCCTCCTCGTCCAGGTCGAGGAGGAGGGAATCGGCCACCAGCAGGACCTCCACGGCCCCGCAGGAGCAGGCCAGCATCACGTCCTCTAGCCCGTAGGCCACCCTGCCATCGCCCCTGCCCAGCCTGGACAGGAGCTCCCGGACGGCCTCGGCCTCACGTATCATCCTGGCCTCGGACAGGGCCTTGGAGAGCACGCCGGCCCTAAGGGCCTCATATATGCCGGGCAGGCCCCCCGTGCTCACGGCCCTCACGGCCACGATCTCACGGGCCAGGGAGGGCTCCTCCGACCTGAGGAGGCGGACGAACATATCCCTCTCCATGGAGGGGCCTATCACGGCCACCGGCTTCCTATGGGCCTCCCAGGCCTCCCTCAGGGCCGATAGGGCCTCCCTGAAGAAGGGCCTCAGGGCATCCTCCTTCGAGGCGATGCCGAGCTCCCTGGCCGAGCTGTTCTCCCCCTCGGCTAGGACCTCCACGTCCCTCAGCCCCACCAGGGCTATACAGTAATCCTCGTCGTCCAGGCAGGCCACCAGGAGGGGCCTCGGCCTCTCCCTCAGGGCCCTCTCCAGTATCCTGAGCTGGTAGCTCGACCACCCTTCCTTCACCACCTCCACGGGGGTTCCGGGCCTCACGTCCAGCGTGTGGTGCTTCCCCTCCTCGTCCTCGAAGCCGGCCGGGGCCCTCCTTATCACGCCGAGCAGCCTCAGCCTCCCCATCAGCACATCCAGGGCCTTCTTCTCCACCTGGATGCAGAGGCTGATCGGGACCCTCTTCCCCCTGGACTTGGCCCCCTCTACCCTCCTCTCCCTCCTGGTCCTGGCTCTGACGAGGTCTCCGGGCTCTATCACGGCGTAGAGGGCCCACAGGTCGTCTAGGTCCTCTGGGAGAAGGGCCAAGAGGCCGTGCTTATCGTCCTTCTTCAGCAGCCTCATCCGCTGTCCCCGGCTCAGGGATACGTCATGGCCTCAAGTATATCGGTTTCCACCAAGAAGGATCTCTCGTAGATGAGGAGCCTGGTCCCATCGGCCAAGACCATGAAGACCTTCACCACCACGCTGGATTTCTCATCGTTCGTTAGGTGGGATACCCACCAATCGTCTAGGAGCGTGTTGTTCAGGTAGGTGTAGAGCGTGATGTTCTTGGTCTCGTAGGGGCCTATGACGAGGTTGGCCAGGGGCTGGACCCCGCTGGCCAACGTCAGGTTGTTCACCACGGCCTCGTATTCCGTCCTGTTCATGACCACCGGGACCGGGTTCGGGTTGTAGACCGTCACCAGGTGTATGAACTCCGTGGTCTCGTTGGTTACGGAGCCCCAGCTGGTATCCACGGACTCCACGGTGAGGATGACCTGGCCGGTGGGGCTCGTTACGTTGTAGGGCTCATCTACGTCCAGGAGGTCTTCTAGCTTCTCTTCGGGCGTGTAATCGTTGGCGTAGGAGAGCGGGACCCTGAAGGTGATGCCGAAGGCCCTCACGATCGCCTCTCCCTTGACCTCCACGTGGATGGATTCGCCACTCGAAGCGTAGCTGACCCAGAGGTCCGGTATCCTCGTGTTATCTATGAGGGTGCTCACCTTCACCGTACAGTTGCTGCGGGGCTCTATGCTGGCCGGCTCCCTCAGGTGCCCGACGGCCATCTTTATCTCGTTGACGTATATCTCGTAATCCAGGGACTCTATCGTGGCCGAGTAGCCACCTGGGTTGTAGATGATGATGGTGCTCCTTATCTCCGTTACCGTCTCGTTCACCACGCCCCACTCGTGCCAGGCCGCCACCAGCTCGGGCTTGGCCAGCTCCCCGCCGGGGAAGATCATGGTGTATACGATGTAGCCCACGCCCGCCAGCATGGCCAGAGCTCCGATCAATACCGCCGTGAGTATGAGCTTCTTCACCCTACCCACCTGCCCGGGCCTAAAGATGCTGGCCTAAAGATAAACCTTAACCGGGCGATGGCGATGTGGTAGGTCAACCTTATACCTGGCCCGGGGGCCTGATGCAGCGGAGATGCCCGGCGGAGGCAGGTGCAAATTCTGGCTCCTGGACCTGAATTACGAGGTCGTTGGGGGGAAGCCCGAGATATGGCTCTGGGGCATAACGGATGACGGGAGGAGGATCCTCCTGATAGACAGGGGCTACCTGCCCTACTTCTACGCCATCTTGGAGGAGGGGGCCGACCCCGAGGCGGTCCTGGGGGCGCTGGCCTCCCGCCCCTTCGTGGCCTCGGCCGAGCTCGTGGATAAGAGGGAGTTCGGGAGGCCCGTGAGGGCCATCAGGGTGGTGTGCGATAACCCGGACAAGCTTGAGAAATACGCCAGGGAGGTAGCCAAGATGGGCGGGGTAGCTAGGTGCCTGGAGGATGACGTGAGGTTCTCCATGTCCTACCTCATGGACAAGGGCCTCAGGCCCTGTGGCTGGCACGAGGCCGCCGTGAGGCCCGTGGAGCTCCCGGAGAAGCCCCAGGTGGACGCCGTTTACGAGGTGGTGGAGGGGCCAGAGCCCGTGGAAGAGCACAGCCCGCCGGAGCTCCGCCTCCTGGCCTTCCACATAATAGCCTACAGCCCCAAGGGCTCCCCTAAGCCCGGAGAGAACCCGGTGGTCCTCATATCCGTCCTGACGGGCGAGGGCGAGCTCAAGACCTTCATGGCGGATGGCGAGGACGATAGGGGGGTGATAAGGTCCTTCTGCGATCTCCTGAGGTCCTACGACCCGGATATAATATTCGGATACCGCTCCAACGATAGGTCCTGGCCATACCTGGTCGAGAGGGCCAAGGCCCTCGGGCTAGAGCTCCCCGTGGGGCGGACGGGAGCTGGTCCCCACACGAGCGTATACGGCCACATATCCATAACAGGACGGGCCAACGTGGATCTCTACGATTTCGCCGAGAAGGACCTGCCCGCCGTCAAGGTGAAGACCCTGGAGAACGTGGCCGATTACCTGGGCGTCATGCCCCTCGAAGGGCGGGAGATCCTGGAGCCCCCCGATGTGAAGCTCTACTGGGAGGACGAGTCCAAGAGGCCGAGGCTGGCGGGCTTCTGCGAGGACAGCGTCAGGTGCGTGATGGGTGTGGGGCTATCCGTCCTTGAATTCGCCCTCCAGCTCTCCAACCTGACCGGGATACCGCTCGACCACGTCCTCACGGCCGCCGTGGGCTTCAGGGTGGAGTGGCTCCTCATGAGGGAGGCCAGGAGGAGGGGGGAGCTCATCCCCAAGAGGAGGAAGCCGAGGAAGGAGAGATACGTGGGCGGGATGGTCCTCAAGCCCAAGCCGGGCCTACACGACCGCATAGCCGTCTTGGACTACAAGAGCCTCTACCCCAGCATAATGATACAGAAGAACGTATCTCCCGATACCTACTTGGAGGCCAGGGAGCCGGAGCCCCCGGAGGGCGTCAATATAGCACCGGATGTGGGGCACAGGTTCAGGAAGGAGCCTCCGGGCCTCTACAAGGAGGTCCTGGAATCCCTGATAAGGGCCAGGGACGAGGTAAGAGAGCGCCTCAGGTCCCTGGCGCCGGGAGACCCCTTGTATAGGCTCTTGGACGCAAGGCAGAAGGCCCTCAAGGTGGTGGCCAACGCCACCTACGGTTACGCCGGTTGGTCGGGGGCCCGCTGGTATAAGAGGGAGGTAGCGGAGAGCACGGCCGCCTGGGGGAGATACGTGATAAGGAGGACCATAGATATGGCCGAGGAGATGGGCATAGAGCTAATCTACGGTGATACGGATAGCGTCTTCGTGAAGTATGAGCCCGAGAAGGTGGAGAAGTTCCTCAAGGCCGTGGAGGAGGAATTCGGGCTGAAGATAAAACCAGATGAGATATTCGAGCGTGTCCTCTTCACGGAGGCCAAGAAAAGGTATTGCGGCCTCCTCCCCGACGGGAGGCTTGAGATAGTCGGCCTTGAGGCCGTGAGGGGGGATTGGTCAGCCCTGGCTAGGAAGGTCCAGAAGGAGGTCCTGGCGATAGTCCTGAAGGTGAGGCCCGAGCGGGAGGCCGTGGGGAAGGCCGTAGAGGTGGTGAGGGATTACGTGAGGAAGCTGAAGAACAAGCAGATACCCCTCAAGGACCTGGTGATATGGGAGGAGCTCACCAGGAAGCCCGAAGAATACAAGGTCAGGACGGCCCACGTGGAGGTCGCCAAGAAGATGATGGAGGAGGGCTGGGAGGTATCCGTCGGGGATAAGATAGGCTACGTGATCGTGAGGGGGCAGGGCAAGCTATATGAGAGGGCCGTCCCGTATTTCAAGGCAGAATACGATAGGCTGGACCTGGATTACTACATAAAGAAGCAGATAATCCCCGTGGCCGCCAGGGTCCTCAAGGTCTTCGGCGTGGGGGAGGAGGACCTGCTGGCCAGGGTGGAGGAGGAGAAGAAGGGCCTAATGGCCTTCTTCGGATGAGCTCCCCCGGCCCTGCGCCCCCCTGATGTCCGGGAGGAGGAGTATCCTTATACTGTCGGGGGCCTTGACCCCGCTGGCCACCCTCTCCCCCACCAGGTAGCGGATCCCCTTCTTCCTGGCCATGTCCACGATCCTCTGGGTTATTATGCCGTCGAAGACCAGGGCGTAGATGGGCCCTACCTCCTCCACCTTATCGAATAGCTGGCTCACCGGGACCCTGGCCAGCTGGTTCAGCTCCTCGTCCAGCAGGACGGCTTCGAGCGTTCCCTCCAGCTCCTCCGCCAGGCCGGCTACCGCATCGGGCTTGAGCTCGGGGGCGAAGACCTCCTTCCTCACCTCATCGGCCGGGACACGCTTGGCCAGGGCCTCCAGGACCTCCTTGGGCGTTAGCTCCTCTACCTCACGCCCCCTGGGGGCCCTGGCCACATACCTTATCCTGGCCGTGCTCAAGAGCTCCTTCAGGAGGACATCCCCCATGTGATCCCCGTCCAGGAAGGCCGTGGCCTCCTTCTGCTCGCAGAGCCTGATTATGGTATCCGGGACCCTGAGCCCCTCCATGGCTATCACGTTCGTTATACCGCACTTCAGGAGGTTTATGACATCCGCCCTCCCCTCGACTATGATTATCTCCCTCGCCCTCTCCACATCTGGCCCGGCCGGCAGGCCCTCTGGCCCATACCTCACCACCTTGGCCGGGACCAGGACCTCCGAGACCTCCCTCACCACCTCCGAGGCGGAGGGGACCTTGGTCAGCGTCCACTCCCTCAGTATCTCCCTGGCACGCTTTATTATCCACTTCCTCCTCTCCTCACGGACATCTACTATCTCGTCCAGCTTCGTCCTGGCCGGGTAGGGCCCGACCCTATCTACGGCCTCCACGGTGGCCGCTATTATGGCCGTGGAGGCCCTGTCCAGGGCAGAAGGTATGGTTATGGTCCCTACCGTCTTGCCCCTGATGTGCTTCAGGGCCACATCTATGCGGCCAACCCTCCCGGTCTTCACGAGCTCGCTCAGGTCGAGCTCCGGCCCGAAGAGGCCCTCGGACTGACCGAATATGGCCCCTATTATATCGTGCTTCTCCACCTCCCCATCGACCTCGAAGACCAGCTTTATACGGTATTTAGCTGGGAGCTGGGCATGCGTCAACTTCACCACCTTCCCTTGCCCAGGCGTATCCCGGTCTTCCTCATTAGCGTTTCTATCAGGCTCGGGAGCCCTTCCACGTCCTTGGCGAAGGAGCCCACCAGCCCCCTGAGCCAGCGCCAGTAGGTCATATTGGCCTTCAGGCCCAGCCCCTCCAGCTCCACGGCCCAGCGCCTGGCCAGCTCACGGCCAGCCTCATCGAAGTCGGTCAGTATTATGACCTCATCCCACGATGAGGCCAGCTCCAGGGCCAGGTCGGGTATGGACCTGCCGCCCGATTTGGTCGTTATGAAGCGCCCCTCCACGCCGAGGGACCTGAGGGCCCTCACATCGGATTTCCCCTCCACCAGCAGGGGCTTACCGCTGGCCGCCTCCTCCGAGAGCCTTGAGAGGACATCCCTGAGCTCCTGGAGGAGCTCGCCCATGGAGCCCATGTCCATCACCTCGTCAGCTCGGCGGCCCTTATGGCCTCTAGCACATCCGGCCTACGGGAGAGCCTCTCCCTCACGGGCCTCAGTATCTCCACCAGGGCCTCTGCTACTGCGTTCTTCAGGTCCAGCGGGTGGAGGGAGCCGGAGGCGAAATCCGCCTCTAGCTCACGGTAGCTGCCGTAGGAGACGGGGCCCCCGTATCGGCTGGGCCTATCCACGTCCAGCCTCCCGAGCCTGGGGAAGATTATGAGCTTGGCTATCTCGAGGACGGGGTTATCCCTTACCTGCCCGGCTGGGCAGTAGGCCTTCCTCATCTTGGCCCTTATCTCGTCGGGCTCGTCGTGGACGAAGATGCAGCCCCCCGCCACGCTCTTGGACATCTTGGACCTTATGCGCTTGTTCACCTCCTCATCCTCGTCGAAGACCCCCTCAAGGGCCTCTGAGGGACCCTTGAGGCCCATGAGCAAGGGGGTGTGGAGGCAGATGGGCTTCCTCCAGCCCAGCTTCTCGGCCACATCCCTGGCCAGCATGTGGACCTTACGTTGGTCTATGCCGGCGCAGGCCACGTGGACGCCCAGGTGGAATACATCGGCGGCCTGCATGCAGGGGTAGAAGAGCCAGGCCGTCTCGACATCGGGGGCATCTAGGCTGCGGCCCATGATGGGGAGGGCCCTCCTCACCCTCCTGAGGGACACGGACTTGGCTATGGTGATGACCTTGCGCCAGTATTCCGGGTCCGATACGATCTCCGAGGTCCAGGCGTAATGGACCCTCGGCCCCCTGAGGCCCAGGGCCTGGAAGCACTCCTTGAAGTATTCGCCCGCCAGCCTTATTTTCTCCATGTCCCCTCCCAGCTTGTTGTTTATCCAGGCATACCAATCGGCCAGGAGGATGGTGAACTCGAAGCCGGCCTCGACCAGGTCCCTCATCTTCTGGCCGCACACCAGGCCCATGCCCAAGTGCATGGGGCCAGAGCACTCGAAGCCCCAGTAGGCCTTGGGCCTGGCCTCAGCCTCCAAGATCTGCCTGAGCTCGCCGGGCGTGATGACCTCTACCGTATTCCTCATCACCATCTCCATGCGCTCTTCTACGCTCAATCGGGGCACCTCTTTCTCCAACCGTGGCCTGGGGACCGATATAATCCTTGCCCTCCAGCCCTGAATGCTTTTAAGCCCGGCCTCGGCTGCCGTTAGGAGGGATGGTGATGAGCTGGAGGAGCAGGCGCAGGAGGAGGCCCTGGTTCTGGGACATATTCGAGGAGTTCGAGCGCATGGAGGAGCAGATGGACGAGCTTTTCCGCAGGATGATGGAGGAGTTCCCCCTCGGGCGTGAGGAGTTCGAGGAGGGCGTCAAGGTCTACGGGCCCTACGTCTACGGCTTCTCCATATCCATAGGGCCGGATGGGAAGCCCGTGGTGAGGGAGTTCGGGAACGTGAGGCCCACCAGGTTCGGGCCCAGGTTCGTGGAGGAACGTGAGCCGCTGGTGGACGTGGTGGAGGAAGACGACGAGGTAGTGGTGGTGGCCGGGCTCCCGGGCGTCGAGAAGGAGGATATAGATCTCAGCTGCACGGAGAGGGAGCTCACCATCTCGGTGGACACGGAGAAGCGCAAATACTTCAAGCGCCTGGAGCTCCCGGCCGAGGTGGACCCGAAGTCGGCCAAGGCCAGCTACAAG
>Ga0180302_10001223_pt1 | contig 12102 bp, 14 predicted proteins | sample GuaBasSediGuay17_FD_121794 | JGI IMG/M metagenome (GOLD analysis project Ga0180302, IMG submission 121794) | Subseafloor sediment microbial communities from Guaymas Basin, Gulf of California, Mexico - Guay17, Core 4571-4, 12-15 cm | ecosystem: Environmental > Aquatic > Marine > Hydrothermal... | reverse complement strand
TCCCAATCGTACTGCTGCACCGCAAGCTCCCTGCATCGAGGCCGAAGTTTTCTCGCCCTCTCGAGACCTTCCGGAGAAGTGTGGGCGATAAGGAGTTCTGCTATTTGCTCGGGTCCACTTCCCTCGGCCAGAAGTGAGCGGTCTAACTTCGATAGTACCTCGGGTATGGCCCCCACGGGGGTTCCCAACACGGGCGTACCGCATGCCAGGGCTTCCACCGTAACCAGTCCGAAACCCTCCAACGAGCGTGTTGGAAGGACGAAGTAGTCGGCCCCCTGAAAGTACATCGGCAGATCTTCGTCGGGGATATATCCCTCGAACCTGACGAATTCTTCAACCCCGAGCTTACGGACCAGTTCCCTCAGCTTCACCTCCAGCATCCCCTCCCCGCCGATCACAAGGAACACTTCTCTCCGGACCTCCTTAAGCTCCTTTATGGCCAAGATTAAGTCCTCCAGTCCCATCCTCGGCACAAGGTTGCGCACCGTGAAAAGGAACACCCTCCCCTCGGGAATCCTCAGGGAGCGACGGATGGATTTCTTGTCGGACGGGGGGAAGAACTTTCGGGTATCTACCCCTCCCGGCACGAGTGCCATCTTGGATTCCGGAATCCGGTAGTACTTGTGGATCAACCTTTTGGAGAACTCGCTCAGTACGATTATCCTATCGCTTACCTTCAGGCATATATATTCTGCTATCCTCCTCACTAAGGAGCCCATAAGGAGCCGGAACCATCCGGAACCCTTCGCTTTGCCCCTTATCTCATATTCGAGGAACGATGGGGAATGGAACGTATAAACCTTAGGAACCCTCCAGCTTCTCGGCGAAAGCAGGACCCCCAATGCTGCAAAGGGCTGATGAAAGTTTATCAATTCTGGCCTCTCGTCCTTCGCTATGCTCTTAAACCTGTTGAGGCTGTCCCAGAGGACGAATGCTCCGGTCCTTAGGAGGTACACCTTCACTCCATCCACTTGGGCCATCCCAGGAGCCTCCCCGGAACACCTGGACAGCACCGTAACATTATGTCCCCGTGTTGCTAGGCGGATCACATGCTCCCTGAGCACCCGCTCTGCTCCACCTATGACCTCAACCGGAGAGACGTCCGCCACGAAGAGTATCCGCATCAGTCCATGTACATCTGATGCCAAAGTTCCAAGGAAACCAAAGCGAAGATGAGGTCGGTGAAGTTCCTCCTGTTCCTGCGATGCTGGTCGAGGACCCACCTGATGTACTCGTACCGGAAATAACCCCTCTTTTCTATCCTCTCCTTGGAGAGGAGGTCGTCCACGTATCCCCTAAGTTCGTCCTGGAACCATTTGGCCAAAGGGACCATGAACCCCTGCTTCTTGCGCTTAATTATCGGCTCGGGCAAGAGGGGCTGTACGGTCCTTTTGAGAAGCGACTTCAACTTGAACCCCTTCAACTTCAACGCATAGGGGATGGTCGCCGAGAATTCTATCACCTCGTGGTCGCAGAAGGGCACCCGTAGTTCAAGTGAGTTGGCCATGCTCATCCTATCGCCCATGGCCAAAAGGTCGTCCGGAAGGTAAGTCTTCACGTCCAAGTAGAATATCCTGTCCAAGGAGTTTCCGGCGTCGTTGTTCCAGTAGAGGCGTCGGTGTATGTCGAACGGTAGGGAATCGTCCCCGGGAGGTCCGGCCCTGAAGAGCCTCATCGCCTGTCCCCGGTCCAAGAAGGAGATCCAGCTTATGTACCGATCTTCCGGCCTTAAGGCCCCTCCTCTGACGAACCTCTTGATCCAGCCCGGGATGTTCCTGCTCTCGGTGGATTCAGGGATAAGTTCGACCATCTTGGCCAACATATGCTTCCTTAAGATCAAGGGGAGTATTTCGTAATAACCTGCCAGCCTTTCCCCCATATAGCGAGGATAGCCACCGAAGACCTCGTCCCCCCCGATCCCCGAAAGGCACACCTTCACATGCTTCCTTGCGACCTCGGAGACCAGAAATGTGGGGATGGTGGACGAGTCCGCGAAGGGCTCGTCCAAATACCATACTATCTTCGGAAGAAGTTCCACAACGTCTGGTTCTACGATGTACTCGTGGTGCTCCGTCCCGAAGTGCCGGGCCACGATCCTGGCGTACTCCAGTTCGTTGTAGGATTCGGCCTTCCTGCCGTACCCTATGGAGAAGGTCCGGACCGGCTCCGAGGATACCTCGCTCATAAGTCCCACCACGGTGCTGGAGTCCACCCCACCGCTCAGGAAGGCTCCTAAGGGCACGTCGCTTATCATCCGCATCCGGACGCTTTCCCTCAGAAGCTCGTATATCCTCTCCCTGTAGTACTCCTCAGGTCGAACGTCCGGTTCGGGGAAGTGTAGGTCCCAGTACTGTCTGAGGACAGGCCGACCTTCGGTCCAGCTTAAAATATGGCCGGGAGGGAGCTTCTTTATGCCCTTGAAGATGGTATGTGGTGCAGGGATGTAAAGGAACGTCAGGAAGTAATACAGAGAGGGAAGGTTCAGATCCTTAGGAACGTCGGGATGTCGAAGGAGGGATTTGATCTCTGAAGCGAATACGAGCCTACCGCTCCTGTGGTAATAGAAGAGGGGCTTTATCCCTATCCTGTCCCTGGCCAGAAGGAGCTTTCTATCTCTTCTATCCCAAAGGGCGAATGCGAACATCCCCCTGAGTCTGTGCACGCATCCCTCCCCCATGTCCTCGTACAGGTGGACTATGACCTCTGTATCGCTTTCAGTGGAGAACCTATGCCCCCGGCCCTCCAGCTCCCTCCTGAGGTCCCTGTAGTTATATATTTCACCGTTGTACACGATCCACACGGAACCGTCCTCGTTGGAAAGGGGCTGATGCCCCCGCTCCAAGTCTATGATGCTGAGCCTCCTCATCCCAAGGGCCACATCTCCGTCGAAAAGCTCTCCCTCGTCGTCCGGCCCCCTGTGCCCGAGTACCTCCAGCATCTCGGCCAGCGGCCTGCGATCTGCAGAGCCTATGTATCCACATATGCCGCACATATCTACTTGAACCTCCCTAAGATCTCCGAGCCTATGCGGAGTTCTCGACCGAGAGCTGAGAACTCTCCACCAAAGCCCGCCAGATAGAAAGCCTGTAAAGGTTCTCCGCCTCCTCGAGGAACCCTTCGGCCAACCTCAGCCTGTACTCTGCGTCCTCCTTAGATTCCATTCCTTATCTCCATGAGCTTAGCCTTCATATAGCCGTCGGTATCGAACAGAACTATACCATCTGTGGTAAATACAGGAACAGAAGCCTCCCTCGAACTCCCTCCTGGTCTTGGCCACGATCGACACCCCGCCCAGACCCTTCGGAAGAGGGCCCCTCAAGAACATCTGCCTGTCGAAGGGGTTCTCAGGAAGTTCGTGGGCCAACACGAACACATCCACATCGCTTGCAGGTCCCTCCTCACCGCGGGCCATCGAGCCGAAAAACACCACCGATATGAGCCCATCTCCAAGTTTTTCCCTGAGGGAATCTATCAGAGGGCCGAACTTCTTCGAAGGGTCCTGTCTCCTACTGTGAAGCCCGAGGCGTCGAGACCTCGGGCGTCGAACTTCTCAACTCAACAGCTTTCCATCTATCACCCTGTATATCCCCATCTCGCGTGCGGCACTGTCGGCTTCCTCTGCTATCTCCTTGCCAGCGACCACCGGCAGAGCCCGAACTCCGAGCTTGCCCAAGATCTTCGCCCTTCTCGCAGCCCTCTCCACATCCCCTACCCCAAGACTCCAAGAGACCTCCACCACCAAATATACTTCCCTTCCATAAGATTCCTCCTCTGCAGGGGACTGTCCGCTTTAGCTGACATGGGAATGCAGAAGCGGCGAAGCCGCCAATAAAGCTCTTGATTTCCCAGACTAAAAACACTATCTTCCTTCTCTCTGGAGCCGAAGCTATTACGTCGGTACCTTGGGTGAGGTTAGCGAGGAAGTAGTAAAGAGGTATATCGAAGCTCAGAAAGGTAGGTAGATGCTTAGAGCGTACCAGTATCGGCTCTATCCTAGCAAGAACCAGCAAAGGTCCCTCTGGAAGCTCCTTAAACTTGGCTGCTGGCTTTACAACACAGCCCTGGCCGAGAGAAGGGAAGCCTGGGAGAAGGACGGTAAAAGTATCAGCTACCACGACCAAGCTGCAAAGCTTAAGGAACTGAGGAATACCACCGAGCTTGGTAGACTGAACTTCTCTGCTTGTCAGCAGGTCCTTAGAAGGCTGGATAAGGCCTTTCAGGCCTTCTTCAGGAGGCTTGAAGCAGGGGAGAAACCTGGCTATCCCCGCTTTAAGAAACCTCACCGCTTTCGGACCTTGGAATTCGTCTACAACGATGGTCTTAGAATTAAGAAGGACCGCCTCTACATCCAGAACGTCGGTTTGGTCAAGGTTCTCTGGCACCGTTCCCTTCCCGAAGGCAGAATCAAACAGGCATGGGTAACGAAGAAGGCGGACGGCTGGTATGTTACCTTTGCGGTTGATGTCCCTGAGGATACCCTCAGACGTCTGCTTCCTCCCCTGAATACCGCCGTCGGAATAGACGTTGGTATTGAGAACCTGCTTACCCTTTCGGACGGGAAAGTTATCGAAAACCCCCGCTGGTATCAGAAAACTGAACGAAAGCTGGCAGAAAAACAGCGTATCCTGAGCAAGAAGAGGAAAGGCAGTAAACGATGGAAACGGATGTGTAAACAGATAGCTAAGCTTTACCTTAAGCTTGCTCGACAGAGACAGGATTTCTACTGGAAGCTGGCATGGGACCTGTGTCGGAGGTTCGGGTTTATCATCGTCGAGGATTTGAACATGGACGGCCTGACTCAGGGGAACCTGAGCAAGCAGGTGCTGGACGCAAGCTGGGGTCTGTTCCTCAACCGGACGCTGTCCGATGTGGCTTGGAGAGCTGGTCGGATGGTGGTCAAGGTTAACCCCAACGGCACCAGCCAAGTTTGCTCTATGTGCGGTTTCCTTGTGCCTAAGAGTCTGTCCGTCCGTGTTCATCGCTGTCCTTATTGCGGCCTTACGGTCCACCGAGACGTCAACGCCGCCTTGAATATCCTTCACCTGGGCCTGGAGCAGGCCCTCGGGGGGAGCAACGCTCCCGTTCCCGAAAGAAGCTGACGGCTTCAGCCGTCAGTAGCTCACCCGCCCTGCTTATACCCCTCACAATAGCATCAGCCCAAGCCAGGTCCTCCTCCCCCCTCCCGACGAGCTCGGAAACCTCGTCCGGGGAAAGGGTATGTGCCTCGGCAAGGGCATCAACTCGGGCCGTCAACCCGTATCACCTCGAACCATACTCTCATACACCCCCTGCGTCCTTCTGACCATCTCCTCCACGCTGAACCTCTCTTCCACCCTCTTCCTCCCAGCCTGCCCCATACGCCGGGCCTTATCTTTGTCCCTCAGCAGAGCGATTATCCCTTCGGCCAAAGCCTGAGGGTCTTCGGGAGGAACCAGTATTCCCGTCTTATTGTGTTCCACAACTTCGGCGATACCTTCAATATCTGTCGCCACAACTGGCCTTGCCATAGCCATACCTTCTAAGAGGATCATGGGCAACCCTTCCCTTAGGGACGAAAGCACCAGAACATCCAAAGCAGCCAAAACTTCCGGTATATCTTCCCTAAATCCTGCTGACAATTTTCAAACAGCTTTTAAGTAGTTGACGATGAACTTGTTGCAAAATTCGGGGTGAGGGGATATCTTTTGAGTAAACAGAGGGCAAAAGGAGGAGGCCATGGAGTTCAAAGAACTCACAGACGAGCAATGGAGCTTCCTCCAAGGCTTCATGCCCCCTGCCCCCAAAAGAGGATGCCCCCGCCTCGACGACAGGAAAGTCCTAAGTGTATGGACGCCCACTTATATCATTGAGAGCCCATTTGTGTTAGAGACAGGGAAATTCGTTATTCTTTAACCTGCCTTATAAGCTTTTATATCACAGAATCTTGTATAGGCCCTATGTAGGAAACTATGTCAATAAAAAGTGGACAGAGACTCATTTGGTTGAGAATTAAGCTGTTGTATCCAAAGTCTTTTTGGGATTCAGTAACCCGACGTCAAAGCATTTTTGACCGAATACTTAGTTTTGGTAGGCCGCCTGATGGACCACGACGTCCACGCCCCAAAGGGCCCTCTTTATGTCCTCCTTGTTCCTCACATCTCCCTCTACGAACTCCACCTCCTTCGCTATATACCCCGGCCTTCCCTTCGGGTAGACTTTGGGGTCGAGGTTGTCCAATACCCTGACTTCGTAACCCTCCTCCAAAAGCCTGTCGACCGTATGGGAACCTATGAACCCAACTTCTCCCGTTACCAGTGCCCTCATAGTCCCTCTGTTTCGGATAACTTATTTTACCACCTAGACTTAAAAACCATAGCTTTAGTGGGTATAGATTTTAATAGAACTATCGACATACGGCTATCAGATGCCCAAGGATCTTCCTGGCAATCCGTTCCGCGGAGAATTGGGAGGCCCTCCGCAGGCCTCTCAAACTCATTTCTCTTCTCAGCGATTCATCTTCGAGGACCATCTGTATCATCTCCACCATCTGCGAAATATTTTCTGGGTCGAACAACAATCCGGCATCTCCAACCACCTCGGGAAGCGCTCCTCTGTCAGAGACCACAACTGGAGTGCCACAGGCCATCGCCTCAAGTGCAGGGAGTCCAAAGCCTTCATAAAGGGAAGCGGAGATAAAAAGAGAGGCAGCGTTGTAAGTTACGGGCAATAAATGTTCCTCTACCCTCGAAAGTATGACCACTCTATCACCAAGACCGAGAGCCGCGGCTATATCGCCTACTGTATCCTCAACGCCAACCAAGACGAGCTGATAGTTCCTTTGGAGGGCCTTCGGTAGATACTTATACACCTTCATCAAGGAATTAACGTTTTTATGAGGCTTTGAGTTCCCAACGTATAGAATAAAGTGGCCCATAATTTGGGGGAAATATCTCTTTATCTCCTCAAGCGCCCAAATTGGGTCCATAGGGCAATATCTTTTCCTATTTACACCGTTGTATACTACATGGACCTTCTCAGGTGGGACCTCATATACCCCAATAATATCCCATCTAGACCGCTGTGATACAGTGAGAATAGAAGCTGCCTTTCTACAGTACAACTTACCGACTATCCTGTAATAAGCATTAAGCAATGGACCGTTCTGCTTGCGGTAGATAGGCAAAGTGAAGAAGTGCACATCGTGGATAGTGATAACTGTAGGACACGGCGCAAGAAAGGGAAGCTTGTAATACGGCGAGAAAAAGAGGTCAGCTTTCTTCTTTTTTAAACATCGGGGTAACTGGATCTGATCCCAAACCAAGGTGGATTGTTCTGGTATTATCTCATATCTAATGTTGTCCGCGAAAACCTCTACATGTGTTGGTCTCGCAGAAAACAGTAGGATGTACATATTTTCCCTATCATACTCAGCTACATATTCCAGGAAGTTGAGCAAAAATCGCCCGATACCTGTCATTTTACCTTGTAGTTCCCTTCCGTCAACAGCTATCCGCAAAGTCCTTCCCCTCTATGATTCAGTTCCTTTGAAGAAGTTTTCCTATAAAGTAATGCTTCGTAGATCCCTTCAACCTGTCGCACATGTCGTTTTAGGTCAAACATCCACTCAACCCGCTTTCTCCCTTCTTTGCCCATCATTTTCGCTTCTTTTGGATGGTCGAGGATGTAACCGATAGCATCTGCAAGGGCCTCGGGGTTTCTTGGAGGTACTAAAATCCCAGTGACTCCATCCACAACGATTTCAGGAGCCCCTCCTATATTAGTAGCAATTACGGGCTTTTCACAGGCCATAGCTTCGATCAGAGTCCGACCGAACGGCTCCGGCTCTAAAGAGGGATTAACTATTGCTTCACAAAGGTTGATAACGATGGGCATGTCCTGACGGAAGCCGATAAATACTACAGCCTTGGACAATCCCAGTTTTTCCACCATTTCCTTCAACTTTATAAGATAGTCCCTATCACCGTCGCCGGCGATTAAAAAATTAACTCTATCCTGCCTTTCTTTCCAAAGGATGGAAGCCGCCTCCAAAAAGATATTGTGTCCTTTCCACGGTACCAGCCGAGAGATTATGCCGACTACAGGCCTTTGACTATCGAGCCCAAAATAGCTGTATAAAGAAGGATCTACCTGCATCGCTCTGAATTTCTCCGTATCCACACCGTTGTAAACCGTAACCACTTTTCCTCCGATCCATCGAAATTTCTGTGCGACGGCATTGGAGACCGTGATGATCTTTGTGGATAACATTGCGATGACTTTGTCCTTCCACCCAGCGGATTCTATCACTCGAACATGCCAGATAAAAGGGATTCCTGCTATCCGTGAAGCAAGCGCAGCATAAAAGGTATATCTGGTAGTCGCGGAATTGCAGTGAATAATGTCAGGCCGAAATTTACGTATACTATCGAAAAGTTTACTTGATGCAGCGATGTCGACGCAAATTCCCAATCTTTCTACCATATCCTTAAACGTGCACGAGTATGGGAGTACTACTACAGGGATGTATTTATGTCTATTTATCTTGCTTAAGATGGTAAGCAAACTGAATTGACCCCCACCTGGTGGTATAAGGGGGACATCTACATATAGAACCTTGATCATTTTCTGAAGAGCCTTAATATCCTACCGACATCAAAGGAGACATCTGCTACGAGCTTCAAAAGGGGAAAAACGAAGAAGGTTAAGCATCTTTTAGGGAAGCCGAAGCTGTAAAGCGAGAAATATGCAAACATAAATGACGATCTCTTCCATTGAACTATGGACCATACCAACATTGTAAGCCCCAAAATCCATATTTTCCCGAGAAGTAGAGATGCTAAAAGACATGGGAATATTTTCAACAATATAGACGTGAATAGGATATAATGCAGATGCTGATGATGGTGTAGATATAACTCGATATCGGCCTTTCCTCGCCGGATATACCACCGTACGAACTTCAATAGGTTATTCTTAGAGACGTGAAAGACCTGGGCTGATGGGGTATAAAAAAGCTTGTTTTTCCCATATTTCCCTACGATCCGATAGCAAAGTTCGGTATCCTCGCCACCATATCTTAGATTCTCAGCAAACATTCCCACATCTTCTAATATCTTCTTTCGAAATATCGTATTGCAGGTAGCCACTCCATCTAAAGCTATTATCTTGCCCCGGGAAAAGTGGTGAAGTCGGAACCCACCTCCCGGATGTCCTAATACTCCTTCACAGAAGCCGATAACGTTAGGCCGATATGGGAAGACCGCCCCCATAATCCCAATAGCTTCCCTATGGTCTTCCACCGCCTTCAACATCTCCTTCAACCAATTTTCAGTTACGACCACATCGTCATCTACAAATAGTATCCATTCTGTTCTAACACCTCTAATGGCAATGTTCCGCTGCTTGGAAAAGGAGCCCTCTTTTTCAGGAATTCTTATATATTCAACCCCATCTATCTCGATATCCTTCTGCGCATCTGTAGCTTCTACGACGACTATCTTGGCGTCAATACTCTGTCTTTTTATCCTCTCAATGCAGCTTAAAAGCATTTCATGCCTATTCTTGGAAATAATACCTATTGTGTAAGATACCACAGGTTACCTCCGTCGAGAACGCTTTGGCCGACAATAAATTTATATGATTTCCTCTGGGGTTATGTTTTCACCCTTGATGATCGCATCGAAGATAGTTGCCAGCTTTTTAGCTCCATAACGCCTGGAGAACTTTGCAATTTCCGTTTCATTGTAACAAAGTTTCACGTCGCCCATTCTACGCCACTCTTCATACCACATTCTGAGAACCGCGGCTACCTCCTCAGGCGTATGGCAAGCTAAACCTGCTCCCGTTCGTTTCAAAACTTCCTCAACGTATTCATCTCTTCCCCCGACAGCAAGTATTGGTCTTCGAACTCCTAGATATTCGTAGAACTTTCCCCCGGGAATTCCTGATTGTCCCAAAGTATTCATCGGGAGCACAAGAACAGTCGCAGACGCGGTCAACCTAAGTGCTTTATCTGGGGATACCCTAGGGTGTATCTTACAAAAATTGAGGATTCCTAACTTCCTCGCCGCCTTTTTCACTTCATACCATGATCCCCCATAATATTCGAACCAACTCTTCTCAAGATATTGTGAAGAATTCAAAAAGTGTTTTAAGCCTTTAAAAAAGAGGTCTAGGTCTTGACGACGAGGGTAAACACTGCCCAAAAAACGAATAACGAAAAACTCAAAGTGTTCGCCTACTGATAGCCTAGCCTCCTTTACCTCTTCCTCTAAAAATCCATTTTCAATGATGAACCCCTTCCTTTTGAGCCACCATTTATCTCTCTCTGCTTCTTGGGGAGTGACATATATGATCGCCTTCGCATTTTTTAAAAATTTAAGCCTAAATAGGGTAAAACTTTTTCTCCATAAGGAGCCCCCTTTTCTCCAAATACTATCACGCATCTCTGCGATCCATGGAATTCCAGTTCGTTTTGAAGTCCGGTGAGCTATAGCATGAGGCACAGAATATGGATGAGATGAAAAGATCACATCCATTCTTCGAAAGGCGCCCAAAAATTCTGCTATTATGCTTCCTCGTTTGAGGAAGTCCAAATTACCCAACCATGAAAGATCCAGTACAAAAGAGATGATTTTTCTCAAAAGTAAGGCAAGACCCTTAAGAGGGCTCGGCAACAGGGGGACTTTAGGTGCAAAAGGGAAGACATAATGAAATGGTAAAGGTTCATCAGAGGGATTTGTTGTCATCTCAACTAAGTAACACCACATCTTTAAAAGCCAATTTGGTGTACAAGGTATTCTTATTATCATCGGCGAGGCATCTGACCATTGATCTAGCCGTTTATTTATGTATTCGAATACCCTCCTACTCGGCGGGAACTCTAACGGAAGCCATATCTCGCCCCGCTCAAGTGCCCCTTTTTCAGCACAACGGCAGGCATGGGTAAGGACAAGTGTTCTCCACCCAAACTCCGGAAGATAACGTAAAAATCCTTCTATTCGCTTAATACCTGAAGTATTTGCATAGCAAGGAGGACATATATCTACAACCATAAGAACGGTCCGCATATTATAAAATCTCCTTTGCTTTGTTGGCTCACTGGTGCTCTGTCAACCCTCAAAGTTCTATTTTGCAGCCCTAACCCCGAGTTTTTTCGAGCACTAGGGGTCACTTTTCAGTGGTTAGAAATTAGGAATAAGGTGCGAAACTGACCTTGATAGGTTGTAACCAAGAGAGACCCTGGGTAATCCAGTCCAATCCTAATCGAAGAAGGAGAAAAAGCGCTTAGGCACAGCATTAAGTTGCTTTCTCCGGCTAGTACAAAGACCCTATCGTCCCGCATGATACATCCACATATAAGTTACAGCTATGACTAACAATGGCTTAGTGAGCCTATCAGTATAAAGTAAACGAGTTCTTGCAAATCAAAGCCCTGGGACTTGTAACCCCGGAAAGTCCCTTCAATCCAACTTCTGGACTTGCCCCAACTGAAAGTCTTATGAGTAGCAAGACGGTTAGGGACCATAAACCTTAGTTCCTTCTTGTGCTTGTCCCAGTAGCATATCAGGTTGACAGGTCCGAATACGTGGAAGTCGGTAAGGCTTACAGTAGAAGCTGCTTTTGGAAAAGCTCAATACCCTGCACACAAGGCTGGTTGGAGACTCCCCAGAAAGCTTTGTCACAGGCCCCTTCCCTTGTTGCCTTTCGATATGCTCAAGGCTTTTTTGAGGTCTCAAGCTCAAGTGTGAGCTTTCCCACAAGCTGCTCAAGCTGGGCAATCCTTTCAAGAAGGAGGTCTTTCCTCTCATCCGAAAATAGCTTAGCAGCCTGCTCTATGAGTCTCTTCCTCCATCTGCTCAGCTGGTCTGAGGCTACTCCATATCTCCTGCATAGCTCTGCCTGGGTTACATCTGCTCTTAGGGACTCAAGGACTACTCTGGTTTTGGGTTGTCACTCTCTTGAGTAATGTTTATATTAAGGGCAGGAGGTGATAAAGATGCCCCGGAAGCCATCACCGAACAATCCTTCCTGCCCCCACTGCGGGTCAACCCATGTCATACGCAATGGGCACAAAGGAGGAAGACAACGCTGGCGCTGCCAGGCCTGCGGTCGTTCCTTCGG
>Ga0180302_10001222_pt1 | contig 12111 bp, 8 predicted proteins | sample GuaBasSediGuay17_FD_121794 | JGI IMG/M metagenome (GOLD analysis project Ga0180302, IMG submission 121794) | Subseafloor sediment microbial communities from Guaymas Basin, Gulf of California, Mexico - Guay17, Core 4571-4, 12-15 cm | ecosystem: Environmental > Aquatic > Marine > Hydrothermal... | reverse complement strand
GGCTCGCGACCTTACTGCCTGCTTGACTACTTTCCCGACGACTTTCTGGTGATAATAGACGAAAGCCATGTGACGGTGCCGCAACTGCGCGGGATGTTTGCGGGCGACCGCAGCCGTAAAGAGACGCTTGTTGAACACGGCTTTCGTCTGCCCAGCGCCCTTGACAACCGCCCTCTGCGCTTTGACGAGTTTGAGCGGCTCGTCAAATACGCCATCTTCGTCTCCGCAACACCCGCTGAATGGGAAATCCGAAAATCAAATGGACGCGTCGTTGAGCAAATCATTCGCCCCACAGGTCTGGTTGACCCAAAAATCACCGTCCACAAAACCGAAGACCAGATTCCTCACCTGCTTTCGGAGATAAGAAAACGCATAAAGCGCAATGAGCGCGTTCTGGTGACGACGCTGACGAAGCGGCTGGCGGAGGACCTCGCTGCTTTTCTGGAGGAGGAAGGCATCCGCTGCACATATCTGCATTCAGAGATAGACACATTTGAGCGGGTGCAGATACTGAAAGCGCTGCGGCGTGGAGACTTTCAGGTCGTCGTCGGCGTCAACCTCCTCCGTGAAGGACTTGACCTGCCTGAAGTCTCGCTTGTGGCTATCCTGGACGCCGACAAGGAGGGCTTCCTGCGTTCAGAAACATCGCTCATCCAGACCATCGGTCGCTGCGCCCGCAATATCCACGGCGAAGTCATCCTCTATGCCGACACCATCACCGACTCAATGCGCAAAGCGATTGAAGAGACCGAACGCCGACGCAAAATCCAGATGGAGTTCAACAAAAAGCATAATATAACGCCGCAGACAATCAAAAAAGCGATACGCGAAGGCATAGAGGCGTATATGAGCGGGCAGGAGACTGCGCGTAAAGTTGCCGGACTGAGTGAGGATGAGTTCAGCCGGCTTGAGTTGATAAGGCGTCTGGAGGAGCAGATGTATGAGGCGGCGCAGGAGTTAAATTTTGAACTCGCCGCCAAACTGCGCGATGAAATCCTCAAACTCAACCCCGACGCATTGCACTCAACCCCCTCCATCCCACGACGCTCAAAACGGCAGCGTCGCCGAAAAGCCCGCTGCAAAAAAGCCGCTATATGAGCCTCGCACATTCGGTCACCCTTCTTGGTGAGGCGTGTTCGCAGGCGTCTGCTTAAGCAGGCGTCTTTTCGGGTCAGGGTTGCGGTATCGTGTTGTCCTCCAGTTCCGCTTGGGTTGGTTTGCGCCACTTCACTCTGCGCACAATGATGCTCACATCAAGCGGTCTCCTAAGTATCACAGCATAGCGTGGATTGAACGAGAGCACCGTCTCCGCAGGATGTGTTGGAATGCGGAACAGAAACCTTGAAACAGGATCATAAGCGTATGAGAACAGGTATTTTGAGCCAACAGGTCTGACCAGAATCTGCATAGCCAGCGGGAACACGGCAGGTCTGGTCTCCACGAGGTAGAATTTCTTCGCCCCTATGCCCTCCGCAATTGTTCTGATGTAGTCAAGCGTCTGCCTCTGTTTGGTGAATATGTTTTCCACGACCCGGCACCTGCCCTCCCGGCACTCAACATGGCGCGAATCTGGTGTCCACAGCGGCAGGCGCGGCACAGAACCGTCCGCTCTGACCATCCCGCATTGCTTCTCAAAAATCAGGTCACCGCTTTTGAGGTCAAGCACCTGAAATGTAATGCTTCTTGTCCGCTTGTCTATCACAGAGAACGAAATCAAGCGTGTATCAGGAGACAACTTGAGAGCAATCGGTAACTCGTTCTCGTCAAATCGCCGAATAGTGCTTTTCTTTCCCGCCAGCAGACGCACAAGTCGCACCGACTTGTCCTGTGTGCCGCGGATGAGACAGTAGATGGCACCCGTTTTGCGGTCAACTGCAAACCACGGAAAATAGGTGCTTTCAAGCAGTTGTTTCTTGATGCCGCTGCCGTTTACCCATCCGAGAACGAAAACCTCGCCCTTGTCCCACATCGCGTTGCCGTTGACATCCTTGAACTCCACATACGGCACAGCCTCGTCTTTCCCGAAACACTCTTCGCCCCAGGAGAACAGCAGCAGTCTTGAGGCGATGACGCCATATTCCATTGCGGGGTAAGGAACTCCGCACGGCGACCACTTGGATATAAGACGCGCATCGTCTTTGTCCAACTGGACAAACGCCACCATCCTGGTGCCGTCTTTGGTCGCAAACAGAATCAACAGATGTTTGCCTGAAGGCGAGATCCGCATTCCCACAATCAGCCTCACCTTCAGCATACGCATCAGGTTGTTTGCAGGCACTTTGCAGACCACCTCTTGCAGTTCGCATACAGCGGGTGCGCTGACCTCCTGCTGTTCCGCCGGCTTTTCAACACTTTTGCTCTTCTTCTGCTTGGACGGTTTGGCTGCCGACACGACTTTCTTCCATTTGACAGGAACGAGCATCACCTTAAAGTCCAGTGTTCGCATTCTTTTGAGGACGGCGATTTTGCGTCCGAGTTGCGAGACGATATATTCGGGCATCAGGTTGACGCGTTTGAGTATGCCCGAAGACGGCGCGTACAGAAGTGCGCAACCTTTCTGCCCCCTTACGGAGATAGAGACCACCGCCACATCTCCCTGTGTCGGCGCAAACGCCACACCGACTCTTATCGCATTTGTGCTCTGCAGAACCATATTGGTTATGACGGAGTCCTCCTGAAGTTCCCCGCTTCTTATGTCCAGCCTCCATATCCTCCTGTTTCTCAGCAGCAGTATGCCGCTGCTGTCGGGCAACCATGTGAGCACGCAGTTGGGCAACTTCATCGCAAGTCCACTGACATTCTGTTTCAGCACAACCTGTCTGTCCTTGACCGAGACGACCACAAGAGCGGGCTCGGCGGTGCCGACCACGTACTCCACTATTGCCAGATATTTGTCGTTCGGCGAAGGTTCAAGGAAGACGATACGGCGTCCTTTCTGAGCCCGGTAGATTCGCTTGCCGCCGCCGCCACTGGCGCTTGCCATCACCACCTCCGCACGACCGCCGTTCTTGCGCGTCACCGCATAAAACAGTTTTTTCCCCGAATTGGCGTAGCAGAAATAGGGCATTGTCCACGAAAGCGCAACAACTCGTCCCTTCTGACTCCCCATACGCAGAACCTTCAACCTGAACATCTCGCCTTCATCCCACGAACCATTTCTGTTTTTGTCCACAACTTCAATGTGCCCCATATAAACCCCGTTGGACGGACGCCACACATACGACCAGAAACTGAACCACTCAAAAAGTCCCGCTTTCACGGACATCGTGTTGGCTGCAATCAGTGTTCGTCCTATCCTCGTCAATTTCCTTCGTTTAAGGTCTATCAGCGATACCTCAACGCCTCCTATCCGTGACCTACTTAACACCAGCATAAACCGCCCGTTATCGCTTACCCACGCGTCCATCACCCAATACACATTCTTCTCCCGCAGTATTGTGTCCAGATTTCTGCTACCGTCCCAATTGAACTCCGGCTGCTTTTGTGCGAACACCACACCGCAGAACACTGATACGGCGCACACCAACGCAAGCCTTTGCATTGGCATCCTCCCTTAAGCGCGTCTGGATAGTATATCGTTTCCCAAGCCTATTTGTCAAGCAACTTTGCGGCAGGGAAATCGATCAGAGTCAGTCCTTCACAGCCGCCTTTCAAAACGGTGTTTTGAGTCCTTCAAAAACCGCGGCGCTGCTCGCCCATGCGAAACATTGCGCGGTGCCACTGCATCACAAGAACACGTGACTGGCTGCCGACAGAATATCGCCGTCTGGACAACTATCGCCTCGGAGCGTAAACCGCATCGGTTTCTTCACTATACGGGCTGCAGGAACCGACTTCAGCAAGCCATACATGCCCGAGACCGTCTGTCCTGACTGGAACATCTCATCAGAACCTTTCCAGTCCGTTGTCAGCGCATTCAGAAGAACGTCAACTTTTTGAGCGGGCTTGCTGATCATTGCTGTTCTGCCAAGAGCAAACTTCCTGAAAACGGATAAGCCTGCGTTCAGGTCCTTACACAGATTTTCTATCCGCAGTAATATGACCAGTCGTGTATGCCCTTAACGACAGTGTCTTGTGAGAGTGAGGATAGCAACAGACGAGCCGATTTTGTGTTTGTCAGGACGGGCACATTGAGGTCGACTGCCATTCGCCGCCAGCCGTAACCCCATTCCAGCGCCTCCTCCGATGCGTTGCGGCTTATCTGAATCATCACATCTATATCTCCACGCAGAATGGCGTCGCTTAAATCGGCGTAATCCAGACGCTCAACACGACAGCCGTGATAGCGCATAAAAGCCCAGAACGGTTCTGGAGCGTAGATCTTTAAGCGTTTTGTTCGGATAAGTGTCTCAACCGGTTCAATGAATCTGAATTTCTCGCGTTCGTTGACCACATCAAGGAAGATGCCGCGGATTTTGACGGGAAAGCCTGTGGCGCATAGCGCTTTGAGGAACGCTTCTTCCGGCGTCTCGCCGATGCAGGCTACCTCACCTGTTGAGCGCATCTCAACACCGACAATGGGGTCAGCGCCTTTGAGACGCTCAAACGAGAATTGGGGAACCTTGACTGCCACATGTTCCACTTCAAGTTTACGGGTGCGTTCAAGCGGTCTGCCGAGCAACGCATCGGTTGCCACAGCCGCAAAGTTGCGCGCATAGACCTTGCTTACGAACGGAAATGTGCGCGAAGCACGCAGATTCAACTCAATTATCTTTATCCGGTTCTCTTTGGCGAGGAACTGGATGTTAAAGGGACCGCAGATATGGAGTTGCCGCGCCACCCGCTGCGCTATCCGCTTTATCCGCCGCTGCGTCTCTACCCATATCCGCTGCGCAGGCAGAAGTAGTGTTGCATCGCCTGAATGAACCCCTGCGTCCTCAACATGTTCTGTTATCGCGTAGAGTTTCACTTCACCTTCTGCGGCTATGCCGTCAAACTCTATCTCTTTGGCGTTCTCAATAAATTTTGAGACGACCACAGGATGCTGCGGAGAACAATCGGCAGCCTGGGTCAGGGCAGCCAGCAACTGTCGCTCGTTGTAGACCACGCGCATTGCCGCGCCGCTCAGCACATATGACGGGCGCACAAGCAGCGGATATCCCACCCGTGCCGCAAACCTTAACGCTGCATCCACACTCTCGGCAGACACCCATTCAGGCTGCTCAACACCCAACTCATCCAGCAGTGAGGAGAATTTGTTTCTGTCTTCAGCACGGTCTATGGAATGGGGACTTGTTCCGAGAATACGCACTCCACGCTGCGCAAGCGGCAGAGCGAGCGAGTTGGGGGTCTGCCCTCCCATGCTGACCACAACACCGTATGGTTTCTCATGCTCCCATATGTCAAGCACCCGCTCAAGCGTCAACTCATCAAAATAGAGCGTGTCGCATTCGTCATAGTCGGTGGAGACGGTTTCAGGATTGCAGTTGAGCATGATGGCGCGGTACTTGAGTTGGCGCAGTCGTCGCGCACACTGAACACAGCACCAGTCAAACTCAATAGAAGAGCCGATGCGGTAAGGACCTGAACCCAGAACGAGAATAGAGCGCTTCTTCTGGCGTCGTGCAGGCGGTATGTCGTCTTCTGCGGCGTTGTATGTGAGGTAGAGGTAGTTGGTTTTTGCGGGATACTCGGCGGCAAGCGTGTCTATGCGCTTCACCACAGGACGGATACGCCATTTCTGGCGTAACGCCCGCACATCCTCCTCTGTTCTCCCTGTAGCCGCGGCAACATGGGCGTCCGAAAAGCCCAAACGCTTGGCGCGGAGCAGCAGCCCTCGTGTCAGAGGCTCTTCAGCGAGACGGAGTTCGGTGTCCACAATTCGCTTTATCCTTTCAATGAAATGGGGAGATATTCCTGTTAACTCAAAGATCTTTTGAACGGAGTAGCCGTGTCGCAGCGCTGCTGCCACAGCGAACACTCTCTGCGGCGTCGGCTCCGACAGCGCAGCATCCAGATCCTCAAACATTCTGTTGCTCTCGAGCCCATAACGGCTTATCTCGCTCATCCGCAGCGCTTTCTGCAACGCCTCCTCAAACAGTCGCCCTATCGCCATCACCTCACCCACCGACTTCATCTCCGTTCCTATCCGCTCGTCCACGTGGGTGAACTTGTTAAGGTCCCAGCGTGGCACCTTCACGACCACATAGTCCAGTGCCGGCTCAAAAAGCGCACAGGTCACACCCGTTATGCGGTTTTTCAACTCAAGCAGGCTGCGCCCCAGCGCAAGGTGTGCCGCAATGTAGGCGATCGGATATCCTGTGGCTTTGGACGCAAGAGCGCTGGAGCGAGAAAGGCGTGCGTTCACCTCTATCACATAGAACCTGCTTCCGTCGTGACTTAAGGCGAACTGAACATTGCATTCTCCCACAACACCCAGTCCACGCACCACCTTTATCGCCGCCTCGCGTAGAGCGTGATATTCGTCGTTTGTCAGCGTCTGACTCGGTGCCACAACTATTGACTCCCCCGTATGGATACCCATCGGGTCAAAATTCTCCATATTGCAGATGCAGATGCAGTTGTCGTACACATCGCGCATCACCTCGTATTCCACCTCGCGCCATTTCGCAAGGTACGGCTCAATCAACGCCTGTGGGGCTGCCCGCAGCGCTTCCATCAGCAACTTTCGCAGACTTCGCTCATCGCGTGCTACGCCACTTCCCCGCCCGCCCAGCGCAAACGCCATCCGCACCATCACCGGATACCCGATCCTCTCCGCCACAGAAACTCCGCTCTCAACATCCCTCACTGTCTCGCCCGGCGGTGTCGGCACACCCCATTGACGCAGACGATCCGCAAAACGCGCTCTGTCCTCCGTGTCCTTTATCGTCCTTATCGGCGTTCCGAGAACCTCAACACCATAACGCCGAAAAACACCCGCCTCCTCCAAAGCAACCGCGCAGTTCAGCGCTGTCTGTCCACCAAACGAACACACTATCCCGTCAGGACGCTCCTTCTTTATCACCTCCTCCACAAAGTGCGGCTCAACAGGCAAAAAATATATTCTGTCCGCAAAACCTACATCCGTCTGCACCGTCGCTATGTTGGGGTTGACAAGCACCACCTCCACACCTTCTTCCTTGAACGCCTTTATCGCTTGGGAACCTGAATAGTCGAACTCACCTGCTTCGCCGATCTTCAATGCGCCGCTGCCCAAAAGCAGCACTTTCCTCAAGCCAACGCCTCCAAGAAGGTGTCAAACAGATAAGCCGCGTCCGTAGGTCCAGGACGTGCTTCTGGATGGAACTGTACCCCGAACGCCCGCAAACCCTCATCCGCCAAGCCTTCAACCGTCCCGTCGTTGGCGTTTCTGTGTGTCACCTCCCAACCAGGCGGCAGACTTTCCCCATCTACGGCGAATCCGTGGTTCTGGCTCGTCACGAAACCTTTCCCTGTGCGCAAATCCTCCACCGGCTGGTTGGAAGAGCGGTGTCCGTAACGCAGTTTGTATGTCCTTGCACCCGCTGCGAGTCCAAGAATCTGATTCCCAAGACATATTCCAAACACCGCTATACCGCGTCGCAACAACTCCCTCACCTGCCCTATCAGTCGTTCTGCCTTTGCGGGGTCCCCAGGTCCGTTGCTCAGCAAAACGCCATCCACATCGTCAACGCACCTTAAGATGTCCTCACCATACGGAAGCGTCAGCACCGCAACCTTTCGCTCAAGAAGGCTGCGCAGAATTGATGCTTTACAGCCGCAGTCAACAAGAAGGACGCGTTTTTTGCCACTTCCGAACCGCCGCCTCCCCAACCAGACCACATCTCCTAAGACATCCCGTGCGTTCGGGTCGTCCCACTCCGGAACCTTTCCGTTCACCACAATTCGCCCCAACATCGTGCCACACTCCCGCAGGCGCTTTGTCAACGCACGGGTGTCCACTCCGCATAACGCCACCACACCTTCCTGACGCAACCAGTCCACAAGCCGCCGCTCCATCTTAAGATGCCCAACCCCCTCCCATAACTCCTGCACAACTATACCGCGAACTTGCGCATGCTCAGACTCAAGCCCAAAAGGCAGACCCCACTCATCCCTGCCAGACGCAGGAACTCCATAATTGCCTATCATCGGCTGCGTGAATACCAGTATCTGACCGTAGTAGGACGGGTCACTTATCGCCTCCGGATAACCCACCATAGATGTGGTGAAAACAACCTCCCCGGAGACGGAGCGCAACGCCCCCTTCGCCTCTCCATAGAACTTTGTTCCATCCACTAACTCAAGAAATGCTTTCATGACCCCTTCCTGCAAAATTTTGATTTCTTATTTCCGTTTTGTTGTGGCATCCATTTTTGAAAAGATTGTATTGTGTGGGAATTCATTCTGTCAAGCAGCATCAAGCACATCCACCCATTCTGCCGCCCTGCATCTTGCAAACACACCAGCACCCGCTATCCGCCGACTGTAGACATCCTCATCACAACAGCGTAGAACCGCTCGCCTTGCTCTGTCACGCCACCTGTCATGTCCATCTCCCAAAGTTGGTTAGGCGCTTCTGGCTCAGGCGGCAGCAGACGACATCGTCTTGCGCGTTTTGTTCTGATACGCGGCGCAAAGCCTGTATTGTGTTTGCGACTTGCACTGCGCAGATTGTGAGAAACTGCGTGGACAGGTGGTGCAAGATGTGTGAGGAAGATGCGCATTGTGAAGGAGAAGGGAGGTGGATAGGCAGACGAAGGTTGCGCGGTTGTTTGAGAAGCAGGAAGGCGGATGGCGGGTGGCGGTGCCCTCGTTACCGCCGTCCGCCCAACCACATCAGGGTCAGATGGAACCAACCTACCTTACGGACTCTGTTGGTGAGGAGGTCAAGTGCGGCGGTTACCACGCCAGGTCTTTCGCCCAGTGTTGCCAGAAGCACCGCTTCGGCGGCCATCTCCCTTCGTCCTCCAATTCGCCCGCTTTTTCACAGAATCTCTGAACGAAGTCCTTACCCCTTAGCGCAACAATCCTGCGCTTCCTGAAAACCGTGTTTAGTCCGTGTCCGAACTTACGGTCGTGAGTCGCCAGCCAAAGCATTGCCTTCCTTGTATAGGGCAAAAGCATAGAAGCGATTATGTTATCCAAAATGCCAGTCTTCCTGTCCGCCCAGAAATCTGCTATTTTCAGCCACAAATCGTAAATTTGATCACGAACGCCTCTTACAAAATCGTCCCATGTCCGCTTTCTTGTTTTAAGCAAAAGGTTAGCAAGTTCTTCCTGCAGCGTTGATTTCCAATAATCATCCCACATTTCATCAGCGAAATTCTCAAAAGAAGCGAAGAGCATCTTTTCCGCCTTGGAGGGACCTATGAAAATTCTCTGACGTGTTAGAAGTCGGTATCCCCATCTCCAAGAGCTCGGCAGCGGACCTAATATGTAGCGATGCCATCTTCTACTAAACCATGCTTGCAGCAAACGAAGCCTTGCCTTCCTGTCCTCACTCCCAACATTCAGAAACTCCATTAGAACGACCCAAGGGATGCGCACAAGGCGCGGAGTTAGATCACCGCAATACCGAAGAAAATCATCTTCTGAGGTTTCACCCTTGTGAGCGCGCACCAATATGTTTGTGTCAAGCACCACCACATTCTGTCTTTTCCGGCTCATATAGTTCCTTTTTCTACGCATGTAAAAGCGCGCCTGAGATAGCAGAGCAGCCTCTCTTGCCGCTCCATGGGAACCTGTTTTATGCGGGAGCAAACCCGAACAATCTGGCTGTAAGCATCGCGCATGTTTCTGCGCAACTGATTGTTCTGAGCCATCTGCTCGGCAAATCTGATGGCTTCCGCAATCCCTTTTTTCAGCGCATACTCCACCCACTGGTTGAGCACCGTTTTAACAACCTTGACCATGTCCCTTGCCATGCTAACCGCCAAATTTATGTCCTTGGCATATTCTCCCTGTTCCATCAGTAGAGCCTCCGAGGACAATTCGGAAGTTCGTATGTCGCGTCTGCAAGTATGTTGAAGGCTTCCATATCCACAAGCGAAAGGGCATTGCGCAGTTCCGCAAATAGTTCTTCTTTTTGAATCGTTTTCCCTTCCCAATCTTTGCCGTCAAGCAACTCGAAGCGAACAGTGCCGAAGCAGCGCGGTTTTGCGCCGCCTATCTTCACCTCAATCCGCCTGCCATTCAGGTCCAAAAGCCCCATTGAAACAAATAGCGCCGCCAACTCAGCATATTCGGCGTTGAAGACTGTTACTGTGGTTCGGAATTCTGTGTTCCCTTCCACAGCCTCCACAAAACGATGGTTTCTCTGCGGAGGACCGTCCACCACAGCCGCTTTGCCGTGAGCATAAAATTTGCGTCCCTGCTCTTTTCGCGGAGGGAACAGGTCGAAGATCTGCACAATTTTCGGCTCCGTTTTACGCAAGGGCAGAGCATCAGAGAAACGGATGCGACCGGCATAGCCTGTTGTGCCGAACAAACGACACGCAGGACATAATGGGTCACTACTTTCCCTAAATTTACACCTCAAGTATCCTTTCGGCGGTTTTTTCTTGTCCTTGGGGTCTATCTGGCTGACGCAGGAGTTGGTGATTGCCTCGTAGGCGGCGCGGACGGCGCCTTTTATGCTGGTCGCAGGAATACATATGTCGTCACCCCGCCGATAAAACGTCCGATACGCCCTGCCATCCTTCGTTACCTCCCAGCCACCGGAACCAACAAACAGATAATCGGACAAAACTGTGAATTTCAGTTCAAACTGCGCTGTGATAAGACCTTCAACGAACATATCGTGCTGTGGAAAATCTTTTTGTCTTTGAGGAGACTTCTGCGCAGAAACAGGTATCCATACGAACGGTTTTGGGTCAGGTTGTTCCCGTCCGGTTCTGCGCCGCTGACCACCTCTGTCCTCCCTCTGCCTTCTGCGCTGCATCCGCTGCCAGTCACGGCTCCCCGGGGCAGGTCCTCTACGCACCATCAGTCTTCTCCAACCGCAAACTTACGGCGATGATTTTGCCGTTTTTTACAACACGCCGCGCTTCTATGCTCAACCTGTTCAGACGCTCCGCAACATCACCTGCAACCCGCAGATGCGCGGCACCCACAAAGTCGTGTCGCTGTATGCCGTTGAAGTCGGCAAAGAGCGTTCCATCAATCCGTTCCAGCCCGGTGTTGGCAATATCCTCGTCGGATATTATCTGAACCATAAACCCGTCGTCATCCTTGCGGCACCAGCGCAACTCTTTCGTTCCGTCAAAAATCGCGCCTTCGTCCCACTCGCGTTGCAGGTTTGGGGTTCCGTTGCCGCCGCTGAAGTCAACCGCATCGCCACACCAGTGCGCGCAGCGCTCATCAAACAGTCGCTGCGTGATTTCGCAAATCCTTTCCCAGCCACACTCTCCGCTATAGACGAACGCTTCTCTCATTTTGCGCCACTCCAGAGGGCAGACAAACTTTGGGTTGTGCTTTGGAGCACCTTCCACGCTGCCTCGCCGCGCCAGACCAGCCGCACCCCAAACGCTGTGTTGGCTTTGCTTTGCGGCGATTCTGCAAGAGGAACCTGCGCGCTTTCTCTGTCCTTCTCCCAGAGTTCGTATTGTTCAACAAGGCTTTCCCTGACCGCCGCGATACCCTGTAGCGTGTTTTCGCTCTGCTGCTCTATGGTCAACTCATCCACGCAGACGCGAACGCGCCCGAAGCCGCGGTTCTTGCCGAAACCGACCGTCAGCCAGCCGTCATTCATCGCTTCAAAACAGGCGGCAAGCAAGCCCAGTTGCCACAGTTCGTAATTCTGCAGTGTCACCTCGGCTCTGAACTCGCCTGAAACCGCAACCTCCATATCAAACGGTCCATGCGCCACCGACTGTTTGGTGCGACTGATTGCAACTCCATAGCGAGTTTCTATCTTAACCGCTTTCGGGTCGGCAGGATAAGCATCAGAAATCCCCAACCGCCCGCGCAATTCTGTGTTGCCGAACGTGCGACACGCCGGGCAGGAGCTATTGTACTTCTTGTGTGGTGGGTCCTTTTTCTGAAGGTTGGCTCCGCAGGATTTGGGAAGGTTTGGCTTGTCTTCCTTAGGCTCTGTTGGGTCGCACACCTTAACACCTTTTGAGCGGAGAAGGCGTTCGGCGTATGAGCGCAGAACACCTTTCAACGACGAGCCGGGAATGTAGATGG
>Ga0180302_10001221_pt1 | contig 12111 bp, 14 predicted proteins | sample GuaBasSediGuay17_FD_121794 | JGI IMG/M metagenome (GOLD analysis project Ga0180302, IMG submission 121794) | Subseafloor sediment microbial communities from Guaymas Basin, Gulf of California, Mexico - Guay17, Core 4571-4, 12-15 cm | ecosystem: Environmental > Aquatic > Marine > Hydrothermal... | reverse complement strand
TATTACATCAACATAGTGAAGGGTGTTAGCGGTATTTAGGAAGCAAGAGGAACAATTTACAGCATCCTTTATGCCTTAGAGGCGGATTTAATGCCAAAAAAGATAAGAGGAAAAGCAACAGCAATACTATCTTTAATAAGTAGCTTGGTCTCTGCAGCTTTTCAAATATTCTTTGGATATGTTTTTGAGATAAATCCAAGGATGATCTATTTAATCGCAATTATATTAACAATCATTGGACTTATCTACTTAACGTTAACTAAACCGAGGTATTATAATGAATAACGTATACATTTTTAAATCACCTCAATCTAATAAATCATTTTAAGTTGTAATAGGTCATCACTATGGCTTATGAATGGTATAAAAGAGGTGAAGAATTCCTAGATGAAGCTAATTCAGCTTTGCAAAAGAAAAGATATTGGTTTGCATGTTTTAATGCTCATCAAGCTGCTGAATTTTATTTAAAAGGAAAGTTAATTGAACTTTGCGGATCATTTTCCTTTACTCATGATCTAAGCTTATTATGTAAAGAACTTACCTCCTGTTTAAATATAGGATTGCCAAATGAAATACTTTTAGCAGCTCAATTTCTCTCACCCCATTACACTAGCAGTAGATATCCAGGATTGCGTGGAATAAACTATGATGAATCCCTAGCCAAAACATGCATTGATATGGCTACCAAAATTATAAAGTGGGTTGAGGGATTATGAAAACACTTGATTTTTTCAAGTATCTAGGAGAAAGAATAAGAAGCTATGATTCATTATGCTCCGCTTTTATTAATAATCTCATAAAGGAATATAAAGGCGAGATATCAATTATACTATTTGGAAGCCGTGCAAGAGGCGATAATAAACCCTCAAGTGATTTTGACTTTTTTATTATTGTTAAGAATGGTGATCTTCTTAAGCATTATGTTAGAGTTGGAAAGTGTAAACCGCCAGAATTACCTGCGGATACTATAATACTTTATCTAGAAGACGTTACGAAAAAGTTAGTGAGAAGAATGCTCAAAGATGCCAAAATTTTATATGATGGATTATCTATTAAAGATATTCTTAAAAGTGTTAGATTTTAAATATATAAATACTTATATATTTAAATGATATAAAGATTTTCAATGGTTATCAAATTGGGCGTTATCACGATTAAAATTAAGGATCATATTGAAAAGCTCTTGAGGGAAGAAGCTCTTAGGAAATATGGAGGAAAGAAAGGATCTTTATCATTAATCATTGAAGAAGCTTTATTAGCTTGGTTAAAGGGTTCAAAAAAGGGAGCTAGATTTTATCAAATAATTAAAAATGACAAGATAATATTTCAATCAGATGATTTAGATGAAATTTCTAAATTCCTAAACGAAAATGAAATCAAACCTAATGAAGTTATTATCAAGATTAAACCGAGCAAAAAAGAGTATAGAATAGGGCCGAGGCTCTAAAAAATGAGTCTCCTTTTTATTAAAAATGGCTATTATGTACCGATTAGAATCGTGAATCCTATTTTAGGAAGAGAATATCCAGAGAACGCTAATTTATTAGCTTTAGTTGACACAGGCTTTGACGGATTTTTGATTATACCAGAGGATATTTTTTCCCAATTGGGACTTGATATACTAGTTAGTGAGGAGCCTTTTATCAGAGGAATTTGCTGTAAGTTAAGGGCGAAGAGAGCTCCTATTAGATTGATTTTTAGTGAATTTGATTTTGTTATAGATGGAGACTGTTTAACATTTAGTGGTTCAAGGGAAGTTATTATTGGATTAGATGCTTTATCAGAAATCGAAATGAGGATAATTGGGTGCAAAAGATCTGGCGAAATCACAAGATGCTTATAAGTTATTACCTCTATAGAATTTATTTCTATTTAATTTCTCTTGAATGTGTATTTTTTCGAATACTTTATCAATAGTCTTGTCCCCCCACCTTTCAATATTGTATCTTTTGCTTTTTCGATGTCAACTATTTTTATTGATCCAATATGAGTTATCCCTCTCTTAAATAGTGGTTCTGGATGTATTTGTGCTGTTGGACCTATCAAAGCTCTTACTTTACAATTTTTAGAATAATCTAGGACCATATCAATAGTATCATTAACTAGTGAAGCACCCGTTATTATGCAAACAGTGGCACTTTCTAAAAGTCTTTTTGTGAATATATCTGAGTATACTTCGTCCCCTATTGATTGTCTCTCAATAACTTTTATATTGTATCCTTTTTCGGCGATTTTTTGATAAGTGGGTCTGATGTATCCTATCATTACTATTTTGTCATCTTTTTCTAAATCTATGTAATCTAGGATATCACCTTTTAGGTAGTTGTTTGGTAGCATTATTTGAGATAATGCGTTGATTATTGCTACGCCAACGGTTTTTTCCAGAATGTCATAGGATTTTATTAGCTCTAGGATGTTAAATCTAGATGCTTCAACATATTTTGCGTGTTTTATCTCCTCTCGATTAGTGTACGACACACCCATTGCCACACTTTCCCCATACTTTACGATGGAATATGTATATATTGGGCCAATTCCATAGTCTATAATTGTAATCCTTTCTAGATCGAACATCAATAAAATCTCTTCAGCTATCTCGTCAATTATCATTGTAATACACTCAATTTACATTGATTAGAGATCTAAAGATGTAAAAGTTCTATTTGCAAGATATTAAATAGGCTCTCTAGTTCATTAACAAGGTTACCAAAGCCTACTACTTGATGATTCCCCATCGGTTTTCTTATTAGATTTTTGGGTTCCTTATCTAGTTCCACAATTATTTGCGTCCTACATAAGTTCTCAGACCACGGCTCACCTTTTATAATTGTCCCAATACCAACATATGCTTTATCCATATTAGGAGATAATCTAAGAATTGTGACTTCTTGGCCTTCATCTAAATAACCTTGTACACCAATGCCTAACCTGGATTCAAAATGGGTTCTTAATATAAAATCTTTTGTTAGCTTTGTAGCTATTGTGCAATGTGCAAGATACATCTTTTTGTCCTCAATTTTTAAGAGGTTAGCCATGAACGCCGGCTTTTTTGACAGTTTTGATAAAATATGCATAGCAATTGTTGCGGGAATATCACCCTCGCATCCTGCTGTAATTCCCATATCATTAAAATATGAGAGAGATAAACAAGGTGTGGTATTTAGGATACCTATGAGGTCAAAGCATCGAATTGAGAAAATTGAGCTATTGTAAATGTTTAGTGACTCTTCAATAGCTAAATGTATCTTTCCAATTTTTTCAAGATCTAATTGGTTTACCTCTGATGTAAACTTTTCTCTTGGGGTACTTAATATAGTGTCTGAGGGCTTATTTTCCTCAATCCTTTTTAAAAATTCTTTAATATCAACTTTTATTACATCGATATTAAATTTTTCCTTTAATATTTTCTCATTTGGTAAGCTATAGACAAGCCATGGTGAAGGTTCACCGACTAGAATTATTTTCATGCCCAAAATCTCTAAAAGTGTCTCAAGAATATGCAATTTTTTTAGGATATCAGATCTATTTTCAATATCCGCGATAAGAGCAGGATAATTCTTATTATTTAGTTTTGACATGGCTTCAATAGCGGCTGGATATGAGTTAAAAAACATTGTTGTTAGTAATAGAATGGGCTTTCTACTCTCAGCTAACTTGAGAATGAGATGCTCTGTCCCGCCAGTCATCACCATTGATATGATTATATCAAAGCCCATTAAATCCTTCATAAAGTTATTAATTTCGTCAACGCTCGAAACTACATCTAGATAATCAACATCAAGCCAATTTAATTTAGTCCTTAATTCAGAAAATCTCTTCCTAGAAACATCTAGGCCAAGGGGGGAGCTGATAGGAATTAGTACTTTTCTCAAAAGAATCACCAAATAATAAGAAAATAAAACTATAAAAAATAATTAGGATACTTCTAGAAGACCAAAGATAAGATTATACCATTAAGGAAGAGATAAAGATATCCTACTCCTAATAAATGATATAAAATAGCGTTTATTATGGATAAAGCCGCTATTATTATGGCAACATATTGAGAAAAAATAAATATCTTCTTCCCTAGCTCTAGAATCTTACTCTCAAACAAAAGCATAAAGATGTCAAAATCCTTAACAACGCTGGACGACAAAATTGCTCCTACAATAGAATATAAAACGAATAAGAAGCTAAAAATATTCTCAAGCAATGTGTAATAGTAGCTTATAAATAGAATTAGGGGAATGGACGAGGACCAGAAATATATAAATGAATAAAAAAGCTTATCACTTAGATTGTCTAGCCTCCTATAAAAATAATCAAATGGAGGCAGTAGACTTTCCCTCATTTTATCACATCCATATTATTACACCATCAAAATTTAATATATTTTATATATAAATGTTAAAAAGTATAAAATTTCTCAAGAGGAACTCCAAAATGACGAACACATCGATAATTGAAATATTTAAAAAAGTAGAAAATGATATAATCAAGCTCTCCGAGGAGATGGATACAAAAAACAAAATCCCTAAAGAACTCTTTGAAACCCTAAAAAAGGAAAAAATACTCGCAATGTTAATACCAAAAAACTTGAAAGGTCTAGGCTTAAATTATTTCTCAGCTGTCCATCTAATGCGATTAATTGGTGGTATAAGCCCCGCTCTAGGTTTGTCCCTAATGGTTAATACTCAGGTTTCAGAAATATTAAAAAGCAATATAGGAAAATACAGCGACATTTTAACAAAATTTTCTGATGGTGAAACGATTGGAGGGCTTGCTATAACAGAGGTTGAAGCCGGATCAGATGTCGATAAAATAAGCACAATCATAACAAAGAGAGATGGAAAACTTGTTCTAAGCGGTGAAAAAAGTTTCGTAACTAATGGTGCATACGCAGACATTTTTGCAGTGTTAGCAAAAAAAGCTGATGATAAGGAGTTTATATTAGCACTAGTAGAGAAAACTGATAGAGTAATCATTGAGTCAGTATATGATCTAGTTGGCATGAGAGGTGCTGGAGTAGCTAAGGTTTTGTTTAATAATGTAGAGATTGAGGAGAGATTCATTGTAGCAGAGGGTAAGGAAGCGTTAAAATTGACACTAAACACAATAAACCTAGGTAGAATCTTTACAGCTGCGATAAGTGTTGGGGTTGTAGAACATCTATTAAAAACAATGTTAGAATGGACAAGTAATAGAGAAGTGTTCGGGAAACCATTAATAAAAAATGAGTATATCCAACAAAGGATAGCTGAGTTAGCAGCTAAGGCGGAGACAGCATGGCTAGCGACACTAAATGCTGCAAGGCTTTTAGATGACGAAAAAGATCCTAGATACATTACATCAGTTGCTAAACTGGAGGCGGGTAGGGTGGCTATGGAAGCATCCATATACGGTATGCATCTATTAGCGAGTCATGGGTATTATCGTGGATCATCAATAGAAAAATATTATAGAGATGCAAAAGCTCTAGAAATAATGGAGGGGACGAGTGAGATACAGAGAGCTACAATTTTTAGAACTCTAATAAAGAGATTCAAAAAAGGTGAAGATTTAATAACTTTTTAAGTTCATTCCATATTCACATTTTTAATTTTGGTGGTTTTAATTATGGGTGCTAATTTATATACGCGAAAGGGCTTTTATGCTACCATCTCAGGTTTTCTTCTCATAATTACTGGGGCTCATAGTTTTCTAAGAAACATTTTAAAATTGGTTGAATTGGCTGAGGAGAGTGGTATTCTAGAAAGAGATTTATCTATACTAATTATGAGGTATCTACCATTTATAATAATTTTAAGCGGATTAATGGTTATAACTGGTGGCTTAATCTACATATTTTTTGGGAAAAAGTTCTATGCAAGCTTTTTAATTAGTTTTGGATCTGGAGCTAGCATAGTTTCGCTATTTCTAACCGTTATTTCAACTGGGCCAACATTCAAATTGTATCTTTTAAAATTACAACTTGATAGGATCTCAGACATAGGTATTATATACATTTTATCCCTATTAGCAATAATACTTGCATATGCTGCGATAATAGATGATTTTTTTGGATTTGCGATAACGTTTCTTAGCGCGTTTTCTCTTAGTATTTCACTATCTATTGAATCATTCCCAATAATCTTGAGGATTATCAAGATGGTTAAATTTTTAGAACGAATTACGAAGAGTGTAACATTTATTTTCCTAGTTTTACCAATAGTTTTAGTGATGGTAGCTTCCATATTATATGGATATAAGAAATACCTCCTAGGTTTCATCTTATTAATTCTCTCATTGGCTTTGGTTTTTCTACCAATTTTAGCAATTATTCTAACATTCTTCATAGATTTAATAGGGATAATTAAGTTAGTGGCAAGCACCCTCGGCTTAATACTCTTGATAATCTCAATATTGTACGGGACTAAAGGTTTTAAATAAAAAGGAAAAGGAGGGTTGATCTTTAGATTCCAAAGGGTAGTATCTTCGTTAATACTGTACCTAGACCGCCTATTATTGAACCGCCTCCAGAGAGGTTTCTCAGTAGGCCACTAATGTCTCTCTTAACAATTATTACAACTGAACGCCCTTGAACAACTTCTCCATTCTCTGCAACCTCTACCCTTATTACCTTTTTCCCATAATCTATCGGTACGAGAGAAAACCATACAGCATCCCCAATTTGCAAAACCTTAGGGAGTGTACCCACGATGTCTTCTTCGCCCTCCGAGAATATTGGTAATTTATCTGCTTTTATCTCAAAGTTCTCCTTTGGATCTAAAGTTATGTGGATTTCTGAAACTTCTGGATAGAAACCTTGAGCAACACATCTCACTGTGACTGGTCTTCTTTTGTCCTTAAATTCATCAGAATTATTGAATAGGAAAACTAGTAATCCGAATCTACATAAGCCCTTAACTAATCTCGGTGCTGTCACATCAACAAATAGATCTGTGTTCTTGAATTCCTCGAGGTTGTCTAGGAGAACTAAATATAATCTATCAACCAATGTAACGATTTCCGGCGCCCGAGATTGAAGCGATTTTAGCAACAACCTAATATTTTTAAAGCTCAGATATGGATTCTTAACCAAGTAATTGTAATACTTTTCATCAATAACCTCTATAATTTCATCCCTTACTATATCATCAGTGATTATGCCAGGCATCCTAACTTTCATATAATTAAGCAACATAATTTTCTCAAAAGCTCTCTCAATATCAGTTCTAGTAACTTCACCATTTTTAGGTAGAACAATCTTCTCTAAATCTTGCTTATAATCATCGTACTTTATCCAGCTTATGGGATCTAAGAAAGCTTCAAGTGTGTCCATAAACAAGTTATCTAGAATTAATGGGTATTCCCTAGGCGTATAGAATTCCATTAACCCACCAGGCATAAATGATGGAGTCTTAGGTATTCTTAGCAATATCGCCAAACCGAAAGTGATTAAAACTAAGCTAATTGAAGCATAGAAGAATGGAACCAAGTTCCAGTAAATTGAAACGTAAAAGGTTACAAATGAGACGAAAGCCAAAAATGTTATCAGAAACGTGCTAATAGTCTTTGTTAAAATGGTGCTACCAACTTGCTCCATCCCCTTTAGCGATTCAATTGGTTTTCCCTTCCTTTTAAGGTATCTCAAATCACCCTTAAAACTCAGGTACATGAGAATTGTTGTAAGCATTATGATCAGAGCGTTAATGGCTAAGAATAACCAAATGTTAAGCAAAAGATTAATCATTTCTGAAGGTGGGTTAAAGTTCCAATATATAAGAGTTCCAGCGATTAATAATGGTACAATTAAAATAACTGATTGAGCAATGTAGTAACTGTAATAATGCAAATATTTAACAATTTTTAACTCAATTCCTTCTTCGCGGCCAACAAACATTTTTTCACTCCATAGAAACACCGAATAAAGTAATTTAGATATAATTAAAATATATAAAATAAAAATCTAATTTTTCGACTTAGAAATTACAAATAATGAATCTATTCAAAAATTTAAATAAATAACAATATTTGCAAATATAGAATAAATATAACTTGAGAAAGCAACTTTTAGCGATCTTTCCATGGGAATTTTTATACTTCTTTTTCACTATCTTTTAGTTGTATCAAGGATTTATACAGTTTCTTATCCACAGAAGCAATAATTCCTATTCTAGGATTCATTTTTTCTTCAAAAATTTCCACCATATAGTCAATTTTAGCTTCATTTATGAGCGTTATCCCACCTGCAATGTCCGTTAATTTTAGTTTACCAGTGAGATCAAAGATCGCTTCTATATTTCCTTCAATGAGTTTGGTGATTGAGTATGCTATTGAGCCTAGTGATCTTGTTGTGCCGAGTTTTTTTAATTCATTTAATATTTCCCCGCTGGTGTTGCTTATTTCTATTACTGTGTCCTCTAGGTCCCATCTCTTCGTTTCTATTTTTTCAAACTTATCACCGCTTATTAAGTAGTTTCCTCGATCCTTTAGACCGATGTAGACTTGATTGCTTGGTATAATCCATATTAAACCAAATTGCATATTTTTAAAATCTTTGTATGCATTATATCCCATTTCGAAGCAATATAGAGGTATTCCCCTCGCTGCGTTTAATGAGCCATCCACAGGGTCAACATAAATTATTTCATTTCCATTTCCCTTATCAATTTTTTCTTCAGTGACAACATGACCAGTAAAACCTTCTTTTCGAAGTGATCCTATAATCAAATCACTGATTCTTTCATCGAACTCTCTACTCGTTTCACCAAAAACGTTAAAGCCTACAACATCCCTTTTTTTAATGCTATTTAAGACATCATCCCTAATGCTTAAAAATGCTTCATAAATCATCTTCTCAGTGGGGGTTAAAAGGTTAAAGAGTTCATCATGAACCAATTTATTAACACCCATTAAACCTCTAATTAAACCTAAAAATAAGTCAAAAAAACACATTATAAAATTCCCATTTATAATATGAGGGCTTTAAAAAATTTTCTAAAGAAAAATAAAAAAAGGGAAAAGGGGGATTTCCCATAAATTAGCCAATAACCATAGTTTCCTTTATTAATCTCTCTTCCTTAAATCGTGTTGGCAGGTATGGCCTCATTAACTCCGGTATTTCTCCTGTTATGATATTCTTTGCCACAAGCAATCCTCCTAGAGGAGACATCATGAATCCATGCCCGCTATATCCCGTATGTACATATAGTCCTTCTGGCCACTCTGGGTCTCTCCCAAGAATGTGCGAATGATCAGGAGTTACGTTGTAGAATCCGCTCCAAGCTCTCATAATTTTAAAGTATTTTAGCGACGGTATTACCTGTGTAATCGATTTGATCCACGTTGTCGCCCAAACTAAAGTGTTTATTTGAGGCATTAGACCTTTTACTTCCGGCTTGGCTATACTCCCAATGATCTCTCCTCTAACTGTTTGTCCAACATACGCACCTGTTTTCATATCTATTATCAATGGTCCTATGAAATGCTTAACGGGTTCTGTAACACATATCTCCTTTCTTTCAGGAGTGATGGGTAAATCAATATTGCATGTGCTGAGAATTTCCTTAGACCATACCCCTGCTGCAACAACTATCGTATCGGCATCTATTTTACCCTTTGTTGTTTCTACGCCCACAACTTTTTCGCCCTTGACTAGTATTTTCTCCACCTTTGTGTTTTCTAAAAATCTAACACCAAGTTTTAGGGACGCTTTATAATAACCATATGAAACATGATCATGGTGAACCTTTCCATCCTGAGGCCCATAGAAAGCCGCTACATAGTTTTCAGTATTTATATATGGGTATTTCCTTTTAACATCCTCAATAGGCAGGATTTTACCTGCAACTCCTAACGATTCCCACATTTCATTAGATTTCTTAAATGCTTTTAATTGTTCCTCGCTCGCTAATAACCATAAGTAACCAGATTGATCAAATACGGGGTTCCAACCAGTTTTCTTTGCTAAGTTTAACAATATTTTTCTTGATTCAATAGCAAATTTTGAGTTTTCTATTGACCAAAAGTGAACCCTAAAATGTGATGCGTTTCTTGTGCTCGATCCAGAGCTGATGTAACCCTTCTCAACAACTGTTACATCTTTGATACCCATTTTCGCTAAATTATAAGCTGTTGTTAATCCAGTTATCCCCGCGCCAATAATCAAAACTTTCATTCCAGCTCCACCCCCGATATAACTCTAAATGGAATTGGTATGATAGGTAATCTTTGTCTTATTAATCCAACATTATTTGGATCTGTTCCAAGAATTTTCGATGCTAATAGTGCTGCATTAACTAGACATAGCCTCCCTTGACATTTACCTGTTGAGATTCCCGTATATCTCTTGATGAGCTCCATTTTGTCAAAATTGATATCTTTTACAGTTTTATATAGATCTTTCACAGTTATGTCTTCACAGAAGCAAACAAATTGCTTTCCAGTATAATCTGTTGAATACCAAGTTGGAACATCAGCTAAGGGTTCGTTTTCGATTTCCTCACCCTCGAAAATTTTGAAAACTTTCTCTTTATATTGCCATATTCCTAACTTTGATGAGAACTCTCTATGGTCTTTCAAGAATTTATCTCTCTCCTCTGCTCCACCCTTTCCAAGCTTGATTGACGCCGTCAAACCCGCGATCCTCCCCTCAACTGTTTGCAAAATTTCGTAAAATGAACCAGTGACACCCCCAGCTACCAGAATGTTCTCCATTTTAGTCTCCATAAATTCGTTATGAATTGGTACGAAGCCAATCTTATTAACATAGACTACTTCGATTCCAGCTTGAGCAGGTAACTTAAAATTAGAGTTTTCTAATGCGCCGAAGATCACCATATCCACATCAATTGTCCTTATTTCATTTTCAGTAGCGATTACTATGCTCTCAACCTTATCCTTACCCTGAGCTTTTAACTTTTTAACATTTTTGATAACCTCTATACCCTTCTTATTCAATATTCTCTCATTCTCCGCTTGAATATCTAGTGAATCATACTTAGTAATCATCGTTACGTTTGTACCCTTATCAACTAATTGGCTAGCGACTCTTACACTATAATCAGTAACACCAATTATAACAACATTTTCACCAATATTCACATCATACTCATTAACCAACCTAAGAGCCGTTGACGCAGTAATAGTTCCCGGTAAATCATTATTCTCATAGATGCAAGGTAATTCAATAGAACCAGTAGCCATTATGAACATCTTAGCATTAATTAAATAAATTTTACCACCAGCAGGTTCAACAATTTTATAAGCTGTTACACCGTCCTCCCAAAAGCCGTTCAAGACGGTGTTAGATAGAAATGTAACATTGTTTTTCTTGGCCTCGTTGATGAGATCCCTAACGAATTCACTCAAGGGTTTATCAAATCCTAGTGGTTGCGAGTTATCAAACCTCGCTTTCCCCCCGAGATCAGGTTGATCGTCTATTAAGATTGTTTTTAATCCTCTTTTACTAGTTTCAATCGCTGCAGATAAACCTGCAAGGCCTCCACCTACAACAACAACATCAGCTTCTATTTTTTCTGAAGGTTCTGTTTCTGCTGGTTTTACAGAGTTTTCAATTGGTCTGCGGTGGTAATTTGAGTACTTAAAGATAAAGTTTTTCACAATTTTCCAAATGAAGGGTTTTCTAATAAGAGATTTGTGCTGGAATCCAACTTCAAGCATTGACTCAAATAGCGAAAGAAGGAATGGCTTCTTAGTTTTCAGCAACTCGACTCTAAGATCTTCCCTACAAAGTAAATTGTTTGGATTAACGTTGGGAATTCCATTAACGCTAACAAGTGTTGTTCTGTGAAATGAATCCAAGCTAATGATTCCTCTCGGTCTATAATACTTCAAACTAGTGCTCACATGTTTTATACCAGACGAAAAAAGGACCGCACTTAATGGAATATTTTTTCTAGCAGATATTTCTTTACCATCTATAAATATCCTAACAAATTCATTGCTTGGAAAAGCTTATCGCCTCCATACGAACTAATTTTATCAAAACTATATGATACTTATAACTAAAATTTTGAATATTTATGACTAAATACGCTAAATATTCTAAATACATGAATTTAAAAAAAGTTAGTATTATAAAAAGTACTATAAAAAACATAACGAATTTAGGATAGCGTATATAGC
>Ga0180302_10001219_pt1 | contig 12112 bp, 16 predicted proteins | sample GuaBasSediGuay17_FD_121794 | JGI IMG/M metagenome (GOLD analysis project Ga0180302, IMG submission 121794) | Subseafloor sediment microbial communities from Guaymas Basin, Gulf of California, Mexico - Guay17, Core 4571-4, 12-15 cm | ecosystem: Environmental > Aquatic > Marine > Hydrothermal... | reverse complement strand
GACTGGCGGATTTAACCGGGGACTTGCTAGGCGGGCTACGGACGCTTTAAGCCCAGTATGCGTGGCGACCCCTCGGGGAGCTGGTTTTACCGCGGCGGCTGGCACCAGCCTTACCCTCCCCTTCCTATACCGGACTTTTTACATCCGGCGACAGCCCCCCTCTTCGGGGGGCACTCGGGCTCCCCCCGTCGCGCTTTCGCGCATTGCGGAGTTTTCGCGCTTGCTACGCCCCGTAGGGCTTGGGCCCTTGTCTCAGTGCCCATCTCCGGGCTCCTGCTCTCACAGCCCGTACCGGTTATCGGCTTGGTGGGCCGTTACCCCACCAACTACCTGATCGGCCACGGTCTCATCCTCGGGCATCACCTGGCAGGGGCCAGGCTACTTTCACAGTAGGGGCATTCCAGCACCCTACTGCTATCCGGGATTACCCCCAGTTTCCCGGGGATATCCCGGTCCCGAGGGTAGATTGACCGTGTATTACGGAGCCGTACGCCACCAGCGGGCCGCCCCCCGCTGGTAGACTTGCATAGCTTAGCCGGAGCCCGATAGGGGTCGCCTCCAGCAGGATCAACTGGTCTCCAGGCGGCCGCAAGGCCTCCTGGGGAGGCAACCTTTCTCCGGCTGCCCAGGTCCTTCAAGCGTAAGTTTTCCCCCACTCAAGTACCGTGGGGGTGTCCTTACGCTTACATTAGTGTACCCACGGGCGGAAGTGGGGTTTCATTACAGGCTGTTAGCCACCTCCACCCCGCCGGGTTCCCGTGGGAACCAATATAGTAGCTCTATCTCATGGTTTATTAACGTTTTGTTACACTTCCATGTAATATGTTACACTTTAATGTGAACTTATGAGGACATAATGATGTCATCTTGACGTGAGGGTGTTGTGGTGGACCCGGCGGGACTTCCACATTGTGGTTTGAACCCGCGACCTCCGGCTTGCAAGGCCGGCGCGCTACTGTCCGCAGCTCCAGACTGCGCCACGGGCCCACCACAGTGGTGCGGCGGCCGGGATTTGAACCCGGGTCTGAGGCTTCACCCTATTGTGTGGCAGGCCTCTATCCTAGACCAGGCTAGACTACCGCCGCCCACCATAAGCCTGGGAGGCTCTATTTTAACCTTTAGCCTCCTGCACCCTATAAGGTAGTCAAATGTGGGTAGTGGTTCTAGCTGAGTCTGCAATCGAGAAGGTACCTGAGGAGATAGTCTCTCATCCGGTTGTGAGGAAGGCTGCATCTAGGAGGAGGAAGAGCCCTCATGAGCTTATCCTGGATAGCAGCATAATGATGCCTGCAATGAAGTCCTTAGAGGACTCACGTAAGCGTGGTAGGCCTGATATAGTTCATGTAGCTTCCCTTCTATGCTTAGAGTCGATTCCATATGCTGAGGGGGTTATAGACTACGTGATCCACACTTACGATGACCAGGTCATCACATTTACTAGAGGGGTGCGGATACCCAAAAACTACCTGAGATTCATCGGCCTCTTTGAGCAGCTCTTCAAGGTAGGTAGAGTTCCTCCTAGCTCTGAGCAGCCCCTAATTAGGGTGAGAGCTCTCTCCTTCTCAGAGCTGATGTCGGAGATAGCCCCAAAGTACACCGTCGCACTGTCTGATGCTGGAGAGATCGTCCATCTCCCATCGTATGTCAAGAGCTTAAGCTCTATAGACAATGTATGCTGGGTAATCGGTGGGTTTCCTCACGGGGAGCTCTCTCACAGGGTATTAGACCATGTAGACGATGTTATCAGCATATACAGGGCGCCACTCCACGTCTGGACGGTGATAAGTGAGCTCCTCACAGTCTTCAGATACTGCCTAGTGGAGGGATGCTTTGTCTCACAGGCGTAGGCTCGCTGAGATGAAGAGAATAGCCAGGGAGAGGATCAGAATACTTCTAGCTTTAGCCTTAAGTGTGTATCCAAGAGATCCAAGCACTGCAATCAGATATGGGGCGCTAGCCAGGGAGATAGCTAAGAAAGCTAGGGTCAGGATACCAAGGCCAGCCAAGATCCTCTACTGCAGAGGCTGTAAGACTCTAACCTACCCAGGCTACACCTCAGTTGTTAGGGTTCTGTCCTATCCTAAGCCGCACATCCAGGTGAGATGCCTCATCTGTGGGAGAGTTAACCGATATATATTTGACAAGCAGAGTAAGTCAAAGCCCAAGGTAGTTGGTGACTACATTGGTGACGGTGAGGGATGTAGAGGCAGACAAGCTGATACCTGCTCTAGCAGAAGTCCTAAAGAGGATCCCAGAGATAAAGCAGCCAGAGTGGGCTATGTTCGTGAAAACAGGCCCCCACAAGCAGAGGCCTCCGATGCAAACTGACTGGTGGTACATAAGGGCTTCATCAATCCTGAGAAGGATATACCTAGATGGCCCTATAGGTGTAGAGAGGCTCAGAACGTACTATGGAGGAAGGAAGAGGCGTGGAGTCAAGCCAGAGCATGCTGTTAAAGCGAGCGGAAAAGTAATAAGAGCCATACTCCAGCAGCTAGAGAAGGCTGGGCTTATCACGAAGCAGCCTGGTAAGGGGAGAGCAATAACTCCGAGGGGACAAGCGCTCCTAGATAAGCTTGCAGCCAGGATCTACAAGCTAGGTGGTTAAAGTGAGCAGTGATGAAGAGCTAGAGATGCTAAAAAGGATGAGACTTGCACGAATGCAGGAAGCGCTACGGCAGCAGCAGGCAATCGCCGAAGAAATCCAGAGAGAGCAAGAGGAAGAAGAGAGGAGAAGACAAATCCTAAGAGCTATCCTGACAACAGAAGCTAGAGGAAGGCTAGCTAACCTAGCGATGGTTAGACCAGATCTAGTAGCTACAGTCGAGAACCTGCTAATACAAGCTTACATGCAGGGCAGAATAAGAAGGCAGATAACAGATGCGGAGCTAAAAGAGATATTGAGGAGGATATCATCGTCAACTAAAAGGGAGATAAGCATAAGGTTCATGTGAGGGGAGAATATGGCTCGAAACAAACCTCTGTCTAGAAAGCTGATCCTAGCTGCCGCCTTGAATAGGAATAAGCCTATACCCGCATGGGCATACCTGAAGACAAACAGGAGGGTAAGAAGAAAGCCTAGAAGGCACTGGAGGAGAGTTAAGCTGGGTGTCTAGCATGCCAAAGAAAGAGGAGTCCTGGTCTGTGAATCTAGTAGTGAGGCTAGGCCCTCAGAGAAAGCACTTCTCAAGAAAGCAGAGAGCATCCAGGATGATAAAGCTGATACTTGAGGAAGCCGAGAAAATCACAAGGAAGAGAGTAAAGGAGGATAGCGAGGAGAAGCCAAGGATAGTGATATCTCCAGAGCTGAATGAGCTTGTATGGAGGAGAGGTGCCGAGAAACCAGTAAATAAAGTTGAGGTCATGGTGTTCAAAGACGAGGAGAAGAACCAGATAGTAGTCACACTACCTAAGGAGGAGTAGCTTTAGATGTCCATTAGCGTCCTTGAGGTCGAGAAGTCACCATACATAGGGTTGCATATCGTTGCGACAGACTCATTTGCGCTGATATCCCATAAAGTGAAGGAGAAGCATCTGAAGACCATTAAAGACACACTTAAAGTAGATGTCTACAGGGCCTCTGTATGCAGCTCTGATCTCATAGGCCTCTTCCTAGCCGCCAACTCAGAGCACATAGTAATCCCATCAGCATGCACGCATACAATACCAGATTCCCTCGTAAAGGAGCATGGGGTCACCATTCATGAGGTGGGTACAGCCCTTACAGCGCTAGGTAACAACATATTACTAAATGACCAGGCAGCTTTAATCAACCCAGAATTCACTCGCCTAGAGGAGAAAGCCATATCTGGGCTTCTAGGCCTACCAGCGGTTCGGATGAGGTTGGCAGGCTATGCTACCGTGGGCGCTGTGGCTTTAGCGACGAACAAAGGCTGCGTACTATGCAAGGACTGTTCCCAAGAGGAGTTAGATGCCGTCAGCAAGGCGATGAAAGTCCCAGCTGGCCTAGCTACCGTGAACTCCGGCAGCCCATATGTCAGGCTTGGTGTAGTAGCAAACTCACATGGTGTAATAGTAGGCTCTGAGACCACGTCAATAGAACTCGAGGAGATACTGTCTGCACTCAACTTTTAAACCTCTACCTCAGTAGACTTTCATGTCTGAACAGGAGAGAATAGCAGTGCTTGTACAGGCTATAAAGTCGCTAGAAGAGGCCATAGCAGTGTATGAGACTAATGCAAGGTTACTTACATCGCTGATACAGAGAGAGGAAGCTGTTAAGGACACCTTGCAGTACCTATCTGAGAGAGGAGTTCTAGAGAAGGGGTACCTCCCCCTAGGGGAGAGCGTAATGCTACCAGTTGATAAGCTGAAGGTGCCTCAAGTCCTCGTTAATATAGGTTCAGGGTACTATGTTGAGTCTTCTCTAGAGCGAGCACTAGCCATAGTTGAAGAGCGTATCAGGACGCTAAGTGAGAGCTTAAGCAATGTGACGAGGGTTCTTGAAGACCTAAAGCTAAGATATCAAGCCATACAGGCTGAGTTAGCATCTATGGTCAGCAAGCAGGAGGGGAGCACCCTTGCTAGAGCGGCTGAAAGCCGCCCTAAGTAGAGCTGTAAAGGAGACTGTATCTAGGATATCACAAGTAGAGCTCACGGAGAGGAACCTAACTGAAGCTTTAGAAGGCCTGGAGATGGAGTACTTGTCTCTGGGAATTCCTCTGTCAACCATAGAGGCTTTGAAGGCCAGCCTGCTGTCTAAGCTCTCTGGAAGAAAGGTAAGCCGTTTTACCGACTTAACTCAAGTTGTAAAGTCTGCTCTAAGAGAGGTTCTGCTAGACACACTTAACCTCCCTCGCATCGACCTGCTATCGATGATAAGAGAAGCCCCCTCTCCCCCATTTGTCATGCTATTTCTGGGATACAATGGAGCTGGCAAATCTCTGACGCTATGTAAGGTGGCTGTTTTGCTCAGAAGCTATGGGCTTAGGGTGCTTGCTGCTGCAGGAGACACATTCAGAGCTGGTGCTATCGACCAGCTAGTAGGCTACTGCAAACAAGCTGGTATTCCATGCATAGAGTCTGAAAGAGGCTCAGACAGCTGTGCAGTAATCTTCCAGGCGGTTAAAGCAGCTGAGAAGAGGAAGTATGATGTGGTGCTAGCTGACACAGCTGGGAGGACTCATGCCGATGTAAACCTGATGGATGAGCTTAGGAAGATAGTCCGAGTAATAGAGCCTGACTTAAAGGTACTGGTTGTCGATGCAGTACTTGGGGAAGACGTCATTAATCAGTGTAGAGAATTTGATAGCAAGGTTGGCATAGATGCTGTGATAGTGACGAAGCTAGATGCTGTTGATACTCCCGCTGCCGTCCTGTCCGTTGCTGTTTCAGTCAGGAAGCCTATACTGTACCTGGGAACCGGCCAGAACATTAATGACCTCATGCCGTACGATCCTGAGAAGCTGCTAGGCATATTAATACCATAGCACCCTTGAGGTTAGGTGGTGGTTTGCAGCATAAGAGAGACCTACTGACTCTACTCCAGCTTACTCAAGAGGAGATTACCCAGATAATCCATGAGTCGTTCGCTGAGAAATCCAGGGTAAAGAGGGGAGAAGGGTATGTGCCCGTACTTGCTGGGAGGGCTGTATTCACGATCTACGAGAAGCCATCAACTCGGACTCGTGCATCATTTAATAGAGCAGCTAGCCTACTTGGCATCACAGTAATAGAGTCTACAAGAGAGCATATGCAGCTTTCAAGAGGAGAGACCCTGAAAGACACTGCCTTAGTATTATCAAGATACGTTGATGCAATAGCTGCAAGAGTACTCCATCACAGTACCCTAGAGGAGTTGGCTCATCACGCAGCTATACCAGTCATCAATTTGCTCAGCGACAAGTACCACCCACTTCAGGCTCTAGCTGATGTAATGACCATACTAGAGTACTTTCCTAACAGGAAGGTGAAGGTAGCTTTTATAGGAGATGGCTCCGCGAACACTTGTCATAGCTTGATGATAGCATGTGCCTCCTTAGGTATGGACTTCACTGTAGGCTGTCCCCCAGAATATGCTCCCGACTCTCAGGTCATCGCTGCAGCAAGGGTAAGGGCTAGGAAACAGGGATGCACAGTGGAGGTTGTAGAGTCTCCTGCTGAAGCAGTTCACATGGCAGATGTTATCTACACAGATACGTGGTTCTCTATGGGAGTTAAAGACATAGAGAAGAGAAGGGAAGCCTTCCCACCGTATCAAGTTAACTCTGAGCTGCTTGCTCATGCCTCAGAGGATGCTATAGTCCTACACTGCCAGCCTTGGTTCCTAGGCCAGGAGATAACAGCTGATGTAGCTTACTCTCCCAGATCTAAGGCATTTGAGCAAGCTGAGAACCGGCTGTACACGTCGATGGCTGTGTTAAAGTTCCTGCTAGCTGGAGGCGCAAGTCATACGTAGAAGACTTTTAAGCTGGACTGAGCTGAGAGCTAGAAGAAGGTGAGCACAGTGTCTGTGCCGCACAAGGTGCGTCTAAGGAGGCCAGTAAGAGAGCCGCCTCGTCCCCAACCAAGGCAGCTACCGAGGACGCCAGATGACGAGGAACTCCTCAAGATCCTGGAACTCTCCAGGCTTAGGATAGCTGCCGTAGGAATAGGAGGAGCAGGCTGTAACACCATAACACGCCTAGAAATGGAAGACTGCAGGGACATAGACACCATAGCAATGAACACAGATGCACAGCATCTCCTTATCACAAGGTCAAAGAGAAAGCTCCTACTGGGAAGAGAACTATGCGGTGGCTTAGGATGTGGTGGCGATCCGCTAATAGGAGAGGAAGCTGCTAAAGAGAGCCTAGAGGAAATAGAGAAGATAGTGGAGGGCTTAGACCTTGTATTTGTGACTTGCGGCTTAGGAGGAGGAACTGGGACGGGAGGGGCTCCTATAGTGGCCAAGGCAGCTAGATCAGCTGGCGCCCTAGTAATAGCCATAGTAACGCTGCCATTCAACATGGAAGGCCGCAAGAGGATGGAAAACGCTCTAACAGGCTTGGAGAAGCTGGAGAAGACTTGTGACACGATAATAATAGTTCCAAATGAGAGGCTCCTCCAGATATCTCCCACGCTAACACTAAGTGAAGCATTCCGTGTAGCAGATGAAATCCTAGTCAGAGGGGTTAGAGGCATAGCCGACACACTAACTAAACCTGGCCTAGTAAACGTAGACTTCGCAGACCTAAGGACGATAATGGAGGATGCTGGCCCAGCATTGATTGCATTTGGGGAATCAGACGCTGAAAACAGGGCTGAGGAGGCTGTGGCATCAGCGCTAAATACTCCTCTTCTAGAAGTGGACATAAAAGGAGGTAGAGGCGCCCTCATAAACATCACAGCAGGCCCTTCAATAACTCTGGAAGAAGTAAACCAAGTAGTCGAGTCAATTGCAGGAGAACTAAACCCTGATGCAGACATAATATGGGGTGCTAGAATAGAAGAAGATCTACAGGACTTACTGAGAGTTCTTCTCGTTGTCACAGGTGTATCAACACCATATATAACATCAAGAGTCAGAAGAGAAAAAGAGAAAACCGTGAGAAGGATACTTGATCTAGCTGAACTAGGTGTAGAAGAGCTATGAGGGGTGCTATAGTGAAGATTCGTGAGATCCTATCAGATATATCAAGGACACTGCAGGTAGCACGGAAGCCTACTAGAGAGGAGATATGGACGACTTTCAAAATATGCTTCCTAGGCCTACTCTTGGTAGGATTTTTTGGGTTTACAATTAAGTTCATCTCTACACTAATCCAAGCTGGGTAGTAGACATGATATTTGCAGTAAGGGTTCCAATAGGCCAGGAGAGAAAGGTAGCTTTAGTGATGGCTCAAACAGCTAAGCTAATGAACCTCCAAATATACTCCATACTCTACACGAGCAAGCTAAAGGGAAGAATATTCGTGGAAGCTCCTAATGTCTTCGAGGTAAGAAAGCTAGCGTCTAAGGTCATGAAGATAAAACGGATCCAAAGAGGAGTAGTAGAAGTAGATGAGATAGTGTCCTTAATAACAAGAGTACCTGAGATAGAAGTAAAGCCAGGCGATGTTGTTGAGATATTAGATGGCGCACTAAGGGGGGCTAAGGCTATAGTAAGGTCTGTAGACAAGCAGAAGTCTGTTGCTGAGCTCTCGCTTGTTGAGATAAGCCCAGCTTGGACGATAACAATAAGCCTAGATAAGATAAGAGTTCTTGAGCAAGCTAAAGAAGAAGCTGAATCTAGTGAGGTGGGCTAAACATGCCTCCATATAAGTCTGTCAAGTTTCTAATCGAAGGAGGAAATGCTACTCCAGGCCCCCCGATAGCTCCTGCACTAGGCCCACTTGGTGTCCGATTAGACCGTGTCGTCGCCGAGATAAACAAGAAGAGCATGGAGTTTAAGGGCCTGAAAGTTCCAGTAGAGGTAATAGTAGACCTCGAGACAAAGGACTTCGAGATAAAGGTAGGAACTCCGCCAACCTCTGCTCTCATCCTAAAGGAGCTAGGTGCTGACAAAGGGTCTGGAGAAGCTAAAAAGAAGTTCATAGGATCAATTACAATGGAGCAGGTACTAAGAATAGCGAAAATTAAGAGACCTCAGTCCTTAAGTAGGACATTTAAGGGGACAGTACTAGAGGTTCTAGGAACTTGTGTAAGCATGGGTGTGCTAGTAGACGGAAAAGATCCTAAAGAGGTGGTTAAGGCTGTAAAAAGCGGAGAGTTTGATGAGATATTAAAGGAGGTTGAGTAGCATGTCTCCCTTAAAGCTCAAGGAAAAAGACATTAAGGACGCTATAAGAAAGGCCTTAAACTCTCCTCAAAGGAACTTTTTGGAGTCAGTTGACATGGTTGTGGTTTTTAAGGGCTTAGATCTTAAAAGAGACTTATCTGCCAGGATATCCGATGTATTAGAGCTTCCTGTGCCAAGAAAATCCAAGAAGCCAAAAGTATGCGTCATAGGAACCGGAGGGGTTCTAGTAAGAGCTCGAGAAGCTAACGCAGACACCGTGCTTTCCAAAGAGGAGCTGGAGAAAATGAAGGATGACAAGAGGGCTCTAAAGAAGATGGCCCAACACCACGACTTCTTCATAGTTTCAACAGATGTAATGCCCATAGTTGGTAGAATCCTAGGGCCAATCCTAGGCCCAAGAGGAAAGACCCCTATTCCGGTCCGCTTTCCACAAGACGATGTAGCCACTGTAGTAGAGAAGATGAGGCGGTCAATAAGGCTTAGAATGAGAGATCAACCTGTACTACAGGTTTCTATCGGGACAAAAGACATGAGCATTGAAGACTTATACAAGAACTTCCAGGCAGTAGTAGAGTACCTGGCAAAAAAGTATCACAACCTCAACCAGATCATAAAAGACATATACCTCAAGACAACTATGGGCCCCTCAGTCAAAGTAGGTGCATAGGGTGCATTTAAATGCCTCAAAGTAGCGAACCAAGAAGATATCCTGAGAGGAAAGTGAAGACCATCCAAAAGATCCTAGAGCTCTCCAAATCTCACAGCTACATATCAGCAGCGGAATGTGCAGGTGTGCCAGCCAGCCTCCTCAAGAGAGTAAGACGTGAGCTTAGGGCAAATCATGCTCTATTGGTCTCGAAGAAGACCCTAGCCAGGCTAGCGCTGAGGAAATCCGAGAGAAAGGGCGTAGAGAAGCTGATAGAGCACTTTCCACAGACTCTCCTCCTGATATTCTCAAACACACCGCCATACAAGACAGCTGAAATACTAGATAAGTTCGAGGAGGAAATGTACCCTAGGCCTAATGAAGCAGCCTCAGAAGATATTGTGATAAAGAAGGGCCCAACAGCCCTACCTCCTGGCCCTGTCCTGACAACACTTAGATCATATGGCATAAAGGCCAAGGTAGAGAAGGGTAGGATAACTATTCTAGAAGACGCTGTGATACTCAAGAAGGGGGAAAGGTTCTCTAGAGGAGTAATAGACCTACTAAGGAACCTGGAGATGAAGACAAAAAGAGTAAAAGTTAAGATGAGTGGCGCAATAGACAAAGATGGCGCGTTCTATCCACCAGAGGTTCTTTACACCCCCACCCAGCAGATAGTGGACAGCCTAAACAAGGCCTATGAGTCAGTTGCTAAGCTAGCGGCTCACTTAGAACTACCAGTATACCCGATAATACCTCTTCTAGTAGCTACCGCAAAGTCTAGAGCAGTCCAACTTTCACTAGCAACTGGATGGTATACCAGAGAAACCCTACCTCTCCTCCTATCAGCGCTTGCAGCTAAGGCTAAGGCTTTAGCTGATGCCATAAGATTTTAATCCCATCCCTCCCCTCCACCTTAGGTGTGATAGGATGTCAATGGAGTATCTGTATGCCGCTTTGCTCCTTTATGAAGCGAAGAAGGACATCAATGAAGAAAACCTCAAGAAGGTGCTAGAAGCAGCTGGAGTTACACCGGAGGAAGCCTGGATTAAGAGGCTAGTCAATGACTTAAGAGAGATAAATATAGAGGAGGTCCTTAAGGCTCCAATTGCAGCTCCTGCAGCTGCTCAGGCAGCTGCGCCAGCACCCGCGCCAGCTGAAGAAGAGAAGCCCAAGGAGGAAGAGAGAAAAAGAAGGAAGAGGAGAAGGAGGAGGAAGCCCTAGCTGGTCTCAGCGCCCTATTCGGATAGCAGCCTCTAACACCTATATTTGGGGTCGTTTTGCCTAAGAAAGAGCATCCTCTATCTAGCAAGGTTGAGGAAGAGCTTAGGCTCAGTTTCTTCAGGGAACACGGGTATCACAGGAAAAAGTGCAAGATCTGTGGAGACTACTTCTGGACTGCTGATCCTGATAGAGAAACTTGCGGAGAGGCTCCCTGCGACCCATATAAGTTTATAGGCGGTGTCAAAGGCGTCCCAAAGCTTACTCTAGATGAGGTTCGAGAGCAGTTCCTAAGATACTTAGAGAAAAGAGGACACACCAGAGTCCCACGAAGACCTGTTGTAGCTCGTTGGAGAGAGGACCTATTCCTGACAGACGCTTCAATAATAGCATTCCAGCCATATGTGACTGCTGGCATAGTTCCACCTCCAGCAAACCCACTGTGCATCTCTCAAGTCTGCATCCGGCTAAAGGACATAGATAAAGTAGGCCTCACATTCGGTAGGCACCTAACGATATTCGAAATGATGGCCCACCACGCATTTAACTACCCAGAAAAAGAAGTGTACTGGAAAGAGGAGACAGTCGATATACACCATGAGTTCGTAACAGAAGTGCTACATATACCAGAAGAAGAAGTCATCTACAAGGAAGGCATATGGGAAGGTGGAGGTAATGCTGGCCCAGACCTGGAGTGCATAGCTTATGGTCTTGAAATAGCAACACTCGTCTTTATGATGTATGGTGTAACAGATGAAGGTAAGTACTACAAGATACCTATAAAGATAGTAGACACGGGATATGGGCTAGAGCGGTTCGCCTGGCTCGCTGAAGGCTCGCCATCAGCATTCCCTCCAATATATCGCGAGCTGGTGGAAAAGTTTGCAAGACTGACTTCAACAACAATACCGCCAGCACATATACTAGAGGAGTACTCGAGGATATCCAGCTTAATGGGCAAGATAGAGGAAGGTAAGCCCCTAAGAGAACTCAGGGAGAAAGCCGCGGAAAGCCTAGGGATGTCCCCTACCGAACTAGATGCCATGCTTACCCCATTAGAATCGCTGTACACCATATTAGATCACACTAAGTGCATCCTCTTCATGCTAGCTGACGGCCTCATACCTTCAAATGCCAAGGAAGGATACTTAGGCAGGCTGGTCATCAGAAGAACCCTAAGCAAGCTATGGGCTCTACCAGAGCCTCCTCACCTAAGTGAGCTAATAGCGCTCCAGATAGGATTATGGTCTAAGCCCTTCCCCGAGCTGAGAAGGGAGGAAGATAGGATCCTTGCGATAGTAGAGATCGAAGAGGAGAAGTTCAGAAATCTCTTGAAGAAGGGCTCAGCAATCGTAAAGAGGCTGATATCATCTGAGCCCAGTATCACAGTAGAACACCTAGTAGAGCTTTACGACTCCCACGGGATACCTCCAACCCTAGTATCCAAGATAGCAAAAGAACATGGTATGAAGGTCACCATCCCAGATAACTTCTACGAGCTAGTT
>Ga0180302_10001218_pt1 | contig 12119 bp, 12 predicted proteins | sample GuaBasSediGuay17_FD_121794 | JGI IMG/M metagenome (GOLD analysis project Ga0180302, IMG submission 121794) | Subseafloor sediment microbial communities from Guaymas Basin, Gulf of California, Mexico - Guay17, Core 4571-4, 12-15 cm | ecosystem: Environmental > Aquatic > Marine > Hydrothermal... | reverse complement strand
ATAGCCCTCAAACCACCACTAAGAAAATTACGAACAAAACCAACCAAAGGAACATGAACACCCTTCAACCACTGAACAACAAGACCCCAAGAAAAACTAAAATAAACAACACCAGCCCTCCAAAAAACAAAGAAAACATACAAATCACTGACAAGCAAAGCAAAAACAACAGAAAACAAAGCACCAACAAGACCAAACCTAAAAACAACAAGAAACAAATAGGCAAAAACAAGCCTCAAAGAATCATAAACAAACCCTTTATAACCCATAACCTCTGGCCTAACAACATTACAAATAGCCATCAAAGACCTCTCAAAAATCCTAAGAACAAGCAAAGGAATACCCAAAAGCATAAACTCAAAACCCCAGCCCAAAATTAGGAATTCAGCATAAGATAGAGCGATGTATAATAGAGAAGCTACAATGGAGAAAATTAGTGTTAAAATAAAAGAGGTTCCTATAGCTTCACGAAAACCTCTAACATAGAAACGTGGAACCCATTTATTCCAGAATACTGGAAAGGCCATAAGCATTGTTGTTAACGAGAAAATTATACCCCACAAACCGAATTCTTCAACCTTAAGTCTCCTAGCAATAATTACAACAAAACTCACTGAAACAAATAGTCTGAAAAGCAAAGACGCATAGTTTATTATTGTTGAGTAACGTAGTCTTATTTCCAAAAGGCTTGACCTCGTTTTTCTAGTAGTTCATTGACAACTTTTAATATTTTGTTTTCCGAAACCTCTTCCCACAATGGAAAGCGTTTTTGTGCTTCTACTTTGAGCTTCTCTAACGCTACTTTCTCTATGGTTTTGTCGAACTCTTCGGGATCAACGTTAAGATAGTATTTGGAAGGCGCTAAACCGCATGCTATGACGGGTTTACCGTACACTAGATATTCTCCTATTTTATGTATTCCTTCATGATTATAGAAAACACTTAAAAAATTTTTAAATCGTGGAACTAAACCGTAGTTAGAGGATGCTATATAGTCGATAACCTTACTCCTTTTAACCCATCCGAAAACCCTTATGTTGCTACAATTTCTCGAAACATTTATGATAATGTTTCTGGCAGGTCCATCACCTACAATCCATATTTCCGCGACGCTGTGCTTATTACATAATCTTTTAATGGCCTTAGCTAGCAGAGGTGCACCTTCAGTTACACTTAGCTTACCTATGTAAATGAATACTTTGACATCCTTACCTATGCCTAGTTTACTTCGGACATCCTTTGTGTTCTTCTTTATGAAGATTTTTTCTGGAAAATTAGGAATTACCTCAGCTTCCTTAGTCTTCTCATATTCGTACTTCATAGGTGTTGAGACTACAACCACTTTCTCCGCTTTCTTTAAGGCATATCTTTCAATAACCTCAGCTACTTTATATAGGAGAACATTCTTTGTTTCGAGGAGTACTTGTTTAGCCCACGGGCTACGTCTATCGTACACTATGTTTTTCTTTAGAAAAAACAGTGGAAGATATATGATGTCTGGGACATTTTCTATCCAGTAAATCGTAGCTCTTATCGTGAATACTTCGAAAATAGCAAATATGTAGTTTAAAATTCCCCTAATTACTCGTGGTCCTTTCCTTAGAGGTTTCCTTGACCCCCATAGTTTCACTTTAAATCCATGTTTTACTAAGGTCTTGGCTATTTTTAACGCTCTAGGATGCTTCCATATTTCATAAGAAAATATTGCTATGGTTGCCTTTCTATTTGCCAATTTAATCAACCTTAATCCTTCTTATCTTGAAAACTACTGTACCTCCGCTGGTATATGGTGGTCCAGGATCTGGGCATTGAACATATCCTTCATCATCGCTTCTTCCGATTCCTAGTTTTTTCGCGGAAAACCCTCTTGCAAGAGCCTGGACAAATGTTTGCATTGCTAAGAAAGCGTGAATACACACCTTATCTGTCTCGGAAACAACAAGCTCAGGCATTTTAATAACCATTTTGTCCCCTACTTTGTAAACAGGACATTTACCACGGATTTCAATAGCTTCAACAATGATTTTATACTTCACAACATACACCACAAGTGATTTTACATTACTATCATTGTTTCTGAGCTTATACATTATATTTAGGTTACATATTCCTTAATTATATGCGCTATTCTTAAAGATGCTTTCCCACCACCATAAAGCTCATATGGGTTTACATTAATAGGCTTAGTTTCTAAAGCTTTCTGAACAGACTCAACAATGCTTTCCTTGATCGGATTTGTGAGAATGTTTAACCCATACTCTACGGTTTCAATCCATTCTGTAGTTTCTCTAAGAGTTATAATAGGTTTTCTAAAAACGAAAGCTTCTTTCTGGACACCCCCACTATCAGTAATAACAACCTTAGAGTCTTTTTGCAACCTTAAGCTCTTAAGATAACTTACTGGAGCAATAACGTGAATACGCTTATCACTAGTAAGCAACTTATCTAACCTGTACTCTTTAGCTCTTTTAAGAGTTCTAGGATGAATAGGAAACACTACTTCTAAACCGAACTTTTCTGCAACTTCGCTTAATCCCTCAAAAATGTTTCTAAGCCTAAAAGGATTATCAGTATTCTCAGCCCTGTGAACAGTTACGTACACGTATTCTCGATCAGAAAACTCATTTTGAACCCCACGTATTCTATCCTTAAGCATAACAATATTATCAACCATAACATCCCCTGTAAGAAAAACCTTCGACACATCAATACCTTCCCTTAAGAGGTTCTCATAAGCATAAATCGTAGGTGCAAAGAGGAGATCAGACACGTGATCAATAAGAACCCTATTTATTTCCTCAGCCATAAAAGGTAGTCTAGACCTAAGACCAGCCTCAACATGAGCAACAGGAACCCCAACCTTAACCGAAGCTAAAGCGCCACCCAAAGCACTATTAGTATCACCAGGAACAACAACTAAAGCAGGACGCTCCTTCAAAAGAAGAGGCTCCAACTTAAGCAAAATAGAACCGACCTGATATCCATGAGAACCACTACCAACACCCAAATAATATTTAGGACTAGGTAATCCTAGCTCATCGAAAAATATTTTATCAAGACCATAATCATAATGCTGACCCGTATGAACAACGTAAAAACCAATACCCTCTTTCCTCAAAGCTCGAACTAAACTATAAAGCTTAATAAGCTGAGGTCTAGTGCCGACAACAATAAATACGACCATTGTACATTACCGTTTAAATTTTTATCATACTTTACAATTAATAATTTCAGGTTATAAAGATGCATGTTACAATAATTACCGATACTGGATTGCCTGATGTGCGTGTTGAAAAGGAGATTATGACATTGTTAAAAAACCACTATGAAGTAACCATAATAGGCACAGTAAGAGATACTACTGGAATTATAGACCATGAATTGTTAAAAAGAATAAGGGTTATTGATTTAAATTGGAGAAGAGAAGTACGTTTAAAAATGGAACCTTATTACTCTTGGTTCAAAAGAAAAATTAAAAGGATCTTAGAAACCGTGAAACCAGATATAGTGTTAGCAATCAATATTTTCGCCGGAATAATTGTTCATGAGCTTGGCTATCCGATGTTGCTTGATGATCACGAATTATACTCATTAGAGCTTAAAGCCAGTAAATCTTTTGGTCTAAAGGAGATTATCAGGAAATATAAGTTAATGCTATTTAAGAGAATGGAGGAAACTATTGCTCAAGACCATCCAGTAATGGTAGTTTCTAATGAAATGAAAAAATACTACGTTAATGTATATGGCGCTAGAGAAAACAAAGTTAAGGTGATGAAAAATTATCCTTCAAAAAAAGAGATTAAACAGTTAACATTTAAAGAAATAGATTGCGAAAGGATTATTTTTACATATATAGGGAAAGAATTAACAAATAATGTTGAAAAAACATATCGTAACATGAATGATACTGCAAGGATTTTATGCAAGTTGGGTAAAAAATTTCCAAATAAGATAAAGGTTTTACTAATAGGCGATAATAATAAATTATGCGAAATAATGCAACCTTATGGTTACATTAAACATATGGATATGTATAAATACATAGTATCATCTCATTATGGTTTATTAACATGGGCTCCTTCCTGGTTTCATAAATACTGTAATCCCAATAAACCATACATATATGCTGTATCAGGGTCCCTACCTATAGTGACAAGCGATTTAGTTGAAGTTATTTCAGACTTTAAAAACAATGAAATAATTGTAATTAATGCAAATAATTTTAAGAAAGAATTAGGAAGTACATTAACTAACCTCATAATTAATAAAGACTGCGATTATATAAATAAGATGAGAAGAAAGCTTAAGGAATATTCAATACAGCATCTTTTATGGGAGAGTCAGGAAGAAAAGATCTTAAAATTACTCAAGATAGCTTAAGAAATACTAAGTTATTACTGGTTTATGAGAATGAAAGTGCTTCATGTATGGAATACTGCTGGAGTTGCAAGCACTTTAGCTAAGTACCAAAGTAAGATTTTAGGCTGGAGAACATGGGTCCTAACGCGCAAAGTATATGATAAATATGGTTTTACAACATACGGCAAGGCTATGACACTTCCAAACACTATATTTAAACTTATTCTTTTATATACTATTAGAAATTATGATATTATTCATGTACACTCATTAGATGAACTTTTGCCTAAAATTAAGGATCTTTATCCAAACAAGCCAGTAATACTACATTACCACGGTAGTGAGATAAGGAACAAGTGGTCTTTAAGAAAACGATACTGGAAACTAGCTGACGTCATAATAGTCTCTACAAAAGATCTTCTTGAATCGGCACCACAAGAAAGAGTTTATTATCTACCAAACCCTGTAGATACCGAAATATTTAAACCAATTTTGAGCATAAGAATAAAGAATACAGCCCTCTTCATATATGATAATCATCCTAAGTATAAGGCAAGTTTAGAGTGGGCAAAAAGTATAGCTAAGAAAAAAAGATTAAAATTAATAGTACACAACAGAGCAGTAAAACCAATAAAATTTCTTGATTTGCCTTTATTTCTTAATAGGTTTGAGTATTTTATTGATCATAAATGGACACCAGCACTTAGTAAAACTGCTCTTGAAGCACTGGCATGCAATGTTAAAGTCATTAGATGGGACGGCAAGGTAATTGAAAACTTACCCAGCCAGCATAAACCAGAGAATGTAATTAAAGCATTGATAAAAATCTATAAGGAGGTAATTAGAACTAAGGACGTCTCTATTATAGATAGTAAATATGGTTAATTCTATTCATTTACATTAACTTAATATTACTTTCTTAGCAAAGCTATTCTTCTAGTAACTTGCCATTTTTCATAGTAATTATAAATTTAGGTTTCTTTATTGACATAAGTTTTATAGCTAAATCTATTCCATCCATACGTTTATGTAATGGTACATTCAATAAACACATTATTAGCGGTGTAACATGGTAGTTTTTTAATGTAATTATTTTATTACGAGAAATGTAGAGATCCGGCGAATATATTATAAAAACCCCCTTTGGATGGTGCCATCCAAACATCTCAGATCTCGCAACTATCTCCCTTCCGCCAATACCACTTACGATGGCGCCACAACCATGATCATAGTTTAGATCAAAAACTATTTCTGGTAGCTTTAAAATATTTTCACCCCTAAAAATTTGTTCACGTGGTTTAGCCCATTTTATACATGGATTTCTGCTTATTTCACGTATTATGTAAGAAATTAATTCTGGTTTTTTAACATAAATGCCAAAGGTAGAATATGCATCAACAAATGCTAAGGATCTTCTAAGGTCAATGGGAATGTTTCTTAATGTGAATACTTTGTTTAACTTATGGGTTTTAAAGACTTTTTTCAGAATTTTTCTAAAACGTCTCCTAATGTAAGATGGAATAACATCTACTATAGTGCCAAATAATCTTAACATAAAAGGTCTTGATTTCTTTGCTTCTTGAGCACTAAGCTTTTCATGTAAGATGTCCAAAAACTCTCTAGAACCATGCGTAGAGGACGAGTATGAGGGGATGACAAGACCTAAGCGCAACAGAATATCGTTTACTCCTACAGCCTTTGTATAGCGTGAAAACCCATGATCGGAGACTATGGCTAAAGCATCGACCTCATTTACTAATATTTTCACTATCTTATCTATTAAGTGGAAAATTTTCTTTTCGATGGTGTTAGTAGTTGCTTTATCAAGTAAGAAGTAATTTTTATGAAGATACAAATCAGGTATAGGCAAATTTATCCAATATAGATTCCAGTCGAGTCTTGTTATTGTTTCTTCAAGGAGTTCAACATAATTTTCAAGAAAAGAAGGCATGTTCTCTAAGGAGTAACCATAACTTTTAGGCAATATTTTAACATATTTTTGAAAGAACTTGGAGAATAAAGAACCTTGGGATAAAAGAATCCATGACTTACTATGTACGTATTACTAATGCTGAGTATCGGAAAATCAGGTATGGGGTTAACCATAATATTTGGTACCTTCAGCATTCCCAGCATTTCATGAATTCTTGGATATTTATTACCAAGTGCTGTATTGATTTTTTGAGTCCACGTTTTACGGTCTACATACGTGAAGTTGAAAATACCATGTTTGCCTGGATTTACGCCTGTTAAGATGCTTGTCCATGAAGCATACGTTATCGGAGGATATGAATCTAATATAGACTTCAGCGACTTACTAATCACACGCCTAAGTATTGGTGTATTGGGCAGCATTTTGATCAGATAATACCATGACAAACCATCTAGTTCTAACACTGCTACTTTGTTCTTGTTCACTTTGTCCTCACTTCTCCAAACAATAGTTATGGTGGTGAACTTTAATATTTTCTAAAAATCTATCTCGATATCATCCTCGGCGATGAAAAGTGATGTATAGGAGTCTTGAAAATAGTAAGCACAATACTAAATCGCTTAAGAAGGAGGTTAAGAATCGGTTACAGGTTTCTAAAATGTTTTAAAGGTTTAACTCTTAAGTCATTCTTAAACCTATACGTCTCAGTTGTATTAGACATTTTGCTCTATTGCCTTTCTACAAGGCCTTTTAATCTTAGAATATTAACTAATGGTATTTACTTGATAAAACCTCATGGAATATATGTCTTTGCTCGTAGGCTCTCAGATGATTTATATTATTGTCTACCATATAGGGAAAAGTATGTTGAGAGTATAATTAAGTATACACTAAAAGACAGAGACATATTCGTTGACGTGGGAGCTAATGTAGGATATTTTTCTTTATTAGCTTCAAGAAAAGTGGGTATAAGGGGATTGGTAATAGCATTCGAGCCTGTCCCTACAACGTATAGAGTTTTTCTAATGAATCTTAAATTAAATAACGTTAAGAACGTGAGACCTTATAATCTTGCAGTATGGTCAAAAAGTAAGAAGTTAAGGATTGTTATACCTAAGGGATGGTTCGGTCTTGCATCTATAATATGTTCTAAATAATTATATAAAGGAATTCATTAGAACTTATGTAACTGCAGTAACTCTTGATGGAATTTTAGATGAATATAGGAAGATAAAAATGATAAAAATATATGCTGAGGGTTCTGAATACCAAATATTAAAAGGTTCTTTAAGAACATTACAAAAGACACAGTATATAATTGTTGAATTAACTCTTAATATAAGAGAAACACTAAAACTTTTAAGGAATCTTGAATTTAAAATCCAAAGGTTAGGCAAAACAAATTACGTCCTTGCATATCATCATTCAACTAAATAATACCTCAAATTACCGTACCAATTAAAAACTGTTCGAAATTATGCTACGTCATTATGATAGATATCATAAAGTGAACAATGTTAATTTTTAGTTTAATTATTCTGTTAAGGATAGGATAAGTATTTGGCGGATTCATTATAAAAAACTCCTTTCGGATGCTGTTAGCCAAATACATTAGATCTTATCTAGTTATGACAACCTTCTTTTTCATAATTAATTTTCTCACAGAAACCTTACATTTAATTTAACCTTGGTAAACTAGAGCATAGCATTTTTTACTATTAACTTTATTCTCTGTTTGACGTAGCGTTTAAGCACCTTATTAGCTTCTTTAATTAGGTGCTTGGCTAAGTCAGGGTTATCTTTAGCTATATTTAATTGTTCATCAGGATCCTTTTTTAAATCATATAGCTCTATTTTAGATTTAAACCATAGCCCTCCATATTTATCTATCCCATCCTCCACTTTAGGAGAAAAAATTATCTTAAAGCGTTCCTCATCATCTATAAAAGAGTATCGCTTAGGGGCAACAGAACTCACGGTAAACACGTATTTTCTCGACGATTTTCCTAGGGACAGATCCATCTTAAGTGACATACCATTTACTTCATATTTACCTAGGGGAATGTTCAATATATCCAAGAGTGTAGGAACTATATCGATGTGCTGAACTAAACCCTTTATTCTCTTACAAAAATACGTTGGCATATTTAAGATAAATAAAGGAACCTTTATTACTCGTTGATATAAACCGCCATGTCCCATGAAAATGTTATCCCTTATTAAATTATCTCCATGATCTCCTGTTATTACAATTATTGTATTATCAAAAATTCTCAAATCCTCTAAAAAGGTAAATAAAGAGTACAATGCTTTATCAACATAACGTATCGCATTATTATAATATTTTTCTACTTCAGGAACGTACCTTATTCCTCTAAGGTGATAGGTTATTACTTTCTCACGCCATTCAGCACTCTTTATATTCCTTATTATAGTGCCTATAGGGATTTTTTCATTTTCTGATAGGTTAACCCTTCTGTAAGGCTTAGGTAAATGAAAAGGTGTATGTGTATCCCATAAATGTATCTCTATAAAGAAGGGTTTATGCGTAGATAATACCGACTTTATACATTTTTTTGCTGCTTCAATAAAACTCATGGCGTCAAGATGCTGATATATTCCTAAAGAATTGTAAGCTTTTATTACTAATGAACTAAAGAAATTTGGAGTCTCTAAGTAAATTCTTCTTAAAAATCCACTAACATATTTTTTGCTCATAAGTGAACTCAAAAGGGTTTTAGAGCAAGTAAGTTCATGAGGTTCACCATAGTATAGAAATCCTCTTTTATGCCACCTTGAAAGCCAGTCTATCCCTATGGTTATATATCCCTGTTTCCTGAGAAGCTCTGCCAATAATTTCGTTTTCGTTTTTCTAAATAATGAAAGCTCTTTAATTGTAACTTCAGTTCCATGTCTAATTATTCCATGAACTATGGGATGTCTTCCTGAAAATATTGATGTAAATGAAGGATCTGTTTGGTCTGTTGTTGAATAGCTACTTAAAAAGACTGTACCATATTCGTCAATGTATTTCCTTGTATAGGGCATGGTTTCTTCAGCATATCCGTAAGCTTTTAAATTCTGCGCCCTTAACGCATCAACAACTACAAATATTATGTTATATTTTTCTATCATAATGCTCTTACCTTATGATAATTTTATTTTCATTAGTGCTATCCCTATGGAGGGAAGCCCTGTTATGAAATTGTATGCAGAGTAGTATAGTAATGTTAAGTTGTTTTTTATTCTAACTATTTCACGAGTCTCATTCACTAATGGTGTTGATCTATATATGAACCATGAATCCCAATAATTATTATTACACCTATTGTCTAAAAGTTTGAAGCACATCCTTCTAAACATTCTCTGAACTATCTTTACATTAATTTTTAACATTCTACAGATCTCTTCAAATACGTTGATTTGCGCTCTTGTTTCCGCAGTTAATATTGGATTCTTCTCATATTTTATAAAGTTATATGGCTCATCTATCATTGCATAAGCGACGTTTAGTACACTTCTGTCCTCACGCTTACCTAGATAGAAGAGAAGAAGGGTATCTTCCATCTTAACTGCCTTAGGATGATCAACACGTTTGCCATCAAATTCCTTGGTAGGCTTTATGACAGGGTTTTCTTCAAATTTTTTCCAGTGTATACCATCACTTGATATTGCAAGATTTATATAGCTATTGCCATCCTTTCCTTTTGATGAGTAAAACATATAATATTTATTCTTTATTTTTATGACTGTTGGTGTTGAAACACTAATAACGTGTTTAGAACCTCCCTCCCAATAATTATCTATATCCGCAGTCAATACGGGATTATATTCATACTTTTTCCAAATTAAGCCATCATGTGACATAGCTAATCCTATACTTACGACCTTCTTTATGCCTACATATTTAGCTCCAGCATAATACATTAACCATCTATTATTATCAATTAAAACATCAGGATCAGCTATATGATGCGAGTCCCATTCATTTCTTGAACCGCGCATAAATAACGGGTTTTTTACACCCTTGTAGGAATAAACTATACCATTATTAGAACGTGCTAGGTAAGGTAATTCCGCTTCATCCGGGGGGTAGGGTGTATAAAATAACCAGAAACTATAGCCCTTGGCATATTTAGATCTATTCAAATATAAAACATCGGGATGTAAACATCCTAATCCTGTACCTCTGTTTAAGTTTATCAAAGTCAACTTCTTTACGAGTATATTCAGTGTAACCATACTGTCACACAACACATTTTCTAAAGTACTGTGAAAATAAGGTTATTTATAGTTATACTAATTACATTCATAAAGTTGCGTCAAAAACATAATGACCTTTTAAGAAGAATCAGAGTAAGCAACTCTATAAACTAATGGTGCTTGCACGTTAGTACTAAATGATAAAAATTTATGCTACTCTCTTTTAAGGAACTGATAAGCATAGTATATTAGCTTCAATCATATTATTTGTAGTAAGTTTTATTTAATTAAATTTAATTAAGGCTTAGTTCATAAGTAGGTGGCATATGCTAGGTTAGAAGTAGGGTAGTTAGTGTTAATGGTTTTCATTTTTAGGTGTGCTTTGGTTGTTTTTGGCTGCTTTAGTTGTTGGGGTTAGGGTTGGCGGTTTTGTTAATCTTATCTTCATATGTTTTCTTCCTGCTGCTTCTAATAGCCCTATTATGAATGCTAGTCTGGGGGTTTGCCATTAGTAAGTCTATGGCGGTGGGTGTTAAGCTTAGGAATAGGTACATTGGAGGTCTCATACGCGAATATGGCCCCTTATCTACAAGCCTAACTACCCTACCGAACTTCTGGCTTGGGTTACCCTATCGTAAACTCTAAGGAACCTTCCAATAACAGTTGAGGCTCTAGCAATAACAGCTAACAGTACGGCTCCAAGAATCACACTAATATAGGGCATTCTAAACCCAGTGTTGCTGTGGCGTAGACTCCTAGAAAATAGTCTCCAACGATAAGAATAGCTCATATGGCGGCTCTAACACTATTACTTACAACCATTATGTTACTCAACGTTTCTGAAGCATAAAGGCTAAGTCGATATATAAATTTGAGCATAACTAAATTCCCCTATTCTTTCTTACATGCTTCTCCTGCTTTTCTTCAAGCTCTCCAAAGCTCTCATAGCTTATCATTTCTTTAAATTTGCCTGCTGGAAAAGGTTTGAGTATTATTGTTCCATTATCCTTCAATTCCAATTTGAACATTTCTGCTTTAACCTTTGACGTTTATAATTTACGACTTAATTATTGATAGTAGTATTTTGAGGATGTGCTTTGCTCTTAGGACTTTTACCGTGTGGTTTATTTTGTGTTTTTGTGATTTAGCTTGTTTCCCAAGATCTTTTTACTCTGCCCTTATGTCTGTATTTTCACTTTCTTCTCGCCTCTAACAGTGAATAGCCTAGTTGTTGCTCCTGTTAATAGTAATAGCTGTTTTAAGGAAATTCTCAAGAAAAAGAGCTAAGAAATACATTATTACATGTGTTAATATTTTTTCACTAGAATAGAGGAAGTCTTTTTACAACATATACTACGTGTCGCTAAGAAAGTAAACGATGATTGTTTGAAGGCTAAAGGATAGTCCATGGCCTACCTACTCCAACATATATTACTTTACATCCAACATTTTCCTTGAAATCTATAATGTGTCTTCCATCAATAATGGCTATTCTTTCCAGTTTTGAAAGCCGAAGTATTTTAGAAGGTCTAAGACTTTTATATTTGCTATGATCTGTTGCAATAATTATAATATGTCTGCCTTTAACTGCTTCTTCTAAGTTCCTAACTAGAGGGTATTTTGT
>Ga0180302_10001217_pt1 | contig 12119 bp, 15 predicted proteins | sample GuaBasSediGuay17_FD_121794 | JGI IMG/M metagenome (GOLD analysis project Ga0180302, IMG submission 121794) | Subseafloor sediment microbial communities from Guaymas Basin, Gulf of California, Mexico - Guay17, Core 4571-4, 12-15 cm | ecosystem: Environmental > Aquatic > Marine > Hydrothermal... | reverse complement strand
GGCAAGCCAAGGCCTATCAGCGGTGAACCCCTTTACCGCCTTCAGCGCCTCCTCGTACCTGGCAATGGCCTCGTCCAGCCTGCCCTTGTCGCTCAGCGCGTTCTCCAGGTTGTTCAGCTTGATCGCCAGGTAGGGCAGAAACCTCTCGTCCTCCTCGGGGGACGGCCCACGCCTCGGATTGAGGCAATCTCCCTCGCTACTCGCCGACCGTCGTGGTGGGTGGAACGTAATCCACCCACCCTGTATGAAGGCCTGTGGAATCGATTCCGCCAGCCTACCTGCGGCGCACCTCCTCGCCAGCAGGATAACCGACCCTCCCGATGCCGCGAGGGCAGCGAAGTGAGCGGCCGCCTCCACGAGCCTTGGAACCCCAGCCCTAGAGGACGTAGCGATCGCGCAGAGCAGGGAGGCGATGAGAACGCACCGCTCCAGGGGTCCAGGCCGAACACGCGCTGTAGCCGCCCTCACCCGCGGCGGCCATACCGATGGGCAGCGCGCTCGAGGTGGCAAGCCGGGTGATAGAGAACTGCAGGGAACCGCTGGGCCCGTGAACTGGAACCTCGACTCAGGTAGAGGATTCGAGTACAAGCGCTGGAAGGGGGTTCTGCCGACCAGCCCGCCCGCGAGGTCCGGAACGAGAGGTACCTCTCCTAACCCCTCTCTTTCTGCCAGCGCGCCGGTCTCTGGGCTGCCATTCTGCAAGATGCGGGAGAACGCGGTCCAGCTAGGCCTGCAAAGTGGTTAGGAAAAGAATTAAACGATCGCGTCCGCAGGTCCACTCGTGAGCCAGACGAGACCCTCGAGGGCCCTCGTGGTTGGGCGGTTCCAGCCCCTCCACTACGGTCACCTACACGCGATCAGGTACGCTATGAAGTTCGCAGAGGAGATAGTCATAGGGCTAGGCTCCGCCCAAGTGGCGTTTACTATGAAGAACCCTCTGACCGTAGACGAGCGATACGAGATGATGGTGAGGGCCCTGAGGGCTGAGGGGTTCCCTCTCGCCAAGTTCTACTTCGCCCCAATACCGGACACCGAGAGACCTGAGGAGGATTGGGGTCAGATAGTGCTGGATCGCATGCCCAGAATTGACGTAGCATTCTCCAACGACCCCGAGACCCAGGAGGACCTGTCAAGAGTTGGGATAGAAGTGAGGCCGATACCTTTCTACAGGAGGGACCTGTTCGAGGCCACGAACATAAGGGGGCTCGCAGCTAGGGGAGACCCGCTGTGGAGGCAGCTAGTCCCCCCGTCCGTAGCTAAGTTCCTAGACGAGATAGGGTTTGAGGCTAGGATGCGCTCTATTGCTGGCAACAGGTACGACTAGTCCTCGGAGGGGAAGACGCTCAGCCTGTCCCTCCTGGCCGCCTCGAGTATCCTCCGGCCGGCAGGACTGTTCCTGGCGAGGGTTATCCTGCCCCTGGAGTCCGTGGTCAGTCTAACGAACTCCCTCCCGTCCACCATTATGATGATCTCCTGGTCTGCGTTTTCTGGACCGAGGTCGAGCACCACAGTGTGCTTGCGCCTAATGAGCCTGTACCTCAGGCCCTCCCTCTCGAGCCTGGCGACGCGGGCCTCCCTGGCCCTGACCCTGGGCCTGCCCACGGGCATCACGACGACCTCGTCCCCGAACGTGTAGATCTCGTACTCTGGTATGCCCGTCTCGAAGTCGCTGACGAGCACCACGGGCCTGGCGAGCGAAGCGTCCTGCATTCCCGTCGGCAGCTTGACCGTGATCTTGAGGCTGTAGACCTTGACAACGCGACCGTCCTGAATGAATATCACCGTGTCGACCACGTGGGGCAGCAGGCCCAGGTCTACCCTGCCGATGAACCGCTGGATCGCCTCTATCGGGGCGCCGCAGTGGACGACGCCCACCATCCCTATGCCCGCGAGCCTCATGTCCACGAATATCATGAAGTCGTCGGTCTTTCGCATCTCATCAAAGATGACGTAGTCTGGCCTCACCAGGAGCAGGAGGTCGGCTGTGCTCTCAAAGCTTCCATCGAGCTTGCCGTACTGGGTTATCTCGGGACCGACCATGAGATCCCTCGGCGACTCGAGTGTCTTGACTATCTTGCCTAGAGACCTGTAGAACTCGGCCAGGGCGCTGGCGAACGTGGTCTTCCCCGCGCCCGGGGGGCCGGCGATGACGACTCCCTCGGCCTTCTCCGCCAGCCTCTCCTTGAGCTTCTCGCTCAGGTCGTAGTCCTCGAGGGTAACCTTCACCACGGGCCTCACGACCGTTATCTCGATTCCGTCTGAGAAGGGCGGGAAGGCCACGAGGATCCTGTACTCTCCGAACTGTATCACGTACGCGTTCTTCTTCCTGACCTCAATGAAGGCGCTCGGGTCGAGCTTCGCCCTCTCTATAATTTCGTAGGCCATCTTGCGGATTTCTTGGTGCGTGAGGGGTTCTTCCCTCAGCTTGACAAGCCTGAACTCACCTGGCTTGCCCCTCTTGGCCAGAGGGGGCGCCCCCTCCTTCAGGTGAATGCTCATCGTGTCCTCGGTGAAGAACTGTTCAACCGAGAGCCTGCCCCTGGGCGGGCCAATGTACTCCACTCTGAGATCCTTGAGACCGAGCGCGATGGCCCTTATGGAGTCCCCAGTGAGGATCACAGACCCCGCGGCTTTCGCCACTTCTTCCAGAGCGTCCACCCCGCTGGAGCCGTGCTCCACTATCCTGAGAGACGCTATCTCTCCCTTCTTCTCGAGGTCCTTGAGCCTGGCAAGCTCGGCCAATCCCGCCAGAGCTCCTCTATCCCCCTGAGAGGCCAGGACCTCTAGCTGCCTGACCACGCCCTTCGGCACTATCAGCTCAGATCCCCGGATGATTCTCTCCGCTCTCTCCTCTCTGAGCAGTCCATGGATCAGCACTATCTCATCTATCACGTAGGAATTCTTGGACTCTCGATGCATCTTACATCTACCCAGGTCCAAAGGAATAAAACAAGAGTGTGTGCTCAGATCAGCATCTCCTCTTCTTCCTCGAATATCCTCTTATGGGCTACGAAAACGAGATATCTCTCGTCTCCTGCCAGCTCCTCAATAACCCTAGCCTGTATAGCCCCAGCCGGATCTCTAAGCCCCGTTCGCTCCTCTACATCCGAGTAGGATAGGAAGGGTCTCTTCTTCCTCTCCTCCAATATCTTCACGAGGAGCTTCTTGCCGACTCCGGGGAGTAGCTCGAGCTGGTGGAGCCTCGTAGTCACCGGCCTGGCCTCGTTAAAGAATTGCACGAAGAAAGCTTCGCCCTCAATCACAGCCCTCTTGACCGCCTCCTCTAGGTTGCCCTGAGCTGGCCCCCTCAGCTCGGCGAAGGAGAGGTACCTGAGGAACCTGCTCACGTGCTCCCTCTGTCCCTTGCCAACGTAGACCTTGGTCAAGGGCTCTAAGGCTACACCAGGGCGGACGTAGAACTCCATGAGTATGAAGTACCGGTCTCCAACCACCTGGGCGCGCCTTGGCTCGCTGTAGACGTCAAGCACGTAAGCCCAGCTGTCGTGGGGCTTCCTTCTCCCCGGGATGTACTTCCACAACCTGCCAACACCTCAGGAAGTTTCTTCATCGGATCCCTCGGGCTCTCCTCCCTCGGGAGCCTCCCCCTCAGCAGGCTCTTCGACCTCCACGGGCTTCTCCTCAGCGAGGCTCTTCAGGGTCTCGAGTATTCCAGAGTACGCCTTCTCGTCTAGGAGTGGGTAGGACCTGAAGAGAAATGGCCGCAGCTCGTCTGCCGTCTTGGGGAGGATGTTCACCAGTTGAATTGCGTCCTCCTCCTCCAAGCCGTAGGACTCCACGAGAACCTCAACGGCCCTGCGGGCCACCTCGGGATCCTTAACCTTCGTAAACTTAGCCAGGTACTCAAACAGCCTCCTCTGATCCGGAGTTAAGGCAGCCTGATTTCTGGCCCACCTCTCGAATATGAGGCTCTTCACCTCCGCCAGCGTCAGCGGCTTCTTATCCAAGCCGCCTCATCCTCCCGAACCCTTTACAGGTTCGGCGTGGGGCTTCAGATGAACTGGAGGAACTATCAGGTGCTTTACCCTGCCCCCAACCTTTACGTCAACCAGGTAAGCTCTCCCTCTCTTGCCGACCACGACGCCGACCTTCCCCTGATACCTCCTGTGAGGAATCCCCTTCCGCTCGGAGGGGACGACGTCTATCACGACCTTCTGGCCCACTTCAAACTGCTGGAAGAACCTAGAGAGTGGAGGCAGTCCTCTCTCTCTGGGGGACTTGGAGAGAAAGTCCCTTGAGCGGTATAGGTATCCCTTGGATTTCTTGGTCAAATCGATCACCTTCCGTCCGCATCAGATGTACGGGGTCAGTACAGCAAGAACATCAAGCTCCCTACAAAAAGCTTTTTTCCCCAGTATGGATGCGACGCTGGGGCGAGTCCTGCCCTCGTCTCCAGACACCAGCTCCTTGACGTAGAGTCCGCCATCGCACTCCACGATAATCTCGAACGAGTTTTCGGAGAGCCTCTTCACCTCGACTCTGTACACCCTCTTCCTCCTGACCATGTCGGCCCTCCGCCTCAGCACTCGAGTTGGCGTCCTCTGCTCTATTAGGGCTCCTTCTAGGGCCTGAGCCACTTTCTTAAGCTCATCGTCGCTCACCTCCGAGTCCACCTCGACAATAGCCCTGTAGACCTTTCGCGTCTGGGGCGCCCCCTCCTTCAGGAGCTTGACAAGAGAGTGGTCGGCGTATTGGAGATTTATGACACGTATCTTCCCCCCTGCAGACCTGTTTATATCCTCTTCTAGCTCGCTCAGGTTCACTCGCCGCCTCCTGGGCCTCACGAGTTCTAGCACGAATGGCCTGCCGGTGCCGAGCATCCTCGCGTCCACGTCCTCTCTCCCCGCCGCGTGGAGCTTGTAATCCTCGGCCTCGAACGCCTTCTTGGCCGGCTCTCCTATTAGGTGCTCCACAGAATCGCCAAACCTGAAGCCGGTCCACTCGCACTCCTCGCACCCAGCCCCTCCGCAGCTGGGACAGATCCACCTAGACTGCGAGATCCCCCTAACCAGCTTGAGGTACCTCCCCCCTACGTACACGGGGTTCACCTGAATCTCAACTGCCTCCCTGCTCAGGTCTATCAGTCCGACGAGGTCTGGCCTCGCCGGGTCTATTCTGGCCCCGGTCACGGCCGAGACTATGTCGTCAACGAACCTTGACACGGTCACCTTTGGCGACTCGGCGGTCCAGATGCCGCGCTTTCCCCTGATCTCGTCGTGAGCCTCGTGCACATAAGCAGGCAGTACAGCTCCTCCCTTGAACGACTCGAACTCGTAGTTAGAGAGCTCCTCTATGAGCCTGTAGGTAAGCTTTGGAGCGGACCTCGGCAGAAGTCCTCCGCACAGCGAGCACTCTCCACTCAGCCCCCTTGAAGCTCTAGGCCCCCTTACGCCGCCAGACTCGGATATGTGAGAGAGGATCGCGTAGCCGAGGATCCACGAGCTAACCCTCCTGTTGAAGGTGGCGAGGAGACTCCCCAGGCAATAGGGGCACAGGTCCTCATCCTCTAAGAGACCCAAGACGGTCTCCAGCGATTGCCGCTTCTGCCGCGCTAAGTGAGTCAAGATCGTCATGCTCCCAGCTTGCTCAGCTGGGCCCCTTCACCTTCATTACCTTCCGCTTGCCCAGGGCCTCCCAGTACTCCACTTCGGCCCCAGCTGCCAGCTTGGATCTCTCCTCATCCTCGACGCTCGACACGGGAATCTCGAATGTCTCGTAGGTCTCCAGGTCCATCAGCTGTACTGTGTCGCCCATTATCGCGAGAACCTGGGCCGACCTCTTGGATATGATCGGTATCTCTACGTCCGCATCCGCTGGGAATATCTTTGACCTCCGGCTGCCGTCAAACAACCCCCTGGCCTCTATCCTGACCTTCGCCGCTCCGTGCTTCCCTGGCTTAGACTTCGCAACGCTGAGCACAACGCAGGGCTCGCCTTCGATTACGACGTAACTCCCCTTCTTGAGATCACCGGCTGAACCGTGAGTAACTCCCATCTAGCCCACCGAACGCGCCGTGATCACTCCGATTAAAAGCTCACCTGTAAGACTTCTGGAACCTAGCCCTCGCGCGCCTACCGCCGAATTTCTTGGGCTCCCTCTGCCTGGGATCGCCAGCCAGGATCGTCCTGTCGTACTCCTTGTAGAGCTCCTCCAGCTCCTTGGAGCCAGTATATCGCACGAGTGCCCTGCCTATGGCCATCCTTATCGCGTCGGCCTGGGCCATGAATCCGCCGCCCCTTACCCTAACGAAGATGTCCAAGTCGCCGTAGACATCCTCTCCGGCCAGCCAGAGAGGCTCCAGTATCTTCATCCTGACGAACTCATTTGGAGCATAGACCTCTACCGGGAAGCCGTTTATGTAGAGCCTCCCGGTCCCCCTCCTTATGACGGCAAACGCCCTCGCCGTCTTCCTGGCGGCCGAGGCGTGAGCGAGAACCTCTCCAACCTTCGTCTGAGCCTGCTCACTCATGCCAGCTCACCCTTCCAACCCAGCTGCTTGGCCAGCCACAGCACCGTTACCTGCTTGACCCCAGGCTTGGGCCTCAGGTGATCCACAGTGTACTCCTCCTCTAACTGTACTGGCTCGACGTTCTGGAGTTCGGGGGGAACCCCAATATATACTCTCAGCCTCCTGAGGGCCTCCCTCCCCTTGGCCTTCTTCATCGGCAGCATGCCCCTCACGGTCTTCCAGACGATTCTGTCCGGAGTTCTAGGCTGAACGGGGCCCCTCTCCGGTCTGGGCTTGCCCTGTATCGCCCTCCTCTTGAGGTACTTCTGCAGGATCGTTGAGGGATTGCCCGTTACCACGGCCTTCTCGGCGTTGATTATTGCGACCCTCTTGCCAAGCAGGAGCTGCTTGGCGACGAAGCTGGCCATTCTGCCGAGGATCTTTCCCTCGGCATCCACCACGATATCAAAGTTGGTCAAGTTCGCTCCCCCCTCACGCAATTATCTTGACGCCAGAACCCTTCGGGTTCTCCTGAGCGAGTTCTGCTAGGCTAAGAGCTCGCCCTCCGGCTTCCACTATCTTCTTCTTGGCGGACTCGGAGAAGAAGAGGGCTGCAACCGTGACAGGCTTAGACAGCTTCCCCTCGCCGAGTACCTTGCCAGGGATCACCACGACATCGTTGGGGGCCGTCAGCTTGTCAATCTTCCAGAGGTTAACTTCTATACGGTTCCTCCTGGGCTTCCTCAGCCTCTCGGCTACGTCTGCCCATATTCTCGCTCCAGCCAGTCGCGAGGTCTTCTCAAGAGCATTGATCGTCTTTATCGTCACGGGGTTGGTCGGTCCTGTGGGTCTGGGCATTTGGCTTACACCTTCCGGGCACGGTGAAGTCGTGCGTTAATAAACGTGGCTACCACAGGGAGGAAGCGTGGTGCGGGGGGTGGGATTTGAACCCACGCGGGCCTACGCCCACCCGCCCCTCAAGCGGGCGCCTTGGACCAGGCTTGGCTACCCCCGCTCTAGCGCCAGAATAAGGGTGCCGGTCGATAAAAGTCTAGCGCTGACCAGACCCCGAGGACTCTAAGGCCGCCTTTAGCTCATCTTCGAACCTCTGGAACTTCTGGAGCAATTCATCGACGGCTGCCTCGAGGATCTCGGGTATTGTGAGAGCGCCGGTGGTCTCGAACTTGATTATGAAGCGGCTGTCGTCCCACTCAACGACTTTGACGAACTCGGGCCGCTCCCTCTTCAACCTCTCTATGCACTCCTCCAGGCCGGGACAGGAGAGGTAGTCCCTAACCAACACGAAGCCCCCTTCCTCCTCTTCGATCGCCTCCTTGGGGCACGACTTCAAGTGCTCGGAGCACTCATTCACCGCCTCTGGGGCCAGGCGGTAGATGGGGTAGTAGGAGTAGCCCAGTCCGCAGACGGCCTGCCACTTGGCGTGCCACTTGCCCTTACCCATCCTAACGAGAGCGTCGAACCTGAGCCTGTCTCCCTTCGCCATCTTCACGATCGGTATCTTCGGCCTGACAGGGACTATCACCGGGTCAGAAGGCTCCAGGTCTCCTGCGTACACGACCTCCATCTCCTCCTCCGCGGTTCTATCGAGCTTCAGCGTGACTACGGAGCCGTCTCCAATAGAGTAGGTCTTGAGATCCGTGCGAATAGGCACCATGGCGAGTCTATGGGCTATCTCCTCGTCTAGAAACGCGGTAGTGTTTGCGTAGAATATCACCTCGTCCACGGCCATGACGGGAACCTCAGATAGGAGGGCTCGCCTGAACGCATTCGCGTAAGATGGATTAGCATCCTCTATGACCAGCTTGACGAAGGGCGGTCTATAGTCAACGATCCTAGCCCTCATCTCTCTTCACACCCTTCCTAGACAGGACATCCGCCCAGGGATTGTCCCTCGCGAACTCTTCTAGGAGGTCTAGAGAGACTTTCTCCCCGGGCGGCTTCTCGGGCTGGGCCTCCACCCTCAAGTCCTTAACGGTTTCGGTCGGGTGAGGCTCGCGCCTCTCGAGGTCGGCTCTGATCTGCCCTCTGGACGGGGTTACCCCGCTGGGAGGAGCTACCCCAAGCCTGGAGTGGACCCCGGCTGGAGCTGGTGAGATGGAGAGTCCAGAGCTCAGCAGGCGTACTATCGTGAGGAGCATCTCAACGGATCTAGACAGGTCGTCAACCCTCTTCTCTAGCGCGGCGAGCCTAATGGAGTCCAGAGTGCTCCCGCTCTTCAGCTCCCTTATTTCCTCAGCCAGCTTCTCGAGGGCCCTCTCCAGAGAGGCGAGTCTCTCATCTGTCTCCTCCGACCTTCCCTTCCTCCGGAGTTCCTCGAGGGTCTCTTTGAGTAAGCTGACGAGCCTCCCACTGTCTTGGACCAACTCCAGGCTGGCAGATTGATCTGCTTCGCTCTGCTCAAGGTAAGCAGGACGAGGAGGCTTTGGTCTCTCCACGCGATCACTCCCCTCTCGAACGACATTTATCTCGCCGACATCCTGAATGAGAGACCTGCTCGCCTCCTCGGCTCTCTCCAGCAGCATGTCAAGATCAAGTTCTCTTAGGTTCCGCAGGTAGATTGGTACGCCCTTAATCTCCTCGGGGACATTCTCAGCGAAAAATTCATACACATCGGCGGGGAGCCACACGTCTATCCTAGAGACCCCTAGTTCCCCGAGTTCCTCCCATCCCCCGACCTGCTCATTGACTAGGCCGTCCAGCCACTTCTGGAAGTACATCGGGTCCTCGTCGTCACCGTCGTAGACGGCAACGAGAACCCTGATTGGCCCTCTCGGGGGCCTGAGTTCGACTAGCATCAACCTGCCGTCTCTGCTGCGCGCTATGATCCGCCCTCTCGCATTGCGGTACCAGCTGTCCACGCGCTCGCGCGCTGTCCAGGCGCTCTCCATGAGGGGGCAGCCTCAACACTAGAGTGTCCTCCTGCCTTATTTAAGGCAGTTCCTCAGACCCTCCTGCCCCTCCTGCCGTGAGGCTTCCTGCAGCCGTCGTGGGGTATTGGGGTCACGTCTTCGACTCTGAGGAGGAGGAGCCCGCTCCTCGCCAGCCCCCTTATAGCTGCAGTGGCTCCGGGGCCGGGGATCCTGCTCTTGATCCCTCCGGGAGCCCTCACCTTCACGATCAGCTGCGTGATTCCCTTCCTCTTGAGGTCCCTCGCCGCGGCCATGGCCGCCTTCAGCGCGGCGTAAGGTGAGCCTTCGAGCCTGTCCGCATCAACGAACATACCCCCGCTGTAGATAGCGAGCGTCTCGGCTCCCGTTATGTCGGTGATGTGGACTATCGTGTCGTTGAACGACGAGTAGATGTGGGCCACGGCTATCCTGCCCTTCTTCTTAGACTCCTGAGACATCAGCTCTCACCTCCCCCTTCAGACGGCGCTTCGGCCGGGGTCTCGGCGGGGGCCTCACCAGTCTGAGCCCGCAGGTACTCGGGGTGAGTGCACTCTATCTTGTCCTCCTCGCTCACTGGAACTAGGTAGCCAGGGGACCTTACCCTCCTGCCGGCGACCCATATGTGCCCGTGCACTATCATCTGCCTAGCCTGATAGGGAGTCTTGGCGAACCCCTTCTTCCACACGATTGTCTGGAGCCTCCTCTCGAGGAAGTCCTTCGCGGTGATGTCGAGCATGTCGTCGGGAGTGGCGTCGGGTCCCAGTATCCCGAGCTTCTGCAGCCTCTGAATGGCTGGTCTCAGTATGGCGGCGGCCTCCTCGGGGTGAAGCGTCAGCGCCTCTCTCACCATCCTCCTGTACTTCCTGGCCATGAACTCCGCTCGCCAGAGTTCTCTCTTGTTCCTCAAGCCGTACATTCCGGCCAGCCTGTTGGACTCCTCTAGAACAGCCCTGTCCCAAGGCTTGAGAGGCCGCTCGTACTTCTTCCTGGGCTTCTTTGGGTCACCCATCCGCTATCACCTCCTCTTCCTCTGGTACCCGACCGTCCTCCCAACTCTCCCCGTGGTCTTAGTCCTCTGGCCTCTCACCTTGAGCCCGAGGGCGTGCCTTATTCCCTTCCAGCACTTCATCTTCTTCATCTTCTCAATGTCCTGCTTCATGGTGAAGTCCAGCTCGTCTCCTATCAGGAGCTTGGACTGACCGTCCACTGGATCCCTCTGTCTGTTGAGGAGCCACCAGGGGATGCCGAACTTCGCTGGGTCCCTGATGACCTCCTCCAGCTTGGCAAGCTCTTCCTCGCTAAGAGTGCCGAGGAGGGCCCACCTGTCAACGCCAGCCTTGTCGGCTATGGCGCTGGCTAGAGTGTGGCTTATGCCCTTGATGTAGGTCAGAGCGACCACTACGGGCTTATCTCCCTCAAGCGTGGTACCAGCGAGCCTGAGCCTCTTCAGGATCTCTCTCTGTTCCAATTGGATGCCCCCTCTCCTTTCAATCGGGTGCCCTTTGGACTCGCCCTATTTAACCATTGACGGCAGGCGGGACTTATGGACAGTCGGCCCCTTCCCCTACGGCGGGGGGACTATTCCTCCAATTAGTACGGGAGTGAGTGGCGCCGGGGGTGGGATTTGAACCCACGCGGCCCGATGGGCCACGGGCTTAGCAGGCCCGCCCCCTACCAGGCTAGGGCACCCCGGCTCTAACGGCCGGTCGCAGATGCCGGGCGGCATCCAATGCGCGTGCTTTGGGAGGAAAACTCCCTAGACACCGCACTTTCCATGCCCACTCCGGCCGCGACCGGCTCGGTGGTTGTTGTCTCTGCTGGGAGATAAAAGGTTGCTGGTATCAAAGGCTGACTCAAGCCTGCTGCACGACGGTGAGTTACGCGCAGGCGCCGAGCGGATTAAAGACCGACTCAAATAGGAGTGGGAGGGGGGCGTTACCCAGCTCTGCCCAACCTCCTACCCGCCTTGAGACCTATTAGCAGGCACAGGACTGCGAATATCGCGACGAGCACCTCCGAGCGCGCTCCAACACGACCGGCGGGGGGTCTCGCCTCCAAGTACGAGCGCGCCGGATCCTGGATAGTTTTATTTTGTGCTAACTCTTTTATCGTTTCATAAGTATCAAATTCCGGAGCTAAGGCGTCGTACCAGTTGAATTTGCCATAAGAAAGTTTCTTGACCAATTCTTTTCTTCCCATATCCCCACCATGTAAAGGGTAGATAAAGATTATTCCTTTCTTTGAGAAAAAATCATCAGCTTTTCTTAAAAATTCCCTTTGCTCCTCTTTGCTTAACTCTTGACTGAAAACATAAAGTGGAGTCCTTCCTGGTCCGCCATAATCTATTCTTGCAAGTATTGGAATGCCATACCCTTTTTTGATTTTCCCTACCAACTCGTCCCAAAGCTCTTCGTTAAAGTTTCCTATTTCACCCGTAAGCCTATTTTTGATCTCATCTGGGGAAGGGGAAACCATCGCGGCATCAACATTAACATACTCTTTTGGAACGCTGATAATAGAATCTTCCTGTTTAACAGCAACCCATGTAATAACATAAATGTGCTTGCCTTTCCCTTCCCCATACTCATGGACTTTCTCAACAATTTCAAAAGCAGCCTTATAGCTCTCTTTTACTGCTGGATGATTGGGGTCTTTTGTTAGCTCTGCCATTAAACGGGCTTGCGCGTAAAGCATGTCAATCCAGATAGCATCAACACCCGCATCTATCTGCTTGTAAATTCTTT
>Ga0180302_10001215_pt1 | contig 12122 bp, 12 predicted proteins | sample GuaBasSediGuay17_FD_121794 | JGI IMG/M metagenome (GOLD analysis project Ga0180302, IMG submission 121794) | Subseafloor sediment microbial communities from Guaymas Basin, Gulf of California, Mexico - Guay17, Core 4571-4, 12-15 cm | ecosystem: Environmental > Aquatic > Marine > Hydrothermal... | reverse complement strand
CTTTATAAACGCTCAGGCCATCCTACCAAGCTTCCTTAAGATGAGCTTAGCGATTGATCTGCTTCTAGTCCTTATAAACACGAGCTCTCCAGCCTCCTCTACCTTCACTCGTTCAATGATCTCCCCGAGCCTGTCCAGTTCTCCACGTTTAACGGTTATCACGTAGTAGCCCTCAGGATCCCTCCTTCTCAGCTCCTCCACGCTCATGCGACTTCATTACTGAAGTAGGGGGCTAATTATCGCTGTCGCGGAGCCCCGCCCTGCGGGTTACAGATAAGTGCCCAGCGGGCTGGTTAGCCTGTGCAGCTCCCCCAGAGTGATCCCGAGGCACTCGGCTTTAACCCTGAGAGATTAGCTAGGCTTGATCAGCTGGTGAAGTACCACATTAGGCGAGGCTGCTACCCTGGTGCCGTACTACTGGTGGCTCGACACGGCAGGATAGTGTACTTAAAGGCATTCGGCTACTCTTCGCTTTACCCCAGGGTAGAGGAGATGAGGGTAGATACCTTATTCGATTTAGCGAGCCTCACAAAAGTCGTAGCTACGACCACTATAGCCCTGAGGCTGGTGGAGGAGGGGCTAATAAGCCTCGATGACCCAGTATCAGCCTACATTCCAGCGTTTAGCGGCGGTGCTAAGGATAAGGTCAGGTTATGGCACTTGTTGACCCACACGTCTGGCCTACCAGCTTACGCGCCACTATTCTCAATCCTAGCCTCAAGGGAGGAGGTAACCGGCTATATCTCTGGATTAAAGCTTGAGTATGAGCCGGGAACGCGCGTAGTGTATAGCGACTTGGGCTTCATCCTGCTGGGCGAGATCTTAGAGAAGGTCGCTGGAGAGCCCTTAGATAAGTTAGCTAAAGAGCTGATATTCAAGCCTCTCGAGATGAGGAATACCACGTATAACCCTCCTCTAGAACTTAGGGAGAGAGCAGCGGCCACCGAATACTGTAAGTATAGGAGGCGAATATTGAGGGGAGAGGTGCACGATGAGAACGCCTGGTTCATGGGAGGAGTAGCTGGCCATGCAGGCCTATTCTCTACGGCGCAGGATTTAGCGGTTTTTGCGCAAATGATGCTCAACCGAGGCGAGTATGGGGGAGTTAGGGTACTGAGCCCCGCATCCGTAGAGTGCGCAACTAGAAATCATACAGAAGGGCTCGGAGAGAGGAGGGGTCTGGGATGGGCGCTCAATACTAGACCCTGTAGCTGTGGCGATTTAATGTCACCTAAAGCCTACGGACACACAGGCTTCACGGGAGTTTCGCTCTGGATAGACCCCGTGTACGACCTATTCGTGATTTTTCTGACAAATAGAGTACACCCAACTAGGGAGAACCGCTGCCTAATTAGTGCTAGACGGCTAATTCATAACGTAGTGATGGGCGCCATAACTGACATTTAAGGTTGAGATCCGCAGTGCCCGACCACGTACCATATGGCGAGAATAGCTGTGAGGAGCGCAGCTAGCCGGAGCACTGCAGTGATCAACTCGTAAGTCGCTGGCGAGGATGTACTGAGTCGAGGGAGACCACTTACAGCTTGTTACCGAAGGGTGAAGATCGGTGGCCAGATGCGTGGAGATCATTCATCCTCTGAATCCGAGCTCCTCATAATCGAGCGGCTACGGAGTTCGCTTGAGAACTGCTATCAACACGCTAGCCACAATTAACACTGCGCCGGTGACCGAGAACATTGCTATGACCAGAGACTTTACGATCTCCCTGAGACTAGGGGTTAGAGCCCCGACAAAGAACGATGTCACTTCCTCCGAGAAGAGGACTGCCAAGCCTACGGAAGTTATCAGTACTCCAGTAAGACACAGTGTAAGCATCATCTCCCTCCTGGGCGTGCTTCCACTTACGCACTCCTCCCTGACGTCTAGGGGCGCGAGGGAGGGGAGCGCGCTCACTATAGCCTTAAGCACGGGCGGTAGAGCGAGAAGCTGGAAGGGCATCATAGTCGCGAACCACCACAAGCTTAGGCCGACTGTCAAGCCGGGTACTAGCTGTAGAGGTAGCGCGCCTATTAGAGCCTTATAGGAGGTGTAGAGCATGGCACACAGTACATTGCCCAGGGCTAAGGAGAGCACAGAGGCTGCTATGAACCTCGGCCACCTGAACTTTCCCCTGAGGAGGGTGCCCAGCAGGTAAAATGCTAAGAAATTAGCTGGCACAGCGGCTATTAGGCTGGGGATGTATAGTGTGCCGTGCTTAATGGAGTCAGCTATTAAAGTGCCTACTGCCCCGCTAACTCCACCAACCCACGGCCCGAATAATATAGCGAATATGCTGGGTATTATGACCGCTGGCCTAAACTGTCCCATCCCCCATGGACTCTCAATGTAGGCAGTCGCGTAAGCGCCTACAGCATAGAGTACAGCTCCTAAGCTCGTGAACGCTACTCTCCTCGAGATCTCAGAAGCTCTCATAGGCTCTCTCCCCATGTAAGTAGTTTAAACATTATGTCTCAATAATTAAATAGTTTAAACAGCGATCCACAAGGGTAATTTATAAAGTGTCTGAGTGAGCCCCTTATAGGGGCGACGCCTTGAGAGTAGGAGTAATAGGTTGTGGCTCTATAGGTAAGGTGCACATACGCAATCTGAAAAGAATTGGGGCTGAGGTGATTGCTGCCTGCGATATAGATGAGAAAGAGCTGAAGTATGTGAAGAGCGAGTTCGGGATCGAGAACCTTTACACAGATTACCACGATTTGATTGCCCGCGATGATTTAGACGCCGTCGTAGTGGCTACGCCTAACTATCTACACCACGAGATGACGATAAATGCTCTAAAGGAGGGTAAACACGTACTCTGCGAGAAGCCACCCGCTCTCACAGCCCGCCAAGTCAAGGAGATGTACGAGGCTAGCAGGAAGTACGGGAGAGCCCTCCTAATAGGGCTCACTATGAGGTTTAGGGCGGATTCAAGGGCCCTTAAGGAGTATGTAGAGAAGGTGGGGATAGGGGAGCCTTACTACGCAAAGGCTGGCATCCTTAGGAGGACGGGCATCCCAGGCTACGGTAGCTGGTTTACGCGAAAGGCTGAGGCGGGGGCTGGCCCCTTATATGATATAGGGGTGCACGCCCTCGACCTCACGCTCTGGTTAATGGGTGATTTTGAAGCTGAGGAGGCCTATGCCTCTATATACGCTAAATTTGGCCCCAAGGGCAAGGGGCTCGGTGATTGGGGCAAGCCCGTGCCTGGCGGGCCCTTCGAGGTAGAAGATCTAGCCGTAGCCTTCATCAAGATGAAGAGCGGCGCCACTGTGTACCTGGAGGTCAGCTGGGCTGGCCATCTGAGAGGGGACCTCGTATACGTAAATATATTGGGGGATGAGGGCGGCCTAGAATTTCCGGGCGCTAAGGTGTACTGCGAAGAGAACGGCGTAACAGTTGATAAGCAGCTAAGGTATAGGGAGGAGGATCCCTACATCGTGGAGATGCGCCACTTCAAGGAAGTAGTCGAGCGCGGAGTCGAGCCAGTGACGAAGCCGTCTGAGATGATCAACCTCCAGGCAATACTGGAGGCCGCGTTAAGATCGGCGACTGAGGGGAGACCCATTAAAATATCCGATGTCATTTAGCTCTGTTAATCGAGGCTTAGAGCCCTCCCGCTTTTTGCCGCTTCATCTAAAGCTAGCAGCACTCTAGTTACCTTATATCCCCACTCAACTGAGGGGAGGGGCTCAGCGTCCCTAACTATACACTCAACTAAGTGATCTATTGAACAGTGATAGTATAGCCTAACTTCTCCTATCCTATCCTTGCCAAGAGTCTTAACCCCCTTCTCGCTAACTACCTTAATCAGCGGCTCGTAGGGGTTTAGGACAGCTAGCGAGCCCCTAGTACAGTATATCTGAATGGGGGGCATGTGGAGCTGGGTAAACGTGGTGTAGTTGGCTAGCGTCACAGCTAGGCCGCCGTCCTTATACTCAAGTATTCCCACCACGTTGTCGAACGCCGTAACATCTACTCGTATGCTAGGCTTTAAATCGTGGAAATAGTAGATCCCCCTCCCATAGGTCTCTCTTCTTATGGCTGCAGTCACTTCCTCGGGCTTAAGTATCAGCCTCTGCTTCAACACTATTGAGCCGATAGCAGCAACCCTTGAGGGGAGGCCGAAGATCGCTACTAGCCTGGCTACGTCGTAGACGGCTAAGTCGTATATCACGCCGCCCCCCCTCCTGTCGTCGAAGAATGCCTCTGACCAGGTAGGTCCGCTATGACCGGTGTGCCAAATTGAGTAGCAGTGCTGACCCAACCCCTCAAGCTCTCTCCTAATCGCCCTAATCAGAGGCGACAGTAATGCATCTGAAGGCTCTATGACAGCCTTAACGCCGCTCTCCTTAACGCTATTAACTACCCTCTTGGCTTCCTCAAGAGATAACGCCATGGGCTTCTGGAGGATAAAGTGCTTCCCCTCCTCGGCTGCTCTAACAGCTAGCTCTGAGTGGGACTCATGGCTAGTAGTTATTACAACCGCCTCTACCTCGGGATCCCTTAACAGCTTATCGGGATCTTCGTACCACCTGCGCGCCCCCCAAAGTTCCGCGCTCCTCCTAGCCCTCTCGGCTACAACGTCGCATACCGCTACTAGCTCATAGTTCTTAGCTATGTGGGGCATGTAATAGTTGTTAGATACATTGCCACAGCCAATGACGCCAAACCTAACCTTTCTCACACCCTCCTCTCCGTCTCCCAGTAAAAATCATTAGCTATTGAACCATAGCTCCCTACCTTAAGAGCCTCTTAAGCTCATCACGCCTGCGGACTAATAGCACAGCCGCCACGTGCGTGCAGATCATCTTACTCCTCCTATCACCATAGGCCCTACCGTAGCAGTCACAGACGTACTTACCCTCCTTACTCAACCACACGTTATACACGGGGTATCGATCCCCCGGTATGCCTGGGACTAGCCAGTGCCTCTTACCCACTCGGCGTACGCCCATTATAACCCTTGTCAGTGCACGGAAGTACCAGGAGGTAGGCTTATCGAATGTGACCTTAAGCTCCAGATAAGCTGCGTAGAGTTCCTCGTATCCCGGAGGAGGTTCACCAGCCAGTATCCTCCTAGCAATTCCCATCGCGGTTTCTAGATCCACTCTCCCCTGCATCCCCTGTACTAAGTGTGCGTGAGTACTTTATAACCTGATAAAGCTCTTTAGATGGGGGGATGAGGAAGGCGTTGAATTCTGAGCAGTGAGGAGCAGCTCGCCGCCGACTCCCTCAGCTCACAATAGCTTACCTCCATATCCCGAGAATGCTCGATGCCCACCTCAAGAGCCTGTGGAGCATGAGTCAGAGGCCTCGGGCCCCTCCCTCAAAAGTGATGCTATGTTAACTACCCTTCCCAGCTTAAGCACGTACTCAACTGGGGGGAGCTCTAGTCGACAGCCATAGTCTGCTATGCTACGCACATTCCCCGTAGCTATCGAGTACGCTTCATCCTCTTCCAGAAGCGTTAAGACGTAAGTGAGGAGCTCGTGGCTGACCACCACACGCCCCCCACTAAGTGGGTAACAGAAGGGGAGGTGTACCTCGATTCCCTCCCTCTCAAGCGTAAGCCCTGAAGTCACCCACACCTCTCGTAGCTCAACTCCCCTAGCTACTTCTAATGCCACGAAAACTGCTCCATCAACGCTAAACTGGCAGGGCCCTAGACTTCGTGAAGCGGCTCCCCCGATCCTACTAGCTAGTAGCTTCCTCGTTCTACCTCTTGGGGGAAAGTCCCCCATAATACCTCCAATAACCACGTACTCGTAGCGTTGAAAGTCTAGGGGAGATAGAAGCGTCTCTGCCTGAGGGTCTAGGATAAGCACGTCCCTTGAGTGTGCCAGGTCCCTAATACTCTGGGAATGTGTTTCAGCGAATTCATCTATACACCTCCTCTCACTCTCACTCTTGATGTTCGTGATCAATAGCTCCCCAGCCAGCTCTGCTGCATGACGATACTCCAGGTAAGCCCACGGAGTTAACACCGGCTCCAGATGCTCTATGACGACTATGACCATCAGGCTACAGGAGACTTGTACTGAAAATCTCTTACCATATCCGTCCTGCGGCTCACAACTAAGCTGCACCCCTTGTACTAGCGGTACCTGCTAGAGCGCTGGCGCTTAAGCTGATAAAGATTATTAATCAGCGCGCTGCTTACCACTGATCTCGCGGAGGTGGTTTAAGTGAAGTACGCTGCCATGGGCGCATTCCCTCGCCTATTCGAGTGGAGGGCTAAGGAACAAGCTAGAGCTAGGATAGTGTGCGTCGCCGATGCCCATGAGGTTGCCGACTGGGTAGCTAGGAGGCTCAGGGCCATAGGGTACACCGTAGATGAGATCGCAGAGGTATCGGAGTCCAGCGATGAAATAGCAGTCGCCGTAAAGGAGGCATTGAAGGAGTGTGATGTGATAGTGGTAGCGGGGGGAGTAAAGCCCGGCGCCGCGCCCGCCTTCAAGGGAGTTGCAGACGCATTAGGCAGGAAGCTGGTTGAGAGTAGAGAGGCGCTAAGGCTGGTAGAGGAGTACTATTACGTGTTGCACAGGGAGAGGGGTCGGGATACCGCATCCTTCAGGATGCCGGAAGAAGCTAAGTCGCTCGTAATGTTACCTGAGGGCTCCGCGGTGTTGCCCAACCCCCGCGGCCCAGCTCCCGGCGTGATTATAGAGGAGGGGGACAGGTATCTCCTATGCCTCCCCTCCTCACTCATAGAGGCTCGCGAGATGTTCGAGGACGAGGCAGATCCCTACGTCAGAAGCGTGCTCGGCGTCAATTTGTCAGCAACAGTCCACTTAATGACGAGGATATGGGATCGCAAGCCGCTCTACGAAGTCGTAGAAGAGGTCTCGAGGAGAGAGCCCTGGATATTCATCCAGCTTAAGCACAACGTCTACTCAAGGGAGGGATGGGGTCTAACCATAACGGTCTTCGCTAAGAATGCCGATGAGCTGAGTGAAAAGCTGGCTAAGGCCATCCAGTTCGTCGAGGGCGTGTTAGAGGAGAGGGGGATCGAATACATTAAAAAGGAGGACTTATACGTATAGCCGCGGAGCCCCCCTTCTCGGCTCCGCGGAGGCTATCATGAGGCCCCTCGTCTTAGGTATAAACGGGTCACCGAGGAAGTACGGGAATGCAGTTAAGCTACTAATGGTGGCATTAGAGGGAGCTAAGAGCGAGGGGGCTGAGACTAAGGTGTACCACCTGTACGACATGGATATAAGGCCATGCCTGGGCTGCGTCAGCGATTCTGAGAGGCTGTGTAAGTACCCATGCGTCATAGAAGATGACATGAGGTGGTTCTATGACGAGCTATTGAAGGCAGATGCTCTCATACTCTCAACGCCGGTATACTGGTACGGGGTGAGCGGCGCCGTTAAAGACTTCATAGATAGGTTGACCGCCCTCGAGAACATGATATACTTCGATGGGCGCAGCTGGCTTGAAGGCAAGGTGGCTGGCTTCATAGCAGTAGGCAATGATGTGGGCGCTCTAGCTACGATACAGAACCTAATGGCAGTGTTTAACTCCATGGGGGTGCTAATACCTCCGTGGGCGTTGGCCTACTACGAGGGGAGGGGGGATGCGCTGGACAGTAGCCAATCAGTAGCAGATGCTTGGAATATTGGCAGGATAGTAACTATTGTGGCGAGGACCTTGGGGAAGTACCACATCGAGAGGTGGTATCTTGAAGATAGGGAGGCTGTGAAAGCAGTAGTGGAGCGCGTGAGAGGAATGGCTAAGGAGCTAGAGGCCAAAGCTCAAGAGAGGCTAGCTATGCTAAAGAGGCTCATGTTATCTGGTCACGATAAAGCGCGGGAAGAATTGTGAGCGCTGTCAGACGTAGACTTCGCGTCCTTAAGCTCAGCAGCGTATCAGCTGAGGTGGTGAACTACCTTCGCTAACTCCACATTAGATTAGAGATTTTGTTGTGGTGGATATCGATTGGCGAGTATCGGCTGCAGCTGAAGAGAAGGTACATACGGGATCAGTAACCTACCCTCTCTTCATCGTTCAGGCCGGGAGTAACTCATCATGTCAAGAGCGTCTAAGCATTCTGGCTGGATACCACGTTAAAGACTTTCGGTGTATATTACGTGTTCCTTTTAAACAGGGTAGTTGAAGTACCTTGAACGTGGTGACTTCCTTAGATGTGGAGAAGGCTGTATACAGGGCTTTTAGATCCGCATGGGAGGAGGAGAGAGGGCCCGGCATTGCACCTCCTAACGTCGTGAGGGTTACTGAACTCGTTCAATGTCTCCTTAAATCCTGGCTTGAGAGGGTACACGGCTACTTGCCTAGCGATAAGAAACTTGTCGTACTAGTGCTTGGAGACGATGTCCACTACTTGATGAATGCTCGATTCCCTTTAGGAGAGGGGGAGGTGCGCGTGGAGAAGGAGTATAAGGGCGTGAGGATACGAGGTAGAGTTGACAGGATTTTGGGAGACGCTGTCCTAGAGTTTAAGACTGCCTCGCGAGTGCCCTTAAGCCCGTTGGATCATCACGTAGATCAGCTACAGCTCTATCTGTGGCTGACCGGTAAGGAGAGGGGCTTCGTGGTCTACGTGTCGAAGGTTAATGGAGATGTTAAGGCCTTCGAGGTAGTGAGAGATGAGGAGAGAGTATCTGAGCTGCTGGACAGGGCCCTTATCCTCTCCAAGTGTCTTAAAGAGGGCGTTCGACCTAAGCCGGAACCCGGCTGGCTCTGCAAGTTTTGCGAATTTAGGAACAAGTGTAGCTAGCTAAATTCTCTTACTAGGCGCGTGCCTGATCGTTGAACCTCACGTGATTGGAGGCTGGGGGCGTCGACTCAGCCCTCTAGCTGCGGGGCTAAAGCCTTTGTGAAGAAATTTAAGGACCTGGATGGCTGCTCCTTGAGGGGGGTGCATGCGGTTAGTATTCATAGGTCCTCCTGGCGTGGGTAAGGGCACTTACGCCACCGCCATTTCGAGGAGGTACGGAATTCCCCATATATCTACGGGGGATATGTTAAGGGAGGAGATTAAGCGTGGGAGCGAGCTCGGAGCTAGAGTGAAGGAATATGTTGAGAGAGGGGAGCTGGTTCCGGATGATATAATAGTAGAGTTGGTGAAGAGGAGGTTAAACGAGGAGGACTGCAGGCGAGGCTTCATACTAGATGGCTTCCCTAGGACGCTGAGGCAGGCTGAAGAGCTCGATAAGATGACTAAGCTAGATCTCGTGCTCAACTTTGTAGCCCCGGATGACGTGATAATCGACAGGCTAAGTGGCAGGAGGATCTGCAGAAAATGTGGGGCGATATACCACGTTAAGTACATGCCTCCAAAGATTCCCGGCAGGTGTGATAGGTGTGGAGGCGAGCTGTATCAGCGGGAAGACGATAAACCCGAGGTCGTAAGGAGGAGGCTTGAGCTGTATAGGAGGCAGTTTAAGCCGATAATAGAATACTACAGGCGTAAGGGGATACTAGTCGATGTGGACGCTAGCGAGCAAGCAGAAATCGTTGTGCCGCGCATAATAGAGGTATTGAAGTCGAGGGGCTTAGTTAAGGATTAAGCGGGCAATCATCACCTTTTATGTAGGGAGCACTCCTCACCCTTTACGCCCGATGCGTCATAAGTGCAGTTAAATGAATTAGATGGATGAGGCTAAAGCTAAGCTGCCGGGGAGCGGGTCTTAAGCTCGGAGAAAGTAGGCGGGTCTTGAGAGCTGGCTAGAGTGGCAAGCATTTTTCCCGCTATGAGAGCGTGTAATGCTAAAGTTTATTACGCCACTCTATCCTCCACTCTAGTGAGGATCGCCTAGTGCTTTCATGAAGGTGGGAGCTTGGGCGAGCGGGTCGCTTCAGGGATTACGAGGAGGCTGCTACTGTTCCTCGTGCTCCTCGTGCTGCTATTCGTCCCCTCTAACGTATACATATCGCTAGCTGGTGGGGCGCTGGGGATAATAGGCACCTATACTATAGTGCTGCTCTTCACTTATGTTAGCAGATACCTAGGCGCTGACCTAACTAAGCAGGAGGTGTATGCTCTGTTCTACGCCTTATCATACTCATGGGTGTTCTTCAACTCCTATGACGTGATCTACAGGGCTTACTTAAGGGTAAGCGAGGTGACTAGGGAGTTTAAGATAGATGGAGTTCCCGTAGCTTCTCTCCTGCCCACGTGGCTTTCCCCTCCAGCTAACTCCCCCGTATTCACTCTCCGTACACTGATACACCCTGATATGGCCCTTCCACTCCTGATACCACTAGTCTTTTCCATTTTGTGGATAGTGGCCGAGTTGTCCATGATAATGCTCACCTCTTTCCTCTTCGTAGAGGTGGAGGCTCTCCCCTACCCTCTGGCGCCAGTCGACGCAGCATTCATAACTACGATATCGGAGAGGCCAGCTGAGTGGCTAAGGAGCTTCCTTCCAGCAGCTGGCATAACTCTCGTATTATCAACCTTACTTTATCTGCCCAGCGTAGGCTTTATAGTCGGTCTTCCAGTGCCGACGCTCGGTCTCGTGGACTTCTCACAGCAGGTTGTCGAGGTGCTGCCAGGCGCTGCAGTTGGAATAAACCTGATTCCCTCGATAATGTTACCCGGGATCATGATACCCCTCGAAGTAGCGGCTGCCGCCCTTGTCACTTCGCTCATCGTCTGGGTCCTATTCAACTCCCTGATAATAATACACCCCCTATTCAGGTCATGGTTCCCCGATTGGGCAAAGGAGTACTATAAGGGCATGCCTTACTACCTCATCATCGAGAGGTCTACGCTCAGGGTATGGGCCCCCGTACAGGTAGGAGCTCTGCTAGCTCTCTCAGCGGTCTTGATAGCTAGGTATCACAGGGAGATCGCTAGGGCATTCTCAATACTATCGAAAGCTGGCTCAGCGTCCGCTCGAGGCTACCCCTCCCTTAAGTTCCTCTTAGGCGCCTTCCTGATATCTAGCGGCTTGTCAACAGCGCTCTACTGTGTCCTGCTGCCAGGCCTACCTCTCCCCATGGTAGCTGGCCTCACTATGGGGGTCGGCCTCTTCCTCTCGCTATCCAACGCTTACATGGTCGGAAAGACTGGAGGTAGCCTATTCCAAGTGCCTCCTTACCTGTGGCAAACGGCTGTCTACTCGCTGCCCCACGGCTCCATCCCCCTAAGCACTGAGGTAAGCGCTCTCCTATACCCGCCTCCAACCATTGGCATGCTGACGGGAGGAGGTACTCAGGCAGTTAAGGTTGCTTACCTGGTCGGAGCTAGGCCCACTGACCTTGTTAAGGCGATAGCCATAGCCTATGTGTTAGGCACTGTGGTGAACATATTCGTGGTGGACGCCATGTGGAGGGTAGCCCCCATACCCAGCATGATATTCCCTAATACCGTATGGATGAGGGATAGGGCTGTTAGTGACTGTCTAGTAGCGGCTAGGCAGCTGCCACTTAAGCCCACAGTAGTGCTCCCAGCGTTCATGTTCTTCCTACTCCTCTTCTCCTCTATAGAGTCGCTGAATACGTTCCTGGGGCTTCCCCTCTCAACAGCGGGCGTGGCCATGGGGCTTACGAGGCCGCCAGCCGATATGATACCTCTATTCATAGCATCCTTAATAGGGAACGTGGTAATCCCCCGCCTCCTCGGCAAGAGCGAGTTAACCGCCAGGTGGGGCGAGCTTAAGAGCGTTATAGTCTCAGGGGCTCTGTTGGGCGATGGTATTGCAGCGTCCGTCTTCACGCTAGCCACGCTGATAGGCAGGACGAGCTGGACGTGGCCGTGGTGAGAGCATGGACAGGAGGGCGCTAATCCTGGGCCTCGCGTTCCTCGTGCTGTTAACGCCCATCTCCGCGTACGCACAGGCTGGGCCCGAAGCTGCTATTAGGGATGCAGTACGTTCGTTTAGGTACGATGAGGTCCTCAAGCTAGCTGTAGAGATAGCCTCTAAGGGTTCCAGGGCGCCCGGCTATCCAGGTTACGAGGAAGTCTTCAGGATGATAGTGAATGAGGCTAAGCGTCTTAACTTAACGGTCGAGGTCCAGAACTTCACAATACTCGCTCCAGTAGAGACTGAGAGTATCGTAGAAGTGCTAGAACCCGTTAAGGTGAGGTTCAAAGCCTACAGCTTATGGCCGAACGGAGGTATTGAGGCGGGTAGCGGGACATTTGAAGG
>Ga0180302_10001214_pt1 | contig 12122 bp, 11 predicted proteins | sample GuaBasSediGuay17_FD_121794 | JGI IMG/M metagenome (GOLD analysis project Ga0180302, IMG submission 121794) | Subseafloor sediment microbial communities from Guaymas Basin, Gulf of California, Mexico - Guay17, Core 4571-4, 12-15 cm | ecosystem: Environmental > Aquatic > Marine > Hydrothermal... | reverse complement strand
GTACGTTGAAAGTCAGGGTTATAGATATATAGCAACTAAGGAGATAGTTGCATTACACTTACCGAATTATAAGTTAATCAGTTATTTCTATTTTGGGTATAATCACGGTAAAGTACCTAATTATGTATATCCGTATAAGGTGCGGATTAATATAAACCACTTGGCGAAATCAATGATTTTCTTGCCTAATATTAAGGGTGCCCTTTCCGAATTATTAATGCTAATTGGTGAGATATTAGGTGTTATGTCAAAGTGAAGTCAGTATCTCGTCCATTTTTGAAGTATTTCCCTTACTTTATCCTTCTCTCCCTCAGATATTAAGATTAATGCTGTGGCTAAATCTCTTACCCATGGATTAGCCTTTGAAATTAATTCCGTATCTACAGGTACTGCAAATTTTCGATAGTCATACCATCCTATAATGATAGCCAGTGGAACATAAACTATGAAGAATAACGCTGCAAAAATTAATATCGAGCTAAATACTATCTGTAACACAGTAATATATTTTATCAGCAGTTGATACTGAATTACAATAAAGTTAGCGAAGCTAATTAGAAATACGAGATAAGTATTATGTCCTCTCCTAAAATATGTCCACCATCTAAGAATCCTCTTTTTACCCAACCTCATACCGATTCACTGTAAAATTAAGGCAATAACCACTTTAAATTCCTTTTTAATCCAAAAACCTTTATGGTATATAACTAAAACTTAAAGATGAAGATTATCAGTGTATGATTAATAAAATGGGAAATCGTTATAAATATTTTTTATGGCTATAATTATATGTCAGATAACATAGTGTTATTATGGTGTGAATGCCTTGAGGTATATAATATTTTACGATGAAATTAAGGATGAAGATTTACCGTTAGTTGGTGGGAAAAATTTTAATTTGGGTAAGATGCTTAAGAATGGCATTCCCGTTCCTCCTGGTTTTGCTATTACATCTGAGGCTTATGAGTATTTTATTTCTAAGGCTGGACTTAAGGATAAAATATTAGAGATCTTAAGTAATGTTGATTTTAATGATCCTAATTCGTTAATGAAGGCTAGTGAGGAAATTAGAAGGCTTATTGAGGAGGCTGAGTTTCCATTTGATTTAGAGAAGGCTATTTTAGATGCTTATGATAAGCTTGGTAGGATAATTAACTGGATTGAACCATATGTTGCAACTAGAAGCAGTGGTACATTTGAGGATTTAGCTTCAGCTAGCTTTGCAGGTCAACATGAAACCTACCTATATGTTAAGGGTGGAGATGAACTATTAAGATATGTTAAAAAGTGCTTTAGTAGCTTATACACCCCCAGAGCAATCTTTTATAAGCATGAAAAGGGTATTCCGTTTGAAAAGGAAAGCCTTAGTGTTGGAGTTCAGGTAATGGTTGATCCTAAAGCTTCAGGTGTAATGTTTACAATTGATCCGGTTACCGGTGATCGTAGGTATATCGTTATTGAAGGTGCATGGGGTGTCGGTGAAGCTATTGTACAAGGTAAGGTAACTCCGGACCTATTTAAAGTGGATAAGGAGACTCTTGAAATTGTTGAAAAGAAAATTTCTTATAAGAAGATTAAGTTGGCTAGAAATCCCGAGAAGATTGGAGAATTAATGACTGTTGAGTTAAGTGATGAAGAGGCAAGTAGACCTTGCTTAACCGATGAGCAGGTAATTGAGTTAGCTAAGTTGGGTAAGAGAATTGAGGAATTATATGGAGGTCAACCGCAGGATATTGAATGGGCCTTACACTCAAGAAATAACAGATTATACATTGTTCAGTCTAGACCGGAAACAGTTTGGAGTCAGAAAGTTGAAGAAGTTGAGAGAGTCGAGGAAATTAAGGAATATGAAATGCCTGAAGTTCTTGTTAGGGGTTTAGGAGCTTCTCCAGGTATTGCTACCGGTAAGGCTCACGTAATTTTAGATGTAAGTAAGTTGGGTGAGTTTAAGGAGGGAGAGATCTTAATTACTGAAATGACAACTCCTGACTGGGTTCCAGCTATGAGGAAGGCAGCTGCGATAGTGACAGATGGAGGTGGAATGACTGCTCATGCAGCAATAGTATCTAGAGAATTAGGTATTCCATGTGTTGTTGGTGCTGGAAATGCTACTAAGGTAATTAAAACTGGAATGTTAATTACAGTTGACGGTGGTAAGGGAATAGTTTATAAGGGAGCTATTAAAAAGGTTGAAGAGGTTAAGGAGGTAAAGCCTGAGGTTAAGAGAGAAGTTGTCTATGAAGCTCCAATTACAGCTACTAAAATATACATGAACTTAGGAGTCCCAGATAAGATTACGGAGTATAAAGATTTACCTTTTGATGGTATTGGATTAATGAGGATTGAGTTTATAATTGCTGAATGGGTTAAGAAGCATCCTATGGCACTAATTGAAGAGGGGAATGAACAGCTATTTATTGATAAATTAGCTGAAGGAATTGCTATGGTTGCCAGAGAGATCTATCCGAGGCCGGTAGTTGTTAGGCTAAGTGACTTTAAGACTAATGAGTACGCTAAGTTAGAAGGCGGAGAGAAGTTTGAGGCTAAAATTGAGGAGAATAATCCTATGCTTGGTTTTAGAGGTGTAAGTAGATATATCTCTAAGTATTATGAGCCAGCATTTAGATTGGAATTAAGAGCTATTAAGAAGTGTAGAGATGAGTGGGGACTTAAGAATGTCTGGATTATGCTCCCATTTGTTAGAACTACATGGGAAGTTAAAAGGGTACTTGAAATTATGAAGGAGGAGGGTTTAGAGAGGGGTAGGGATTTAAAGGTTTGGTTAATGGCTGAAGTACCAAGTAATGTTATACTTGCAGATGAATTCGCAAAGTTGTGTGATGGTATAAGTATCGGCAGTAACGACTTAACAAGCTTGATACTTGGGGTTGATAGAGACTCAGCAATACTGGGAGAACTTGGTTATTTTGATGAAAGAGATCCAGCGGTATTAAAAGCAATTGAAATATTAGTTAAGAAGGCACATGAACATGGAATAACAGTTTCTATTTGTGGTCAAGCACCAAGTGTATATCCTGAGTTCACGGAGTTTCTAATTAGAATTGGAATTGATAGTATAAGTGTTAATCCAGACGCTGTAGTATCAACTAGGAAGTTGGTTGCATCTGTTGAGAGAAAGATAATGCTCGAAAGACTAGCTAATTTAGAGAGAAGGGAAAGAGGCTAGTTACTTATTCTAATTTTTTCATTTTCTATTCTGAGTATCGGTGAAACCTTAGATAAAATTAATTGATCTCTCAAAATAGCAGTTAATCTTTTATGATGATAATTAATTGGTTTCCTAACATACCTAGGTAGTCCGACTAGTCTACTTGGGTCTAAATATCCACGATCATAGTAATATTTGTAAATTAGGTCAAGATCGCTTATACTTATCTCGCCTTTATCCCTAACATACTTATAAATTTCATATAATGTTACTCTTCTTACACCATTCCTTAACATATAAATTCCACAGCAGTCCTCGGCTGACTGTAAATTATAAATTCCCTCCTTACAAAACGATAACTTAATGTTAACTCTATCTAAATACTTACGTATCTCACGGTAAAATTGCATCCTAATATTTAAATCATGCCTTAATAATCCATTACCTGATATGCTATATCTCTCAAGCTTAGGAACCTTCAAATTTAACTTACTATATAATGACTGAATTTCATTAACGGGAAGTCTAAGACTTTCGATAATTAACTGTTTAGCTCCGATGTTCACCATAACATCAATTAGCCTATCAATTTCATCAGATACAATTTCAGGTATAAAGGGAGATAACCTTATAGTTACGGGTACTCCCATATCTGCAAGTTTAGATGCGACTTCCAATCTATTTAGAGGATGTGGGGCATTAGGCTCTAAAATAGCTAAATATTTATCATTTAACGTTGAAATTGACACTTGATATATTAAAAGTCCTTCATCAGATAATTTCTTAATTTCAGTTATCCAAGGCCCTTTTACAGCTAATATTCCCTTAGAATTAATAATTATTGGCTGCTTATACTTATATGACAATTTTTAAATCTTAAGTGAAATTTTATATCTCTCTTCAATTGGTTGAAAAGGCTCAGTTAATGTACTTAATCTAATAGGCATTAAAGTAATATTCTGTTTTCTAGTCTTTCTTAATACCCTCTCTAGTATTCTTAGAACTTGATAATTAGGCTTTAAACCTAAATCTCTTCTATACCATCTCCCATAACAATAAGTACATTTAAAGTAGCAATCCGTATATGGTTCAGCTTTAAAGATTGAATAGCAATATGGTGAAATAATATTACTAACGTTTATAAATAAGCTACTTAAAGCAGATACCCCTCGCATTTCCATAATATCAGGTCAGGTTAATTCTATTAAATATCATATTAATGACAGTAATTGATTAAGATTATCTATAATTATAATTGAACTATCCTTATCATAACGTCTCCACGTAGCTCTAGGATAACTTCTATATTTGCTCCATAATCCCCTATAAAGAACTGGTGTAATACCTACATTTTTCGCTCCAACTATATCATCATCATAATTATCTCCAACATGAATCGTTTCGCTTTTATCGACACCTAAAAGTTTTAATGTTAAATTAAAGATTTCTGGATTAGGCTTAGCGATTCCAACCTCGCATGATGAGACAATAACCTTAAAATATTTAGAAATACTCAATCTATCTAATATTTTCCATAAACTATTGCTAGTAAAGCTTGTTGTGGTTATTATGCCTAATCGTACCCCTTTCTCCCAAAGCTTATTAAGTACATTGGGAGCTTCTACATTTAAATATGGTAATACGGATTCCGACGCCCTAATGTAATTGTTGACTAGCCTATTAAACTCCTCCTCATTAAGTTTAACATTTAATTTCTGTAATATCGTAGATATTACTTTTGAGGGATGTGCGAGCATTCTTAAATTACTAGTTTCATTATACGCAGCTAGTACATCATTCCAACTAATATTCTTAAAATACTTAGATAATGTGTCATAAATTGATTTGACCCTATTATTTGTATATTCTCTGTAAATTTTATCGTCAAGCCATATTAGAGTAAACCATAAGTCAAAGGTTATCGCTTTACACTTGACTTTCATAATGAAATTATATGTTAAGTCAAGCTTATTTAATTGAGGAATGTATCATAAAACTTGTATGTTCAATTATATACCGAATGCTTACCGTAAAATTCTATTTCCCCCTCTACACATTCGCTTTCTCCTACTTTTTGGCATCCTTCTACTTGTCTTAATTGGTATTGTAAATCTAGGAATGATAGGTTCAACTCTCGGGAAGATTGGATTAAGTCCGATTAACATCTTAATGGTAATGTTCTTATCATTTATCTTTAGTCCGGTAAATATCCCCTTATATTCAATACGTACTAAACGATATATTATAACTACAGATTACATATCATTTTTCGGAATTTTATACCCAATTCCAAAATTTGAGGAGATAGAGGATCGGACATTAGTAATGGTTAATGTGGGTGGAGCATTGATACCATTATCATTTAGCATATATTTATTAATGAAAAATCCGATTTTCATTACGCATGCTATTATCGCGATATTAATTGTAAGTTTAATTACGAAAATTGCTGCTAAGCCAATTAAAGGTGTAGGAATTGCGACACCAGCTATAATTCCGCCTTTAGCGGCTGCATCGATAGCCAACATATTATCACCCAACTTCCCATATATTGTAGCATACGTCTCAGGAACGATAGGAACATTAATAGGTGCAGATATACTAAATTTACATAAAGTTCCTAAACTTGGGGCGTCTGTAGTTAGTATTGGTGGAGCGGGAGCATTTGACGGAATATTTCTATCTGGATTACTAGCCTTAATATTAAGTTAAATTTAAAGGTAAAATCTTAACTAACTATAATTAAAACGTTAATCAAAGAATATTTATTTTAGTTATGTTTGCAAGTTATGCTGCTATAGTTAAGAATTTAAGGGGAATAGCGCTATTTGATCCAAATGAAGATATTCATGATATTATAACGTGGTTGGTTAGTAGGTTTAAATATAGGAATATAGGTATATCAGAGAGACTTAAAGGATTAAGTTCTCAGTTAATTGGCGCATTTCTTAACGCAAATCCATTTATAGTTGTTGATTACCCAGTTAGTCACCTAAAGAATTTTCCTCCTCTTCTCTCAAAAGCATTAAATGTTAAAGATATTATTGTAGAAGCAATATGTCTTTCCTCGATATATGTTTCGCCCCTTTTAGTCTTAGGTGAAAATTATATTAATGAAATCTATAGTCTTCTTACTGACTATATAAATGTAGAGGGACCATTAGATAATAGGTCATGGAAATTACATCTTAGAATAGCTGACTATACAATTCTAGATTTCTATAATGAATGTGTGAAGGAGGGATTTGAAGCTATAGAGTTAATTAGGAAAGGAGAGTTTGAAAGATTGGGCCATTATATAGATAGTCGGGTTAAACGAATAATTAATGATAAGAGGAGATATTGGAGAATAATGAAAAAAGAGGGCAGACTATTCTTAGGTTATATAGATAATATGAAGCTACTATATGATGCTCTAGAAAATTTTAAAGATGTTAAATTGCATGATGATTATGCCGCCTTTTTAGGAATAATACCGGTAGTCTTCATACATAGGGATTTAATAAAAAAGTAAGGAAAGATAACTTTATAGTTAGTAACTATGAAGTTATTAATTTATTCTGGAAATCTTTTTCGATCTACTCCAGCTAGTCTAGCGGCGTAATCTATATATTTATCCCACTTAGCCATCGCCCTAATAACTAACTTTGCAGCTTCTGGAGAGCCTCCACCATGCATACATCCAGGTATTCCAGCTCCACACGTTAACCATTGGATTAAGTAGGCTACTTTAGCTCTATCCTCACCAGGTACTGCCGCAGTTAAATATTTTTCTAGAAGCCATCCATACTTTGGGTTATTAAAGTCTTTCCATGAGGGCATGCACCCAGTTTCTCCTATTCCCCCAGCTATATCCTCACATAACACCTTAGTCTCATATGGGAGTGTAGCTACATGAACTTTATTTACATTAGCTATGAGTGGATCTGGAAACCAGGCTCCTGATGGATGTTTACTTCCTAGTACTGAGGCTGCAACTCCTAATCCATATGTAGTCTCATTATTAATAACCATCCTCACTAACTTATCTCTGAATGTTCTCTCTTTCAATCCATTAGCTCTAGCAATTAATATCGATGCTCCAACCATCACATCTCCTTGACCAGCAACACAGGAGCCTATTAATGCTCTATATGAAGATGTAAAATACATGATTGCTTTTGACGTGTACTCCCACTCACCACACATAAAAATCCTATCCTTCGAAATAAATGCATCCTCAAATAAAATCCATGCCTGCGTAATCCCTGTACCCGTAGCTGGTAGTTCATAGCCATTACCCTCTAACTCTCTAGCATCATCTGGATGTCTAGCTTCAATTATGGTTACACCGTCTAAATCTCTAGGTATTACAAATGAAACAGCATAATCCTTATCCTCTTCCCTTAATCCCATCGTTGGCATAACAAATATTTCATTAGCAGCCGCAACTCCTGCAATCATAACCTTAGCTCCTCTAACAACGATTCCATCATCTCTCTCCTCGACTATATGTAAATATAAATCCTTATCCTTTTGCTTAGATGGTGGAAGACTTCTATTACCCTTTGGATCAGTTAAAGCACCTGCAACGGTTAGAGCATTATTTTGAGCATATTCAAGCCACTTCCTTAATCTATTATGATAGTCCGTTCCTTTATCCTTATCAATTTCATAAGTTACGGCCCACATAGACTGCAAACAATTCCATCCAACACATAATGCACCAGTACAAGTTCCAGTTAAATTAAACATTAATCGTTTAAAGTTGCAATTATAGAGGTAATCTTCCCATGACTTCATAATCGTAAGCCATCTCATAACATCCTTATTTAGCAAGTCTGATTTGGCGGTAACTAATTCTTTAAATTCCGGTTCAAAGGCGAGCTTGAACGCTGTAGCGTGAGATTCTACACAGCGCTTTGTAGCCGGATGACTAGTTACATCTCCAATAAGCTCACCGAATTTATAGATGTTAGGACGCATCTTACGTAGGCTCTCCTTATACTCATCAGCTGTTTTAATCAAGAATAATCACCAATAGATTTTATATACATCTAAAATATAACAATGAAGAGTTCCTAGACTATTCCTCTTTAAGCTCTAGCTTTAATTGTCTAAAAAGTAGGGTTACCTGTAAGTGAAAGCTAATGTTATATAAAAATTTCAATAAATGTTATAGATTTATTTCTTCCCTCAAATTTATTGAGTATGGATTTAAAGGAGGATATTAACAAGATAATTGATGTTGTTAAGAAGTCTGAAATTGTAACTATTAGGTATAGGGGTAGGCTATATAACTACATTATCAATCCAATTTCAACAGGGTTATCTTTAATTTCACCTGATATTCTTAAAGTTATAACTAGGGTGTTTAAGAGGATTGTTGATTTTGAGGGGGCAGATTATATATTTACTTTTGAAGCTATGGGAATACATATAGCAACAGCACTATCATTAGAACTTAACATACCAGTTTTCATAGCACGTAAAATGGATTATACTGGAAATATGATTCCGATTTATAGAGGGGAGGGTGCTGAACCACTTTATATACATCCAGAGATTAGGGGAAGTAATGTAACGATAATAGACTCTATAATTTCAACTGGGACAACGATAGTGAATGCCATTAAGACATTAAAGCCATTGAATGTAGGAATTTTGGATATAGGTGTTGTAATTGAGAGAGTTGATAAGGGAGGTGTTAAAAGGGTAAAGGAAGAGACAGGATATGATGTGAAATCAATAGTTAAAATTTCAGTAGGACCAGATAAAATAGAGATCTTATAAGAACAATCTATTGACATAAATTTTTTCTCAACACTTATAAAATCGCTATTATAAATATTTAAAGACAATTGGAAATATCGAAAAACTAGTCAAATCAATTACTAAGAGGTCTTTATAGTCCGATTTTAAGCATCATTTCTTTTATACCTCTAAATTCCATTGTTCTATTTCAGATATATTTTGATTATACATAGTATAAGTTTTTAAAGATTACATGTTTAATGACTGTATACTTTATAAACTATAATAGCTATTATTTGAGTTTGGCTAAGGTGTAAGGTATGTATAGAAGGGGGGTATCTAAAACCGTCGTCGGCATAGCAATTGTGGTCATTATCATTATTATCGCCGGAGTATTGTATGCCACAATGTTTGCACCTGGTCCTACTCCTACACCATCACCAACAGCCACACCTTCTCCCTCTCCTACGCCGTCTCCTACACCCTCGCCCACACCTTCCCCTACTCCATCACCTACTCCATCTCCCACTCCATCACCAACTCCACAATATGCTGATACAATCATAATAGGTACCACGGATAGGGTTTCCGACTTAGATCCAGCAAGTGCATATGACTTCTTTACATGGGAAGTTTTAACAAATGTAGGTGAAGGTCCATTTGTCTATGAACCCGGAACTGTAGAGTTAGTAAAGGGAATAATTGAAGACTATGAAATTCAGGATAACGGAACAGTATATATCTTACATCTTAGAAAGGATCTAAAGTTTGCAGATGGTACTCCATGTACAGCCGAGACATTAAAATACTCTATCGAGAGAGTAGCTAATATCGAGGGAGACCCCGCTTGGTTCGTATTAGACTTCGTCAAGAATGTCACAGTATTAGATGATTACACTTTAAAGATAGAGTTATTTAAGCCAGTCTCTTTCTTTCCAGCGATATTAGCTGTACCAACATACTTCCCAGTTAATCCAGATGCTTATCCATTCGATGAGATAACCCCTGATAATACTGCTGGTAGTGTTGGACATTATAAGATTACAAGTTGGGTACGTGACGTACAGCTAATACTTGAGGCAAACCCATATTACTATGGTGAACCACCTAAGACTCCAAAAGTAATAATTAAGTTCTATAAGGATTCAGCAGCACTGAGAATGGCCTTGGAAGGTGGGGAAATAGATATTGCATGGAGAACATTAGACCCAACAGACATCTTAGACTTACAGAAGAAGGAGGGTATAACTGTAATTGAAGCTGCTGGAGCATACATTAGATATATAGTATTTAATACAAATATTCCACCACTAGATAACCCACTTGTTAGAAAGGCATTAGCTGCAGCTGTAAATAGAACGGCTATTGTCGAGAAGGTATTCCTAGGTACTGTTAGCCCACTATATAGCTTAATTCCAAATGGAATGTGGTCTCACGAGGATGTATTCCTAGAGAAGTATGGGGAGGCAAATATTGAATTAGCAAGGCAATTACTAATGCAAGCTGGATACTCTGAGGATAATAAATTAAAAGTTGAATTATGGTATACTCCCGCTCACTATGGAACTACGGAGGCTGACGTTGCAGCATTAATTAAGGAGGCTTGGGAAGCTACGGGCTTAGTTGAGGTTGAGGTTAAATCTGCGGAATGGAGTACTTACTTGCAATATACGAGAGAAGGACAATTAATGATAACGTTATATGGTTGGTATCCAGACTACTTAGATCCAGATGACTATACATATCCGTTCCTACATACAGGTTCTAATAGATGGCTTGGCAATCCATATAGCGATCCTGAAATGGATAAACTATTGGACCAAGCACAAGTAGCCTTGGATAAGGAAACGAGAACACAACTTTATAAGCAAGTACAGGAGAAGTTAGCTGAAGATTGTCCAATAGTTCCGATATTCCAAGGTAAGCTATATATTGCTGCAAAATCAAATGTACATGGTATCGTCTTAGATCAAATGATGTTACTTAGATACTGGCTAATCTATAAAGTCATATCAGCTGGCAGTAGCGCCTTAACACTACCTCCACAGCTAATCAGCATGTTAGAAACAGCGATATTAGCTATACCATCAATCTTAATGCTAGAGGAAATTATTCGTCGTGAAATATACGGGTTACTTAACTAAATAATATAACCCCCTAATCACCTTTTTTATGAGGGATTAAACTTGGTATCTCTAAAGGTATATATAGCGACTAGAGCACTACTAACGATCCCGATGATCTTCATCTTACTAACATTAGTATTCTTTATAATGCGGGTTCTACCTGGAAATCCAGTTCTAGCTATTATAGGTATGAAAGCTTCAGAGGAAACTATACAGAGACTAATGGAGCAATTAGGTCTGAATAAACCCATATGGGAGCAATATTTTGAATACATAATTAATTTACTTAGAGGCGATCTAGGCAGATCCATGATTTGGGGTAGAAGACCAGTTATTAATGAGATTCTTGATAGGTTTCCAGCCACACTAGAACTGACAATTGGGGGTTTTATAGTTAGTGTAATTTTAGGCTTATTAACTGGTATTATAGCCGGACTTAAACCTGGTGGTAAGATAGATGCTTCAATGAGAGTATATAGCATATTTGTCTATACGCTATTTATTCCCCTAATCGGTATGATCTTTCAGTATACGTTTGGTGTGCAATTAAAGGTATTACCGGTTGCTGGTAGAATAGATCCTCTACTTATTCCAGATCATATAACTGGCTTATATACAATTGACGCGCTTCTGACTATGAATATCCCTGCCTTTATAAGTGCAATTAGATACTTAACTCTTCCCTCTCTAACCCTTGGTATAGTATTGTCCGGTGTTTATACGCGGCTTGTACGGTCCAGCCTACTAGAAGTTTTATCTCAAGATTTCATAAGAGCTTGTAAAGCAAGAGGATTATCAAATCGTTCGATATTATTTAGACATGCATTAAAAAATGCTATTATTCCGATATTAACGATGATGGGTCTTCAATTTGCCCTCCTATTAGCGGGAGCTATTCTAACAGAAACCACATATTCATGGCCTGGAATGGGAACTTTCTTAATGGAGAGAATTCAATATAGAGACTTCACAACTGTACAAGGAACAATAGTATTTTATGCTGTATTCGTAGCTCTAATCAGCTTAATTGTAGATATAATCTACGCATATGTTGATCCGAGAATTAGATACTAGGTGGTAGTAATGAGGATAAT
>Ga0180302_10001213_pt1 | contig 12123 bp, 12 predicted proteins | sample GuaBasSediGuay17_FD_121794 | JGI IMG/M metagenome (GOLD analysis project Ga0180302, IMG submission 121794) | Subseafloor sediment microbial communities from Guaymas Basin, Gulf of California, Mexico - Guay17, Core 4571-4, 12-15 cm | ecosystem: Environmental > Aquatic > Marine > Hydrothermal... | reverse complement strand
TTATTATGGTGATTTAGATGTCTGACGATATATTTAAGGAGTTTGATAAAATTTTCAGGGAGGAAATGAAGAGAATTCGAAAAATGATAACTGAGCTAACGAACTTAGGTATGAAGGATTGGGAAAAGTTTACTAGAACTGAGAAACCTATGGTGTTTGGCTTTACATATAGATGGGGTACTGGAATGGAAAAACCTGAGATTCGCTTCTTTGGGAATGTTAAGCCTAAGATGCCATATGGAATGTCTATTGAGGAAACAGTCACTCCTGCATATGATGTAATAGACAAAGATGACCATTATGAGATAGTTGTTGAGTTAGCTGGTGTAAGGAAGGAGGATGTTGAACTTAAGATTAAGGAAGATAAGTTATACGTTAAGGCTAAGAGTCCCTATCGCCAGTATGAAGGGTCAATACCAATACCAGCTGATGCTTTGAAGGATACTGTTAAAGCAAAGATGAACAATGGAATATTGGTTATTCATCTAAAGAAGAGTGGAGAGAAGAAGGAGAGGTCTATACCTATTGATTAAGGTTTCCACCATTTAAACATTAGATACTCGACATCCCCCTTTGACTTGTTTGGAACCGCAATTATAAATCTTTTTTTAACTGTTGTCGCTAATCTTCCAGCCCTAATAATCTCATCTGTATTGATCTTATCCTTTCTCTTCATTACATCAACTATAAAGGGTGCGTGTTCTAACCCTGGGCCTTTTCTGTAAACAGCGAAATCAGTTCCAAATTTAAGCCCTGAAATCACAATAAAACCTTTTTCTCTAAGGTCCTCGTAAACCATGTATTTACCCTCAAAATCATCATAGCTTTTCTTCGCATGCTTAATTAGCTCTTCAAGGCTAAGCTCTTGTTTAGTTTTAAAGTCTTTAACTACTAATATTCCCTTTTTAACTAAGTATATAGCCTCGATTAAGTCTAATATTAGTGGTTTATCGAAGTCTGGGGATTTAGGTTTAGGTATACCTAATGGCTTACCGTAGAAACCCATTTTCCAGATTTCCTTACCTGCTTCAATATCTAATATTATTACCCTAGTATCAACTAGATAACCTTCATACATTTCTCAATCATGTTAATAATATACCAATTAATCTATCTAAAACTTTTTCTCCAGTATCAGCTGCATTCTCAAGTCTTGTAGCTATTTCTAAGATTTTTAGTAAATTCATTGGTTTGTAATCTTTGTGGAAGACGTCAACGATTAACTTTCTATATAATTCATCCATCTTTGATTCATACTGAAGTACTCTATCTGATAAGGATAAGACTTGACTCGGATTGTAACTAAGCATATATATGCATTCTCTTAATGCAGTTACCTGTTCAAATAAAATTTTAGACATTGAATATATGTCGTCTAAATAGCTTTTAGTTTCTCTATCTAGGTGGAAGTATGCTATTCTAAATGCTGCTCCATCTATGGAGTTTACGATATCACTTATGTGACTAACTAAACTATAGAAATCCTCTCTTTGACTTAGTATGGGCCCCATACTAAATAATTCACGAACAAATTGCTTTTTCATCTCGTCTGCCTTCATGTTAACATCCTTAGCCTTTTCATATAGATCTTTAGCCTCTTCTTCGTCACCCTCCATTACCTTCTCGGTAATTTGAACTACGTATCTGGTTATGTCTACTACATTTCTAATTAAGTCTTGTAAGAAGGTTATTACCTGTCTTCTAGCCTCTATCTCAGCTCCAGAGTACACTCTTGTCGCACCTCAAAAATTAAGGACCCAAATTAATAATTGTTAGATTAGGATATAACTCTAAATTAGTTAGCAGTTAATTATTTATGTTTATTATTTTTCGTTTACATTTTTATCATGTTATATTAACGGTTACCCTTTTGTATCGGTGTTTAGTGATGAGCGTTGAGAAGGGACAAATTAAGGTGGATATATTTGAGATAGATGTTGATGAGAATATAGTTCTACTTAATAGAGAAACTGCAGAAGCTTTAGATTTAAAGTCTCAGGATAGGATAGTTATTCAGTCTAAAACTGGGGACAAGGCATATGCTGTATTATATATTAGTAACTTAGTTACTGAGAAGGGGTTGGGGTTAATATCTGATACTCTAGCTAAAAGTTTAAATATAAGGAGTGGGGATTTTGTTAAAATATCATTAGCGCCTATCCCACGTTCTCTTCAATATATTAAGAGGAAGATCAGTGGCGAGAAACTAGAGAATAAGGAAATTTACGAGATAATTAAGGATATTGTTGATGGTCATATTGGTTCTGTTGAGATTATGGGTTTTGTTTCTGCGGTAAACTTTGTAGGTATGGATATAGACGAGATCGAAGCTTTAACTAGGGCTATGGTTGAAACTGGTAATACTATCGAATTTGACGTTCCTACCTTTGATAAACATAGTATTGGTGGTGTTCCTGGTAATAAGGTAAGCTTATTAATAGTGCCGATAGTCGCGTCGGCGGATCTTTTAATACCTAAGACCTCTAGTAAGGCGATCACTAGTCCGACTGGTACTGCTGATACTATGGAAGTTTTAGCTAATGTTGAGTTCACGATTGAGGAGTTTGTTGAGATTGTTAAGAAAACTAATGGTGCTATTGTTTGGGGTGGTAAATTAGATCTGGCTCCAGCTGATGATATTATAATTAGAGCTGAGAAAACACTTGGAATTGACCCCGTTCCACAGATGATAGCTAGTATTATGGCTAAGAAGATAGCGGCTGGAATAAAGCATTTAGTGTTAGATATCCCCGTAGGCGCGGGTACTAAGATGAGTTCAGTTGAAGACGCAACTAACTTTGGTAGGTTGTTTATTGAGTTAGGACAAAGAGTAGGCGTACATGTTCAATGTGGTATAACTTATGGCGCTCAACCGGTCGGTCATGCCGTTGGGCCAGCTTTAGAAGCTAGGGAAGCATTACTAGCGTTGAAAGGTGAGGGGCCAGCCAGCTTAATAGAAAAGGCAACTTCTTTAGCTGGAATATTGCTTGAAATGGGTGGTAAGGCACCTATTGGATGGGGTTACCAACTAGCAAAGGATATCCTTAATAGTGGGAAGGCATATGAAAAAATGAAGGAGATTATAGCTGCTCAAGGTGGAAATCCAGATATAAAACCTGATGAGATACCGGTGGGTGAGTATCATTATGAGGTTTTCGCTCCAGTCGACGGCTTTGTAACCGACGTATCAAATACCGCGATAGCAGCTATAGCTAGAGCTGCTGGAGCACCGAAGGATAAAGGTGCGGGAGTCATAATACATGTTAAGAGAGGTAGGAAAGTGAATAAAGGAGACAAGATATTAGATATTTACGCTGAAAGAGCTACTAGATTACAGGATGCGGTAACTGTTCTACATAATACACGACCTATAATAATCGAGGGAATGTTACTTAAAACCATACCTGAGAGACCAATTTACACATATTATAGCCAAGGTTCAAGCTCTTGATATCTTAGGTTTAGGTGTTGTGAAGCAATAATTGGGAAGTACGTAGGTGAGTAAATTCCAATTTCTGATATAATTGCTGTAATATATTTTGGTGGCGTTATATCAAATGATGGATTTCTAATAGTAACATTTTTCAGTTTTTTAAACCAGCTTTCAGGGGCTACCTCCTTAGGATCCCTCTCCTCAATTTCAACTATTTTTCCAAGTATACTCTCAGGGCTGAATTTGTATGTTTCAGCTGCAACATAAAAGGGAATATTTGCTGAATTAGCTATTAATGCTAATTGTGAGGTTCCAATTTTGTTGATAACTGACCCATCTGATAGTATCGTATCGGCCCCCACGAAGACCTTATCTACCTCATGTATAAAGTAGTTAATAGCAGAATCTACTATCAATATCGTTTTTATATTAAATTTATCAAGTAATTCAGCTGTAATTCTACCTTGATATTTAGGTCTAGTTTCAGTGGCGAAAACCCTGATATTTTTGCCCGACTTCTTAGCCTGAATTATAATCATTAATGCAGCTGTGCTATTACAATGTGTCATAATGGTCTCTCCGTCTTTAATTAATTTTGAGCCTAAATGTCCTATTTTCTTCAGTGCTTGTAGTGAGTGATTAGTGAAGTCTTTAACCGCTTCATATAGGCATTCTTTTAAGCTAGGTAGTTTCAGTCCATCTTTATAGCATTTTAATACGTGGAGTAGGACGTATCTGACGGCATTCGGCAGTGAAACCGCTGTTGGCCTAGTATTAATTAGGATCCTTGACGCCTCCTTTAGCTTAGATATGAAGTCATCCTCATCTTTAAAGTCCATTTCATCAGTTACAATTCTAAGTCCTTGTAAAGCCGCTCTAGCTATTTTCCCGGCACCACGAATTCGCATTTCCTTAATATCATCTACGATTTCCTTAAATGCTTTCGGAAAATAGCTCATAACCACATAATACTATTTCCCTATGTAAGTATTATAATTATGAGATTTACTGAAAAGCTACAATAATATTGAGATTTGTGAGATTAAAGATGGCAGATAAACCGGTATGAACACAAGCTTACTAGCTACTTTACCGATTTTGCTGATTAGATATGGTGATGAGGAAATTAAGATGTGAAAATCTTGATTCATTTTTTTGAGTATAGTTTCGTACAATGCCAGCTCCTCACTTAGCTCATGAAGTACGTTAGGTAAGTCTGGAAGTACTGTTAGCTTGCTAATAACGATACTCGGTAAAAAGTTAAGAACATATTTAATATCTTTTATAACTTTATCCTCAACATGTTTAATTATCGGGTTTGCAAGTATAGCTTTACTTGATATGTCTCTATTAATTATAATTACTCCATCCTTTAGTAAGTTTGAGAGGTACTCGGTAATTGAGTACATTTTAAATTTAAGTTGGTTATTTAAGAGAGGGATAAAATAACTAGTATATTCATCGAGAGAAATTATAACCTTAATATCATTTGAAATTTGATTTAGTTTACTAATCATTTTTTCAAAAGCCTCTAATTTAATGTTATAGGCATATCTCATGTGGAGAGGATCTGAGAACTCATGTATTGTAACCCTTCCTATGCCATCTAGTAAATTAATTATGCTCTTATATTGTTTACTATTTAAAGGGGAATAATATTTATTAATAATCAATAATATATCACTTTTCTCTATATTGCTTGGATATTCAATGTAGCTATTTACGTACTTAGTTATCGCTTCCTTGATTTTTTCATCTTCCTCATAGAGGTTTCTTAATATAGCTTTTATATCTATTTTTATGGGACAGTTGCCTAAGCATCTATTACAGAAAACGCAATTTAGTATGTACTTTAGTATGTCCTTACTGTAGCTTGTACTCTTAATTTCCTTTATTAATGATATTCTACCCCTTAAACTATATTTTTCATCAATTATCTCATATGGACATGAATCTAAACATAGTCCGCAGAATAGACATTCTATATTCATGATCTCACACTAGGGAATACGAGTTTAACATCATACTTGGATTTTAAACTATTAAGTCTATTAATGGCCGAGCCGCGTATAGATGCTCTCATACTACTAACTTCATATTGGTATATAATTGAAGCATCTACTTCTGATATATTAACTAATTTCTTGAATATGAAGATTCCCTTACCACCAAGTAAGTCAAAGACATAACATTGTGGGTTGAAAATAAATGTAGAGATGCTCTCACTTTGCAATCCAGATATGTATACGATGCATGCCTTTAAGTTATGTAGACTATTAATGAAAGTGTAGAGAAATCGTCTATGGACATCTATGAATAGTTTAGGATCACGCACTAATTCATATTTTACATTTACTTCCCTTGATAATTTACTTAATATATGACTTAATTCAAGTTCACTAATGCGTCTTAGACTAGTGATGAGATATAGGCTATATTGTTTCTCGTTAAACTTATATAATGTTGCCAGTCTAAGTGGGATATCCATCGACGATAGGGAACGGTATACATAAATAACGTTTGATTCAGATTTAGAATTTACATGTATATCTACATCATATTCTGTATTATCTGGCAGTGATAATTCTACTTCACCTATTAATCCTAGACATCCTAATGAGCCTATTATATCCCTTTTTCTGCTAGTTACTGTAATAAGTCCATCACTACTAAATAGTGATATTTTAACTAGGTAATTGGCTAAGCCGTATTTTCCATCATAAAACTGCATATTATTTGTCGCTATGAGGCCTCCTATTGATGATTTAATTGAAAATAATGGATATATAGCTGGACGGGATTTAGACTCTAGTAGTAATGAGAAAAGGGTATACCACTTAATTCCTGAACTTACCGTCAGTGAATTATTTGTTATAGTTATGTTATTCAGGTTTTTAGTTGATATGATATAAATTCCTTTAGTTAAATTGCTTAAGTTATCTATTCGGATAATCGACGTTCTATATCCCTTAATTAATAAGTAGCGGTCATTTTTGACGGCAGACTCCACTATATCCCATAATTCACTAAGATTTTTAGGATAGAATATACTATCAGGTTTAGGTGTAATGCCGGTTATTGAGTAGCCGTATAGGATAGCGTCTAACATCTTTTATTTTCCCGGCTCCTTAACAAATATTTTAATTATAACAGTAAAATTTAATTTGAACTAGGATGGGAAAGATTATGGTGAGATTATGAGCGTTACGTCGAGATTTGAGCGTATAGGAATGCATACTCATATTAAAGGTCTTGGAGTAGTTAATGGTAAAGCTCAATTTTCGGCTCAGGGGATGGTTGGTCAGATTAAGGCTAGGGAGGCAGCATATATAGTTGTCCAAATGATTAAGAAAGGGTTGATGGCTGGTAGAGCCATTTTACTTGCTGGTCCTCCAGGAACTGGTAAAACGGCTATTGCCGTAGCTATAGCTAGGGAGTTAGGTAAGGATGTACCATTTATAAGTATGAGTGGCTCTGAGATCTACTCTACAGAGCTTAAGAAAACAGAGATTTTAATGAGAGCATTAAGAAAGGCGATAGGAGTTAGGATTAAGGATTTAAGAGAGGTAATTGAGGGAGAAGTTAAGAAGATGGAAATTAAAATGGCTCCTCATCCATATAACCCATATCAGCAAGTACCTCAGGAAATTAAGATCACGCTAGTTACTAAAGATGAGGAGAGAACATTTACAGCAGGTTCTTCCGTAGCTATGGCTTTTCTACAGCAAGGAATTACTGAAGGAGATGTAATTATGATCGATCGTGAAACAGCTAGAGTAGTGAAAATTGGTAGGTCTAAGGAAGCACCAACACCATACGAAATTGAGGGAGAGGTTAAGGTTGATAGACCTTCAGGACCTATAATTAAGGAAAGGGAATTCGTCTATGTAATGACTTTGCATGATCTCGATATGAGGGAGGCTAGAGGAGGAAGCTTATTCGGATTTCTATTTGGCAGGGGAGAGGAGGAGATTTCAAGTGAAACTAGAAGGAATGTTGATGAGTGGGTTAAGAAGATGGTTGATGAGGGGTCTGCAGAAATTATTCCCGGAGTATTATTTATTGACGAGGTACATATGTTGGATATTGAAGCATTTGCATTTTTAAATAGGGCTTTAGAGAGTGAGATGGCTCCAATTATAATATTTGCATCCAATAGAGGGATATCTAAGGTTAGAGGAACGGATATCGAGGCTCCACACGGTATACCCTTAGACCTACTTGATAGATTATTAATTATTCACACTGAGCCTTACAATAGAGAGGAAATGAAGGAAATTATTAAGATAAGACTTAAGGAGGAAAAGATGGAGATGACTGAAGATGCCTTTAACATGTTACTGGACTTGGCTGAAAAGAATAGTTTACGCTACGCTATTATACTTATGGGCCCAATAAAGGAGATCGCATTAAGAAATGGCCGTACTAAAGCTACGCTTGAGGACGTCGAAGAGGCTTCAAAGCTATTTATTGATTATAGAACATCTATGAGCATACTTAAGGAATATGAAAAGTTATACTTAAAGTAATTAAGATAACACTATTTAATTAAGTGATGGTTTTTGACTATTAATTATGGAGATTTAGTTGTAATTTCGGATGGTAAAGGTCGTAAATGGCTAATAAAATTAAAGGAAAATGGCATATTACACACTCATTATGGGATAATAAAACATTGTGATATTGCAGGAAGATGCTTCGGGGAAGAAGTGAAAACTCATTTAGGAAAGGCTTTATGGATTTTAAATCCCACCCTTGAAGATTTAATTTTAAAAATTGAAAGAAGAACTCAAATTGTTTATCCAAAAGATATAGGTTTAATGATTGTTTTAAGTGGAATTTCATCTGGAAGTCGTGTATTAGAAGTCGGAACGGGTAGTGGCGCATTAACGACAGCATTAGCATTCACGGTACGTCCAGACGGATATGTAGATACTTATGAGAAAAGAAAAGAGTTTTATGAATTGGCTATTAATAATTTGAAAAAGTATGGTTTAGATAAATTCGTTAATTTTCACCATCAAGATTTTTTAGATGCTCAGATTGAGGATGATGTTTATGATGCTGCATTTATAGATGTTGATAGTCCTTGGTTAATTATAGAAAAGGTTTGGAGAGGATTAAAAGGAGGAGCTCCGGCATTCTTTGTAATTCCAACTTATAGTCAGCTAGAGAAGATAGCATCATCCATTCAGAGGTATTTTATTGATGTACGAGGGTTAGAGACACATGTCAGGGATGTACTTATTAGGCCTGGAAAGATAAGACCGCCATTTCAAATGATAGGTTATACTGCCGTTATCGTGTGGGGCAGGAAGAGAACTAGCCTTTACGGATAAAAAGTAAGTAAATTACAATAATTGCCGCTATTAAACCACCTAGCATTAATTGGAAACTTGGGCCAAAATATACTCTTATTAGTATATATATCCCAAATATTAGAACTAGGAGGATTTCGCCTATACTGTCCTTAATAGCCTTTCTAATATCGATTTTTTCATATTTAAACGTCATCAATACTCCGAAAACTGTAATTATAAAGTTATATAGTATGATGAATTGGCAACTGTATACGAGACTTAATCCGCTTATTAAACCTCCCGATACTCCCCATGCAATTATTATTGATGAAATTACATTAAATATCACCATTGTAAAAGCTATTGCTGGTATATTACTATATATGTAATCACGTTTCCCCGATTCAACATATCCAGTTACTAATAATGTAAAGCCGATAAGAACTAAAATCGAAGAGATAATGAACAATATCGGATCCTTGCCTATAAATCGATAATTATCTTTAGTAAGAAAACCATAACCATGAACTATGGAGCCATAAATAGCCCATATAATGGTTAGCACATAGGGTAATAGCAATAGCAATAATCCGATATCTAACTTTGAAGTTAGTAAGCCCTTTTTCATTTTATTACTATAGTATTATACTTTAAATGTAAATTAACTTTACGTCTCTCCCTATTACTTATCGTTAAACTGGAGATAACTTGCATTATAATTTCTTAATATGATATAATTGATATTTTATTAACTATCTTGTGCGATTATAATTATTTGATATTTTAGTGGTTACTGGTGTTTCCAGAATGCTTAGGCCTGCTAGGATGAAGAAATTTTCACTGGCGGTCCTTCAGAGGGATGAGGATACCGTAACTAATGTATTAGGTGAGATTGGAGCAGTAGAATTAGTTAGGGAGAGAACTGAGATTGGAAGGGAGGCTGAAGAAGTAGAGGATTATAACAGGTATCTAAGGAATATAGATAGGCTAAGAGGTCTACTTTCAACTTTAGAGACTTATCTAGTCGTTGATAAGAAGAAAAAAGTAGAGCTTCCTAGAGTAGTGCCAGTTGCTCAAGTAGAAGCTGAGATACTTTCGAGGGAAGAAATTAAAAAGCATATTGATGAGTTTGAAGAAATAACTAGTAAATTTACTAGTGAAACTGATGCTTTATGTAGAAGACTTGATGAGATAAGGAGAATGCTTAGAGATTTGTACTATTTTGAGAAAAATAAGATTTCCCTTGATATGCCTGGAGATTACACACATATATTCGTCAAAACAGGCTTTGTGCCGACGGTAAATATTCCTAGGTTAAAGCATTTCCTTGAGCCATTTGATGTAGTATATTCAATCTTAGAGGGCAGGCCCAGAGAGAATTTAGTCGTAGTTGCAGGATCTAATAAAGATAGGAAAGAGATAGAGAGAGCATTAACATTAGTTAACTTTGAAGAGTTTACTCCTCCGAAGGATGCAGATCCAGACCCTTCTAAGGAGATAGCAAAGCTCCAGTCTGAGGAGAAAGAAATTCTTAGTAAGATGAGGGATTTATATAGTAAGATTGTGAAAACGCTTAATGATAATGCTGCTAAAACTAGGTATATTGGCTTCCTTAGAAGAGCTAAATCCACGATTTTAAGAACTAAAGCTCTTACGATATTTGATGGTTGGGTTCCAGCCTCAAAAGCTGAGGAGCTTAAGGAGAGGGTTCTTAAGATAACTGAGGGTAAGGCAGTTATTCAAATTAGAGACCCAGAAGAACACGAGAAACCGCCAACATACATCAAGCATCCTGGAATTATGGAGAAACTGGCATTCCTCACATATAGACAAGGCGTTCCTAGTTATAATGAAATTAATCCTACGCCCATTTACATAGTGCTATTCGCTATCATGTATGGAATGATGTTTGGAGACTTTGGACAAAGTATAATACTTATAGCTTTAGGTTTATTATTCATATACCTTAAAAAGCCATTCTTAGGATTTTCAGCTAGTGGTGTAGTTAAACTTGGAACATTAATATGTCTAAGCGGTGTATCAGGCGTGATATTCGGCATACTATATGGTGAGTGTTTCCTAACGCACGTTATGAAACCAATATGGCTTGAGCCTATGGAAGATATTATGGAAATTATGGTAGTTGCGTTAATCTTCGGTATAATTCAAATAGTTCTTGGAATCATACTTAACATTATCAACTTAATACTATCTAAGGAAACTCTACATGCAATATTCAGTTGGAAAGGCGTTGTTGGCTTGATATACTATTTAATCGGAATATATCTAGCTATAAAGTTTATTGAGGGTGGATATTCATTTGGAGTATTTATAGAACCTTCGGTATTACCATTTACAATAGTTGCGTTGATTTTAATAGCCGTTGTCATCCCCGCATCACCAACTATAATTAATAAGTTAACACATGGAGGGGAGCCATTTAGCTATACTTTTATGATGGGCTTCGGAGAATTTATTGAAGCATTTATCTCATATTTAACTAACACAATATCCTACGTTAGGTTAGCAGCTTTTGCGGTTGCACACGTTGCTCTTGGACATATGGCAGCATTAATGGGTACACTGGCTGCATACATATTAATTAATATCTTAGCAATTATACTTGAAGGATTCGTAGTAGCTGTACAATCATTAAGGCTAATATACTATGAATTCTCAACGAAGTTCTTCATTGGTGGTGGAAAGATATTTAGACCATTGAAGTTACGTTAATTTCACTTCGTAACATTTTTACTGTAACTCACTAGATATTTCTCTATCTTAAACTGCTTTTTACAGAATTCTTATTATTCGTCTTCTCTTTTACCCCTCTTTAGTTTAAATTATTCAATATTTTTTTATCAGAATTTATATAAGAGAAGCAGAGAATATTAAGAATAATAAAGGAGGGGGTATTAATATGCTACGTGATACAGTAACCCAATTAGCTCATAGAATCGCGAAAGCGATGGTTCGTAATCCTAAAAGAACTCTTTTAATAATGACAGTAGTTAATGTAGTAATTGCTCTTTCACTGATAGTGCCGACGCTAGCTCAGGAAGAAGTAACTACTGGAGCTGGAATTTTAGAAATGGGTAAGTTTATTGGTGCTGGAGTGGCAGTTGCGGGTTCAACAATAGGCGCAGGAATTGGTCTATTAGGCGCAACTTCAGCCGGACTAGCAGCATTAGTGGAGAGACCTGAATTGTCAGTATGGGTTCTTATATTAGCTGGACTAGCTGAGGGAGTCGCTATCTATGGAATTATCATCGCTATTATGATCTTAGGAGCATAATTAGACAGGCATATTTTTCTAAAAATTTACAGAATATCTACGAAAGTCCCTTTACTTAAATTTAATCACTAGGAATTAATTAAAAAATATTATAT
>Ga0180302_10001212_pt1 | contig 12124 bp, 11 predicted proteins | sample GuaBasSediGuay17_FD_121794 | JGI IMG/M metagenome (GOLD analysis project Ga0180302, IMG submission 121794) | Subseafloor sediment microbial communities from Guaymas Basin, Gulf of California, Mexico - Guay17, Core 4571-4, 12-15 cm | ecosystem: Environmental > Aquatic > Marine > Hydrothermal... | reverse complement strand
TTTCATATTTGCTATGGTGATTCTAGGAGTATCAACATTATTCTTCAAAAAAGTTAGGGTTTAGAGGTAGGTCAGCCGGGTAAGTTCTCATCACATTATCAGGCGGGAGTAATTCGTCATCCCAATAAAAATTTATGTAATAACTAATAAATTCTGGATGAAGATAAATAGTAATCTAATTTTAGTATACTAATTAAAAAGTTAAGATGGTCAATACTATGTGTATCGCTTTATTATCCAGAAGAAGACCATTATATCTCAATTATATCATCGCTACTAAGTAGTATGTTAATAACCCTGATGCTATAACTGGATCTATAATTGGTATATCTATCACCCTTTTCAATATATCTGAAGTTCTAGTGGTTGAATATCCTGTACATGCAAGTACTAAAGCGTCAATATTTAAATCCATTAATTTTTTAGCTGACTTAATAATTTCATCCCTATTCTTCTCAATATCAAGAGTATTAGTAATATTATGTGGTTTCTCATAACCGACTATCTTATCACTTAAAATCCTTTTGATAGGTCTCGGTACCTCATCTGTTATTCCTAATACGCCTATTCTATCTCCATATACTAATGCTACTAAGGCTGCAGCTGTACCCGCTCCAATTACAGGAACTTTAACAATTTTCCTCGCTTCTTCAACTCCTGGATCATCGGCGCAGCTAACTATTATAGCTTTTACTCCTTCCTTCTCAAGTTCGCTAATTAATCTTATAATGTGTGGTATGGCTTCTTTTTCAATCTCAAAATTATATAGTCCTTTAGGAAATCCCTCTATACACCTACTGATAACATGTAGACCTGGAAATTTTTCCTCTATCAACTTACCATGTATATTTAATGCTTCCTCATCATGTAACGTCAATACCCTAACTAGTCCAACTTTAACTTTATCCACTAACCACCACCTATTAGCCTCTCATTCAACTTAACAAGTTTTTCATGTACAAACTTGTTATTTTCAACTACTAACTCATCGTCAAAATATATTTTGGGAGATCTTAATCCCACATCAGTATGAGATTTTGCTAATCCAACTTTACCTTTAAATCTAGGAGATTGAGAGCCAAATCCAAATTCGATCGTACCATAAACCCTTTCATCCTCTAATGGAACTCCTGTGTATTTCGCCTTAGGGTGAAAACCCCATGAAACATGCGCTACACAAAACATTTTCTCATCGTTAAAGCTATTTATCCATTTATTAAATATTGAGGCCTCAACTCTGCCCTCAATTTTAACTATTCTTCCCTCCTTTATAGTTAATTTAACTGGATTAGAAAGTATACCTATTTCGTCTGGAGGCCATATAAATCCATCGACTACTAATACTCCATTTATACTATCTTCGATAGGCGCCCATGAAACTTGCCCACCTAAAAACTTATACTCTCCCTTTGATCTAACCTTTCCATCATTATGCCATACCGGCCTATTTGGATCATTTTCAAAACTAATATTAGTCCCAATATCAGTTACTATCCTAATCTCCCTAGCTTTTCTAGTTAGTTCAGCTAATTCATCACCAAGATTACACATCAACTCATAATCTACTCTACCAATCAATCTAATCATCATGTCAGGAGTCATACCTGTTAAATCACAGATCCTAGCACCAGATTTTAATGCATTATAAAATGCATCTGTATGAATAATATATTGCTTAACAAAGTCAATTATTACGTCACTAGCCTCCATAGCCTTAGAAACAGCCTTAGGAGGCTCGACGTCAACCTCTTCCCTAGTTTCATATATCATCTCTACAGCTTCACCTCCTAATGCATGTATGGCCGAAGCTACATAATCGACCATCTCTCTATTCACAACAGTATCGGCGAGGACAAGTACTGATTCTCCCTCCCTCACACCAGCTAAGATCTTAGCAACTTTATATGCAGCTGAGAAAAGCTCCATAAACATCGTCATGATTTCACCTAAAAATAGATTATTAACCTTCCGGATTAATCTTTAACTCGTTAGATAAATTTAAATTATAAAAACTATTACGTTCGAGTATGTTATAAATATAGTTCTTTTAAGTAGTTGGCTAATGATGTTCTTGTCGAAATGACAGGTAATCTCGTAATCTCCCTTACTAATCTCTTAACATCTGAACTATAACCTATGCAGTCCAGTACTACCATCTTAATGTCCTTACTAAGTAAATTCCTACAACACTTAATATATTGCTCTTTAGTACTAGAGTATGGGGATGTAAACTCAATAACTACTTTTCTTACAACTTCTAGCCACTTCTCCCTAATATACTCTTCCTGCTCAGGAAGTGGTGCAATAACTCCTAAAGTATCATCTTCAGAGATTAGAGGGGCTACATAACTCTTTAATACTAAATCTGGGTAGATAATTGGAACTCTACTTTTAAACTTAGGAAAGCTTCCAGAGCATAGGATAGCAATTACCCTTACATTCTTTTCTTCTAATAATGATATCTTTTTTTGAAGTAGTGGGATACTCTTCTCTTCAGATATTTTAACACTTGACCCATCACGCATCCTAGTTATTAATGGGGTCTCACCCTCCATCGGCGCTAATTCTCTCTCGATATACTCTCTGGAATAGTCATCTAATGCTCCTGCCTCCACGATTTCAACTCCACTTAAATAACTCTTAATATCATTAGTTACATCTACCCTTGGACTTTGTCCAATTGTCAGAAAACCAATTTTAATCAAATAACCACCTCAAAACTAATTATAATATTTTATGAATTAATTAAAATTAAATCGATAATTAATTTACTAATTATTAGAGGGTTTTTGACTATGCCAGTAATTATAAAGAGGGAGTTAGATGTTAAAGCAGCAGTATATGGAGGGAGCTTCTTAGGTGGTGGTGGAGGAGGATCAATTGAAGAGGGATTGAATTTAGGATTTAAAGCTTTAGAAATTGATAAAATTAGAATTTATGATGTTAATGAGTTATCTAATGATACAATCGTAATAACTGTCTCAGCAGTTGGGGCTCCAGCTGCTAAAGAAGCTTATCTTAAGCCTGAACATCTAGTTAGAGCTATGGAATTGATTAGCGAAGTTGGAATTAATGTTGGAGCCATAATTCCAGCTGAAAATGGTGGTTTTAATACGGTTAATGGATGGTATCAAAGTGTAAAGTTGGGAATACCATTACTTGATGCTGCATGTGATGGACGTGCTCATCCAACTGGTTTAATGGGCGCTATTGGACTACATAAAGTTAAAGACTATATCTCGGTTCAAGCAGCAGTAGGTGGAGATCCCGGAAGAAATCAATATATAGAGGTTGTGGTTAAGGGATCTCTAGGTAAAGCTGCAGCTATAATTAGAAGAGCGTCAGTTGAGGCTGGAGGTGTAGTTGGAGTAGCTCGTAATCCTGTTAAATTGAGTTATATACGTAAAAATGCTGCTATTAAAGCTATTACACTTGCTATAAATATAGGGTATAAGCTAATTAAAGGGTTGGAGGACGGGGATGTTTATAAGGGTTGTGAAGACATAGTTAAAATGCTTAATGGTAGTATCGTCGATGAAGTGAAAATTACAGGTAAAAAACTGGAAACGGGGGAAGGATTTGATATAGGATATTTAGATCTTAAAGGTCAAAGGGGTAGATACAACATTACATTTATTAATGAATATCTCATTCTAGAGCAAAATAGGAGTAGAATAGCAACTTTTCCAGATTTAATATCACTAGTAGATTTATCCTCCGGTAAACCTATATCGTCTGCCGAAGCTGATATAGGTATGAATGCATTATTGTTAATAATACCAAGATCTAATATTCCATTAGGTTCCGGACTATTTTACTCAGACGTGTATAAACCAATTGAGAATGTCATTAAAAAGCCAATAACTAGCTTTATTAAAGATATCTTAATAGAGTAATTATGTATATAGGTAGCAAGCAACTCTGTGTCCTGGCTTAACTTCGATGAATGGAGGCGTCTTAACATCACATTTTCCCTTAATAGCATTTGGGCATCTTGGGTGAAATCTACACCCTGGAGGCGGGTCTGATAGTTTAGGCGGCTCACCATCGGGAAGCGGGACCTTAAATCTAGAAACAAAATCAACTTCCTCTGGTAAGATCACCGGAATCGCAGAAAGTAATGCTCGTGTATATGGATGCAAGGGGTTGTTAAATAGCTCCTCCCTAGGACCCTCTTCAACTATTTTACCAGCATACATTACAGCTACGTAATCTGCTACATGTTTCACGACACTTAAATCATGTGTAATTAATACATATGTTAAATTAAGCTTCTTTTGAAGCCTTTCAAGCAATTGTAAGATCTTTGCTTGCACAGATACGTCCAATGCGGACGTCGGCTCATCTAATATGATGAGTTCTGGTTCAGAAGCTAGTGCTCTAGCAATAGCTACTCTTTGTCTTTGTCCACCACTAAGTTCATGGGGGTATCTATATAGAAATGTTTCGTCAAGTTCAACCAACTTTAGCAGTTCACTCGCTACTTCCAATTTATCCCTTCCACGGTTTAATCTATAGATATCCAACGGGGTAGTGACTATATCAACTATTTTTCTCCTAGGATTTAAAGATGATGTCGGATCTTGAAAAACCATTGCTAATTTACGCTTATACTCTAAAGCCCGCTTTTTATCTCTAATTTTAGTTAGATCTATACCTTTAAATATTATACTTCCATCGGTTGGCTCATATATTCCGACAATTGTTCTTCCGAGTGTAGTTTTTCCACATCCAGATTCGCCGACGACAGCATATGTAGATCCTCTTATTACGTTAAATGAAACATCGTCTACCGCTTTTATCCATCCGACAACTTTGCCTAGTATCCCCGCTGTAATCGGAAAGTATTTCTTCAAATTCTTAATCTGCAAAATATACTCTTTTGTCAAATTCTTTCACCTATAATATGACATGCAACTAAATGTCCACGATTAACCCTAATTAGTTTAGGCGCTTCTCTACGGCAAATATCTCTAGCTAATGGGCATCTAGGATGAAATCTACAGCCTTTAGGTGGATTATAATAGTTAATCACTCCTCCTTCAATACCCTTAAGCTCTCCTCCCGTAAGTTTCGGTATAGATTCAATTAATCCTTTAGTATATGGATGCAAAGGATTCAATAACACGTCCTCTGAAGACGCTATTTCGACGATTTTCCCAGCATACATTACAATTATCCTTTCAGCTATCTCTCTAGCTACACCGAGATTATGAGTAATATAGATTATTGTAGTCTTCACCCTCTTCCTCAAATCTTTCATAAGGTTAAGGATCTCCTTCTGAGTTATAACATCTAGTGCAGTAGTCGGCTCATCGGCTAAAATTAAAGATGGATTTTTAGCTATGGCCATTGCTATTAAACAGCGCTGAAGCATTCCTCCACTCAATTGTATAGTATAGCTATTTAATACTCTATCTGGATCTGGTATTTTAACTATTCTTAGGTATTCTGCAGCCTTTTCTAAAACTTCAGATGACATCTTTTTTCTTAAACTGCCATATTCAAACCAACTTACTTTACGCTTACCACTAAATACAAATAAATCTATAAAGTGATCAGCAATAGTATACAATGGGCTAAGTGCAGTTAATGGCTCCTGAGGAATATAGCTAAAATCCCTTCCTTTAATCCTATAAAATTTGTCCTCATCAAGTTCAAGTAAGTTAATTCCCTTAAACTTTATATTTCCCCTGACTATAGCATAGTCCGGCAAAATCTTAAGAATCGCTTTAATAATCGTAGTTTTTCCACATCCAGATTCGCCAACTAAAGCGAGGCTCTCCCCTTCCTTAACATCAAAGCTTACATCATCAATTACTTTAGCTAATCCATCTACTGTTCTAAAGTCAACATATAAGTCTTTTATCTCAAGAAGCGCCATATTATAGCCTCCAGTTCATTGCTCAGTTACATCTAATACATCTCTTAATCCATCACCTAATAAGTTAAACCCCATCACAGTTATGAATATCGCTATACCTGGAAATGTAACCATCCACCACTTATCAGGCATATGAACACGAGCTTGACTTAACATTGTCCCCCATTCTGGCGTTGGCGGTTTAACTCCAAATCCTAAAAATCCTAATATAGCCTCAGCTAATATCGCATATCCTACATCTAAGGTTGCTTTGACAGCTAATATTGGTATTACGTTTGGCATCATTTCCTTAACTATAATATACCAACTACTTGCACCCATCCCCTTCAATGCCAATATATAATCGTTATTTTTCAGGGTTACAGCTAAACTATAGCCTAAGCGGGAATACCATGCCCACCAACCGATAGTTAGAGCTAACACGGCGTTTTCAAGTGTGGGGGCTAGAATTGCACTAACTGCTAAGGCTAACACGATAGAAGGGATAGATAGGAATATATCCGTTATCCTCATTATAATAGTTTCGATTTTACCGCCAATATACCCAGCTAATAAACCTATCGGTGTACCAATTATTACCGAAAGTAATACTACACTAATTCCAACAACAACTGAAACTTTAGCTCCTAAGATCACCCTACTAAATACATCTCTACCTAACTCATCAGTTCCAAATATATGTTCTGGACAGGGAGGTAAGAAGGTTATTTGAGGATGTATTGCAGAATAGTCTTGAGGGTATGGTGCCATAAAATCTCCAAATGCTGTAATAAATATTACTCCGGCGACCATAATTAATCCTAACAGTGTTGTAGGACTACGCCTAATCTTAAGTACCATAACATACATATCTCTTTTTCTAAACTCGATTTGTGGAGGTACTTTAAGCCTAAATATTCTCATTTATTTAGCCTCCATCATTTTAATCCTAATTCTCGGATCTAAATAGCTATATACTACGTCAACAACATAATTAACTACTACCATTATAATTCCAATAATCATAACAGCAGCTACTAGCCCATTAAAATCCTTATACAATGCTGTTTGTACAGTATACCATGCTAAGCCAGGCCAGCCAAACACGATTTCAACTTCAAATCCACCATATACAAAGAAACCAAATAACATACCAATTATTGTAATAGCTACAACTAAGGCTTGCCTTAACAAATACTTATAATATAGTAAATTTTCTGGGAAACCATGGGCCCTTAATGTAGCTACATATGGCTTGCTAATTTCCTCAATAACGCTGGCTCTCACAATTCTCATTATTTGTGCAATTGGTGAAAATGACAGTGTAATAACAGGTAAAATCATATACTTAATACATTCGAAAAATGAAGCTATATCTCCCGTAATCAAGCTATCAAGCAACACAAAACCAGTAACTGTTGTTCTAGGTGTATAGTGTCCTGCTATCGGTAAAATTCCTAAATAATAACCTATAATTAATTGAAGTATTAACCCAATCCAAAATCTAGGAAAGGAAACCCCAGCTATAGCTGTAACTCTAAGAATGTTATCAATAAACTTATTTTTATAAATTGCGCATATAACCCCTAATGCAATCCCAATTATTGAAGAGAAGATCATCGAAACGATAATTAGCTCTAAGGTAGTTGGGAGATAACTGACAATATCAACAACTACACTACGACCAGTATATAAGCTAACTAGTGTGGCTTTGCCTGTAAATAAGCTTACCCAGTAATCTATATATTGAATATATAGAGGTTTATCTAGTCCAAATAGTCTCCTATAATATTCAACTTGCTCTTTTGTAGCTTCTAAACCTAAATATAATCTGATAGGATCTCCCGGCATTACACGAGTAATATAAAAAATAAGGATGGATAATCCTATCAATGTCGGGATTATCTGTAGGCTACGTCTAATGAGGTAATCTCTAAATTTCATCCAGTTGGTTTACCCTCCAATCTTAAGTAGTAAAAGTTCAAGTCATAACCTAGTAGTCCTATATACTCATAGTTTTTAACCCAGTCCCTATATGCTATTCTATGTAATGGGTTAATTAGGAATAGTGCTGCGGCTTCCTCGTAAACTATCTTTTGTACTTGTCTATATAGTTGATATCTTTGAGCCTGATCTGGAGTTGCTCTTGCTTGATCTAATAAGTTATCAACTTGTGTATTCTTGTAGAACATACAACTCATAAACGTACCCCATGCTGTTGAGTGGAACATTAGATATGTATGGCAGTCTGGAGACGGATACTTTAATGTATGGAAGATGGCAACCATATGTGGGCAAGTTTCTGGGCTTGCCATCAGCTCACACATTGTAGCCCATTTCTCAGGCTTAAATTCAACAGTAATGTTTAATTGCGCAAGATACTTCTTTAATAATTCACCAACCATACGTTCAGATTCAAGTCCTGAGACGTACATATAGGTTACTGTAAAGCCTTCCCCAGTTCTAAACTTATCCCAATACTTAGACTTCTTTAGGCAGTCAATTGCTTTTTCCAAATTGGTCTCGTATGGTGTTAATTCATCATTATGACCTGGAGCTGCTAGTGGAACTGGACCTACAGCTTGAACACCGCCAAGGAATACTGTATTAATAATCTCAGTATAGTTAACTACATATGAAACTGCTCTACGCACCCATACATCATCAAATGGTGGTTTCTGATTATGCATAGACACGAAGAATAACTTTACGTCAGGATCTTCCTTTACAACTATCCCAGCCTCCTTCTTTAGTTCTGCGAAGGTGGCTGGTGGTAACCATTGCTCAACAATATCAACTTTACCTCCTCTTAACATTGTAACTAAAGTTGATTGTTCTCCATAGACGTAATATTCAACTCTCTCAGGCGCTTTATCAGGCCATCCACCATAGGTCTCCTTAGCATGCCAGTAATCCTTAAAAGCTTCAAATACTATTTTTTCACCTTTCTTAATCTCCACTACTTTAAATGGTCCTGAACCAGCATCATGTTCCAACAACCACTCCTTACCATAATCTCCATACTCTCCATATGGTCCTGGCTTTTTGATGTGAGCCATAACTTCCTCTTTATCAACAACAAATAAATGTACTAATGTAGCTGGTAACTCGGCGTACGGCTTCTTTAAATAGAACTTAACCGTATACTTATCTACCGCCTCGGCATGATCAACTATTCCAGTCCATAAATAGGACATACCCTTTTTAATCGTAAGTTCTCTATTCATTGAAAAAGCCACATCTTCAGCTGTCAGTTCACGACCACTATGAAACTTAACACCTTTCCTGATCTTAAATGTCCAAACCAATCCATCATCACTAACACTCCACTCAGTTACTAACCATGGCTTTGGAGGCTTACCTTTCTGAGGATAAAATAGTGGATCATACGTATTTACTACACATATAGTAGTTGTTTCATCAGCGTGGTCTGTCGGATCAAAGCTCATAGTAGCTTGAGTAGTAGCATATACTAGAGTTAACGGCTTAGTTGGAGCCTTCGGTGCTGCAGTAAACATATAGACCGCTACACCAGCAATTACTATTATAACAACAATGACAGCAACTGCTAACTTAGATACTTCCCTTCTAGCTTTCATATGCCCCCACCAAAATTTTCCCAATAAATAGACATTATTAGCTGTTTAATAAGCCTATTTTAATATGACAATATATATCTAATATATCTAATTATCCAAAATAATTTTTATAAAAATTTGTGTGATGCTTGCTTTATGGTGCTCCTCTTCTTAGTATTTCTCCAATATCTCCATGAATCTCCCTAATCTTCTTATATTCCTCCTCATCATATAGCTTAATCCTATTTTCTGTAAATCCTTTAGCTACTTCAATAACAAACCTACATGCTTTATCTAACGCATATATATCAGTTACTCCTGTAGCACTTCCCGGAATCACCGATTTTGCTGTTATGGCAACACCGACTACTGGCGCCTCAGTATATATCCATGGCTGTATTATGCTATTAATGTGATATACTGGAGTACTAAATGGAATTACATCCTGCATAGTTATTGGAACTACATATGGCTCGTGTCCAGTAACCCATGAATAGATATCTAACAGATCATCACTTACCTTTAGTATCCAACCCTCCTTAATAGTTGGTGTAATGGCGATATCTAGCGATTTAATAACTCTATTAGCCTTTGTTGCGTCTATCGATAATATTCCATCCATTTCAGGATCAACTTCAAGTTTAAGTAGCTTAAATATGTCCACAGGTGATTCCATCATAGGAACTGGTTTATGCGGCCTAACCGGAGCTTTAGGTGTAACATGAGTTGTAATTATAGCGTCGCCAGCTAATACGTCTCCTCTCTTTTTCATCTCGCATAGTTTAAATGCACATGATAATGCTACTATAGCACCGTCTGCATCAGAAACAAGACCTAACTGGTATGGTCTAGCTCCAACTCCTCCTAATCTTCCAATAATACCAATTTTAGGAGCTTTATCATTCATACCCTTAATTACCACCTTTAAGAAGTCTGTTGATCCCTTATCATCTTCTAAAGTTCTTAGACTAACGTAATCTGCGCCTCTATCCCTCAGCATCTTTTCAAGTTTATCTCCTGAAATATTTGGATCATCTAGTAAATCACATACCTCGGAAATTTGCTTATAGAGAGACATCTCTAATACCTCCCGTTAAGAATGAATGTATATTATTATATTTTAATTAATCTTTGTATTCCTCTATAATTGAGGTGGTATTTCTTTGAAGGAAATAGCTAAAACAGTTTTACAGAAAAGTTTCAACTTGAAAGCAGGGGAAATACTACTAGTAATTACCGATACAGTTAAGTATAAAATTGGAGAAGCTTTCTTTGAAGCTGGACTAGAGATGGGTGCAGAATCTCTAATGACCATTATGAAACCAAGAAGTAGGAGCGGCGAGGAACCGCCAAAACCTATAGCTGAAATGTGGAAGTATGTAGATGTATTTGTCGCACCCACTCACTATAGTTTAACACATACCCAAGCTAGAAAATTAGCTTGTGAACATGGGGCTAGAGGTGCTACAATGCCAGGAATAACTGAGGAAATAGTTATGAGAGCTCTGAATGTTGATTATGAGATTGTGGCTAAATTAGGAGATAATATGGCTAAGGCGTTAAAAAACGCCCGTGAAATTAGAATAACTAATCTATCAGGAACTGATATAAAATTTACTGTTGAAGGTAGAAAATTTGAAGTGGATACAGGTTTATATAGAAATCCAGGTGAGTGGGGGAATTTACCTGCTGGCGAGGTATATGTAGCACCAGTTGAAGGTACCGGTGAGGGGGTAGTCGTAATTGACGGTAGTATTGCTCAAATAGGCATAATAGATGAACCAATAAGGGTTGAAGTTCATGAGGGATATGCGATTAAATTTGAGGGTAAGTATGCTAGTAAGCTGGAAGAGATTCTTAGAAATGTGGGTAGGAGGGAAGCATTTAATTTCCCAGCTGAGTTCGGGATAGGATGTAATCCTTCAGCAAAGATTTCAGGGATCGTTCTCGAGGATGAGAAGGCCATGGGAACTATTCATCTAGCATTTGGAGATAATAGTACATTTGGAGGAAAGGTAAAAGCAGGTATACATATAGATGCATTAATAAAGAAACCGACCGTTATAGTAGATGGAAAAACGGTTATTAGCGATGGTAAATGGTTAATATAAAAATCTTCTTTTATTTCTATTTATTCTTTAATTAGTATTTTATTTTTAAGGCATGCTCCTCAATACCATTAAAGTAATGTATAAAATGGAAGTATAATTTAAGAACGTATTGAGTTTATCTAATGCATCAGTCATAGCTTTAAATATAAGTGCTATCGATATCCCTAGTTTTCATTAAAGGTTATAGATTTAAGATTCCAAAATACTCTCCTCAGTTATGTTATGATGTTATACTTATATCTGGATATTAGTATAACATCATTATTCGATAGGTAAGTAGTGGAGTTTAGTCGGAACAAGGGCACCCGATCATAAATTCACGAATCCTCCTCTTATCATCTTAAAATAATTATATATTAGGCCTTATTTCTTGATGTTCTTTTTGGATGATGGATAGACGGTACGCTGATCTTATGATGAGCCTTTAGCCTGAGATGACACACCTAATAATTTTCTTAAACATATAATCTTCTAAGCTATTTTAAATGTTAATGCTTAGGAAAGAAGGAATCCCAACACCTCCTAATCATCATCCCTACCTAGTCAGTCGGCAGGTCTTAGGTCATCTATAT
>Ga0180302_10001211_pt1 | contig 12135 bp, 8 predicted proteins | sample GuaBasSediGuay17_FD_121794 | JGI IMG/M metagenome (GOLD analysis project Ga0180302, IMG submission 121794) | Subseafloor sediment microbial communities from Guaymas Basin, Gulf of California, Mexico - Guay17, Core 4571-4, 12-15 cm | ecosystem: Environmental > Aquatic > Marine > Hydrothermal... | reverse complement strand
ATGTGGTATGGAGGTAGCTCGACGTAGGTTACATCGACTTCTTCGAACGTGACGTTGAGGAGCTGATCGTATGTGATGGATACAGGAGAGAACACCTTCTCATAGCCCTCGTACGCTACGCGGATTTCAACAGGCTGGTTTGCTGGCAGAGGTACGATGAAGTTGCCGTCTCCATCGGTATACCCCCAGAAGATGGTGTAGTTGTAAACCGTACCCTGTTGCTCGATGGGGAGAATTACACGCACTTCCGCGTTTCGGATGGGCACGTTGTTGCAGTCGACGACATGGACGGTGAGATGGTAGACATCACAAGATAGCGTTAGGTCAAGATCTTGGGTTACTGGCGTTGAGAACACTTTAACAGTAGTTGCAAGCCAAGATACAACGATCGTCAGGTTATCAGTTGGAATGACAGGAACAGGGCCTACTTCCCCATACCTCGTTCCGTTAACGAGGTGTGCATATCCAGTAGCAGGTATGAAGAGGGTAACGCTCGCGTTAGGTAGTACAACGCCGTGCCGATCGATGAGAACCAGTCTAACCGTGTAGAGGACGGGGGAGAAGGCAACAGACTTCTCCTCAGGCACGTGAATTATCGTACTTGTCACGTTCTCGAACTGGTATAGAAGGGTAACGCTATAGTTTCCATCCTCAAGGTACATGGATGCTACGCCGTTTTCATCTGTGATCGCAACACGGGGGTAGGGGCTAACCTCAGTCTTGTTCTCCACTCTGATCAGCTTGTGAACTATTATGCGAGCCCCGGCAAGAGGTTCTCCTGTACGGTTCTCTGCAGCAGTGAAGCTAACGAGATTATCAGACCCAAGCTCAACGAGTTCAATTTGCTCACGCCATGTTACCTCATGTCCAGAAAGCCCATGGTAAACGACTTCAACTGTGTAAACCCCAGGAGCAGCGCCCATCCCGCCGTAATACCATGTGAGAGAAGCAATTACTGGCGATTCGTATCGGTAGAAGTAGGTGTGTAGTGGTGACCAATCGCCTGTAACGTATGAGCGTGCAAGCCCATCGGTAGCGTTCGGCGTATCTCCGGATCCGGTCCAGTAGGTTTCCTCAACAACGTTTCCATCAGCGTCTAAGATACGAATCCACAAGTTAGTGTCGTAAAGCCCTACACCGTTGTCGATTTCAGTAGTTATACGAACCTCTTGTATCTGCGGGTCTATGTTAGTGTAGAAGGTGGTGACTCTCTCACCATCAGGGTTTTCAATAGATACACGAGGTTTAAGTAAAGATCGAACCGGAAGATCGATGTAGGCGGGATAGTCGGGTGAGTATACGAGGAACTTGACTGCGAAGCTGCTATCCGTTAGTAGCCAGATCCGTAATCGTAGAGTAACGGGGTAGAAGATTAGCCGCCCTGTTCGTTCATCGATTCTGAAAGCACCAGGATAGGGGATCTCAAGGTCGCTCGTTAGTTCAAAGGAGAAGTCGTACCGCCAATCCTCCCACGGTCGATCGGCAGTAGCGAGCGCAGGAGCAGGGTCTGGGTGAACATCTTCGAAGAGAATCCTACCGCCAGCAGTAGTGGTGGGTTCGATGTTGGGACCGGTAGAGTTCCAATCTATTACGGCGAACTCTATGATGATCTGATCGACGGTTCCTGAGCTTCGTGCAAGCCATATCGTGCCGTTAATCTTTCCAGCAGCAAGGGTGAAGTTGCTTCCAATAGGTGATTCAAACTCGACTAAGCAGCCAGACATGCCCGAAACACCGCTGGGAACCATCTTGGAGTAGCTGCGTAGCTCCCACTCTACGCCAGTATGTACGCCTGCTCGTGGGGCTTCTGTGACAAGCCCTTCATAGCTGAAGCAGTATCCGTTGGCTTCAAGATTTTCCTCTTGGAGCTTGTTGTTGTAGAAATCGACGCGCGACCGAATGTTAGCTAGGTAGAGGCGGAGGGTTGAAGGGGCTTCTTGGAGGGGTTGGGGGGATTTGATGGGAGGGGAGCGAGTTCGTACGGGGAAGGCGGTCGCTGCCATGCTCACAAGAAGGAAGACTATCAGGAAGAGCGGTGCTCTCATCGCTACCGGCGTAAATTCTCTTTATAAGACTTTGAGGAAGACTACGCGTGATAACTTACGCTCTACGCAGCCTCTTTCGCGACAGGCAGCGGCTAGCGGTTAGCGTATTGACGGTGTGCATTCTTACTACGTTTCTCGTCACAATGGACCTCGCTTCAGCAGAGGGGTTTGCCTACGCGCTTTTGGAGGATCTAGGGGGAAGGCGTACTGTAGGCTTTGTTACGTATCTGTCGCCTGAGGTAGTGTATTATAAGACATTTGAGCAGCTACAGGATATCATACTTAACGTTGATTATCACATTGTTGGTCTAGGGTTCATAGTAACCTTACCGTATAGGAGGGTTTGTGCATATGTTGGAGACTGTTGCATGTATGTGAACTGTGTAGTAGGCTCTAACGAGCCAGCCGGGATTTTTGTCGTTGAGGAAGGAGCTTGGACTGGTGAGGGTATAGCTTTAGAACAAAAGTGCGCACGTGTATGTAGTGCGTCACTAGGGGATATAGTAACCATCGAAATAAGAAACACGACAGAAAGCGCTGCTAGGGCTTCGTTCACTCTGTCAGCAGTTTACACAGCACGCCCCTACTGGCAAACAGTAACCCCCCTCCTACCAGTAGAGGATACTCGTTGGGAGCAGAAGCCTAACATCGCCTTACCTGCTAAATGGGTCTATAATAACCTGATACCACATGCCCTTAGTGTACTTATGTTTATCATAGTTCAAGTTGATGATTTCATTATAAAGGGTATTGATTGGGGGATTTCGGAGTCTGAAGTACTGCACTGGCAGTTAGAGGACGCGCTGATGTTAAATAACATCCCGTTCTACGGGCTCTACGATATACTTGGTCAGAAGCTTTGGGAGCATAAACAGCTGTCCACATGGCTTTACCTAGCGTTCGCTATATTCTTCTATGCACCCTTCATCGTCGTAGCTATTGTGGTACTGACTCAGGTTGCGAGCCTTCAGTTAGAGCGGCAGCGCCATCTACTTGGACTGCTTCGAGTACGGGGTGCTAGTGTGCATCAGCTAGTAGCAGCGCACGTGACCACCAGCATTGTCACAGCTACGCTAGGGGTCGCGCTCGCTACAGCAGCAATCCTTTTGACGTTATTTTCGTCCTCAGTAGGGCTTCTCCCTGTATGGAAGAATAGCGTTATTCTCCACGTTGTCTGGCAGGAGTGGGAATGGGGCGGTGTTTGGATGGTGGTGGTTATGGGTGTAGTGGCGAGTGTCGTCTATGCTTGGCAGGCGCGACGAGTACGGGAAATTGAGCCGGTAGATGCGGTTGCGGAATACATTGAGGAGGAGGCGAGAGAAGTCCGAGCAGGCTGGGGGTGGCGGATCCTTACAGCTATTGTACTGATGAGGGTACTGCCGTGGTTCTTCGGGGTATCAACTGCTGATATCTTACACCATGCAGGGAGGTCGGTGTTTCTGATGGTGTTTGCAGTGCTTTGGCTGTTCATCGGTAACATCTTTCTGATACTCATCCACGTAATACTGCCATATGTTCTCGTGAAAGGCGTGTTCGGTCTTCGAAAGGTCCGACAAGCGCTCTTTCGAGCATTTCACATGGTGTTGGGGTTAGGCTATGGGGAAGTTGTCAAGGCTGTAGAACGGCATGCAGCACGCCTTTACCGAGTAGCATTTGCCGTAGCGCTTGCGATGAGTATTGCAATTCCTTGGGTGATTATTGAAGAATCGCTAACCGCGTACGTAATGCAGCTAGGACCTCAGTCAGGAATTCAGCTTCTACAGGTAGCGGGAGGGCTTGCACGATGGGAGTTGATTTTAGGAAGTACTGCCGCAGCAATGGCGGTAGCAACACCAACAGTAGCAGCAGTTGTCGAAAGACGCCGCGAGCTGGGGCTTTGGCGTGTGAGAGGAGCGAATCGGCGGTTTATCGTGCGGTTGGTCGGGTTTGAGGGATTGGTTGCGGTTCTGATCGGTTTGTTGGTGGGGGTAGCGGCAGGGCTTACGATAGGATATGGTCTGATTTTGGAGGTAAACGCAATGCTTCACATCATGGAACCCGAGCTAGGTGCGATTCAACTAGTTGTTCCTTGGGAGCTGGTGGTGGAGCTTGTAGGAATAGCGGGGGTGCTACTCTTCGTTTCGCTACTGCCAGCAATCATATATGCGCGAAGAGCGAGCATCGAACTGATACGTTGGCGGTAGAACCAGTAATCGAGCTACGAGACGTGTTTAAGATCTACCACACAGGACGCCTGAAGGTCGTCGCACTTCGTGGGCTCTATATGAGCGTCCGCAAGGCAGAGATGGTGGCGGTTATGGGACCGAGTGGTAGTGGAAAGACCACTCTCATAAATCTCTTAGCGGGTATTGATAAGCCCACGGCAGGCTATCTGCGCGTATTTGGCGTTGAGCTTCACAAAGCTGATGAACGAACATTGGAGGAACACCGTCTACATCGCGTAGGTGTGATCTTCCAATTCTTCAACCTCATACCCTCACTTACAGCGTTAGAGAATGTAGAGCTGCCTATGGTTCTCGCAGGACAACCTATGATGCAGCGACGACAGCGCGCACTTGAGCTTCTTCGAATGGTAGGATTAGAACACCGAAAGCATCACCGCCCAGACGAGCTAAGTGGAGGAGAACAGCAGCGTGTTGCTATCGCGTGCGCGCTCGCAAACGACCCTCCGCTCATCCTTGCTGATGAGCCGACAGGAGAGCTAGACTGGGAAAGCGGTTCAAAGGTAGTAGAACTCCTTCGCCGCGCGGTTAATGAAGCGGGTAAGACCGTCATTGTAGCAACCCACGACCCACGTATCGCGCGAGTTGCGGACCGAATTCTTCGAATAGAGGATGGAAAAATCACTAGAGAATACCGCCCTACCGAACTGGTGGAGGCACCGAGAACTCCAAAAGAAGAGACTGTTGTGACCTATCTTCGGCGGCGGCTCGTTGAAGCAGAGGAGGAGCTACACCGCCTCGAGCGTGCACATAGGGAGGGAAGGATCTCTGGAAAAGAATTTCACGGAAAATATCAGCGGTTGTTAAACCTAATAGAAGCACTTACTGATGAGCTTCAGCGACTCGGGTACACCGCCTGACTTTAGATCGCTGGGGCTACTGGGAGGGAAGCGCGTTGTGTATACAGAGGAGCGTTGGCAGTTTCTTCGCCGGAAACGGTCACGTGCGCTTGCGATCATGACTGCGTTGGTGCAACGTGGTCTTGCACCAGTAGTGCATGGGAGTGTTGCGCGGGGGGATGTTCGAGCATCAAGCGATGTGGACGTCTTCATTCCTCGCCCGGTTCCTTCGTATCTGGTGGAGGTAGCGCTAGCAGAGGCGGGGTTTAGCTGGCAGTATAGAGAAGTTGTGAAAGCAACCCCGCTGTACGTTACTAAAGCGTACATCCACTTGGACGAGCTAACAACTGTGTCCTTCCCTCTCCAAAAGCTGTCCTGTACCGAACGGGAGTTCTACCGATTTGGAGGAGAGCTGGATCTTGAGGGTTTAAAGAAGGGGAGACGCGTGCCGGGAGTTACAAAGCAGCTCGTTTTAATCGTTCCTACAGAGGATGGTCATGAGGAGTACGAGGTTGTGGGCCGCGAGCACGTGGTGGCGCGGGTTCTTGGAGTGAGTATTGCTACGGTTCAAGAGCGTGTACGCGTTCTTACTCGTCGACGGGAGGTAGGGCGTACGGGAGTTTTCCGTAAGGTGGTTGTACCTGAGGGAAAAAGTGTTGAAGAAGTTGCTGTAGAGTACCGTTTGCTTTAGCTAACGCATAACAAAGGCAGCTGAGTGGCGCTGTTGCTTATCGAGCTAGTAGTTTCCGCTGTGCTGCTTGTCGGGTACTTGCTATACTATGAGGCGCTGTGGAGGGTTTGTCGTATACAGCTTGGATTGCCGCTTTTCGCCAACTACATCCTCGTTGCGCTTCTCGTATACATGGTGCTTTTGACGATAGTAGGCGGGCGAGGGGTAAGTGGCTTGCTCACAGGGACGGTTTTTCAGAAGCCTGTTGCAACGTTTCTCTCGGCTGCACTACACACAGCTATCATTTTCGTTGTCTGTCCGCTTCCGTTTCGAGGCTACGGTTTGGAGCGTGCAGCGCTGCTGCTCATCCCTGTCGTTTTGGTAGGAGTGGTGGTACCGCTGGGAGGGATCGCGCTCTTAGCCCCTACTATCGCGCTAGCAGTGGTAACCGCGGGTTATGGGTGGTATCGCCGATCGGTGCGGGAGCTTGGGCTTTGGGGGGGAGGGACAGTGAGCATGTTGTTTGCTGCGTTAGCGCCTACGATCGTAGGTGTGGTAGCGTCGCCCTCAACGATCTTCTACCACCCTCTCTACGCTACAACAATAGCCATCGCTCTGCCAGCGCACGTTATTGCATCGGGAGCTATTGGCCTCCGAGTGGAGGAAGAGCGACATGCAGTTCCAGCAATGCTTGGAATGGCGACGCTGCTTGCAGTAGTAGAGGCGGCAGCGGGCGCAGTTCCTCTCATCTACGTGTTTAGACGAGCAGTAATCCACCAGGTAGCACTCCTGTTGTCGCGGCGGACCCGTAATACGATAGGCGGTATGCTATACTTAGCCCTGCTCTCTCCAGGTACTTGGCTATAGGGTAGTCTCTTCAGCGCTTGAAAACCATTGAACTAATTAGCTACGGTGCGTATTGGCTGAGTACGAGTTTGGCTAGACCCGTGAGGAGGACCGGAGTAGCAGAACTCCCCCTACACGCGGGACATGTACCAGCGTGGCTGATTACACGCATGATTCGGTTAAGTAGAGCACTAATCGCGGTTTTGGTAGAGGAGTTTGGTACTGAGGAAGTGTTGCTACGGTTAGCAGATCCCCTCTGGTTTCAAGCGCTAAGCAATGTGATAGGGATGGACTGGGACTCGAGCGGTTCGACGACGGTTACTTGCGGGGTTCTTCGGCAAGCGCTAGCGGATGGAGAGTTGGGGATTTTGGTAGCGGGAGGGAAGGGGGCGCGATCGCGACGAACTCCTGCTGAACTCGAGGAGATAGGTCGTCAGTTCGGACTAGGAGAGGATAAGATACGAGAGCTGCAGCGTACCTCTCGGCTGGTGGCGAAGGTGGATCACGCAGCGGTTCAGGATGGTTATCAGCTCTATCATCACGCAATGTTCGTTGAGCGCGAAGGTCGGTGGGCGATCGTTCAGCAGGGGATGAGACCGGAACAGCGGGTTGCGAGGCGGTACCACTGGGTATCTGAGCGTGTCGTATCGTTCGTTGTAGAGCCGCATACGGGTGTTGCCGGAATGCGGCATTCAAGCATTCTAAACATGATTGCTAGAGAGAGTCAACCTGTACAGGAGCTGGTTTTGGATCTGGTAACAGAGCGAAAACTGGCGAAAGACTGGGCGCGAGTAGCCGCCGCAGCACGGGGAGCGCGACCGCTCATAGCTTACGTAGAGGGGGAGGATTTGCCACAGTTTCGTGGTCGTGTGATTCCAGAACTTCCTCGTGGAGTATGGGAGCGGATCTACGGTGCTGAACCAGACACGTTTGAGGACTTGCTCCTTGTACCAGGGGTAGGTCCTGCTGTTGTTCGTGCTCTTGCTCTGATATCTGAACTTATTTACGACACACCACCGTCTCGACGCGATCTCGTAAGCCACCCCTTTGATCCGTTTCGCTACAGTTTCGCAATAGGTGGAAAGGATGGCGTGCCGTTTCCGGTGGACCCAAAGGTCGTGGATGAGGTAATTGCACAACTAGAGGAGGCGATCGAAGCGGCGCGACTAGGTAGGAAGGATAAGCTTCGCGCGCTTGAGAGGCTTAGGGGCTTGGTTCGTGGATGGCGATACCCTTCTCACCTTAAGCGACCGACGTAGCTTGCCACGCGTACCTGTTGTAGCGGAGCGTGTGAATGTTCAGGAGGTGCTTAATCGAGCAGCGGAGCAGCTTACCAGCTTTTTTGGAGAAGGAGGCATTGTTACGCCTATCCGCATTCTCTATCCACTATGGATATGTACCGCAGAAGTACGGCTTCCGAGGGCGGTTGAGCGAGTTGTAGGATATGTGGACGCTGCGTACCCAGAGCAAAGAGGACCTCGTGGTACGATAGCAGTTGTTGCAGATGTTCTTCCAAACAAGCCTGAGATCGTATACCAGCGCGTTGAACAAGAAGAACTTGTCCCCTCGCTTCTGCCTCGCAGTATTGCTGAGCAGCTGTTTAGAGAGATGATTCTATGGCGTTCACGAGTTCGTATCGAAGATCTGAAAGTAGTGGAGATGCTGCAAGTATTCTGGCCGTACTATATTGCTGAATTTGCACATCCGAGGATGCGAATCGTTTTAGCAATCGATGGCTATGAGGGCGCATTTAGCCCACACATCGCGCGGCTTGTAGCGGAGGGTCCGCTTCTTTACGTAAACGCAGAACTGTGGAGGCAACGATGCCGATCCTAAAACTTCATCCGTGGGATGTGGAGGGAGAGGGAGCGGTTATTGTTGCGCGTAATGCTGCCGCGTTTGGGTTCTCAGCTCTCGCAGTCGCTGTAGTTATCTCACGCATGCGCTTCCCTCCATCAGGGGTGCTTCTCCACAATCCGCGGTTTTCTGTAATTGATATCGATGATTGTCAGTTTCTCGGGCTTCCGTCTACAGTACTACCAGCAGCGGGAGAGCCGTTTCAGCAAGTTCTTCCTCTGCAGCAGCTGTCAGATATATGGGAAGGAGAGCTGCTAGCCTGGTTCGATTTTCTCGATAGTGTCTTTCTAGCAGCGCAAGGATGTCAAGCGGTGATAAGAGGGCGTAAAGCGCGCACCCTGGTTTGCCCTTCACACCCCCTAGTTCAAAATGCGTACAGGAAGGCAGCTAAAGAGGCACGAAACCAGGGTGCGAAGGGGGTGTTTCTAACTCTCAGGCTACCAGCACCTTGCGAATGCAAGAGGTGTAGAGGGGGGTGGCAACCTGTTCTCAATCTGGCTGAGGAGCTAGCAAACATCGTAGGAGGGAGAGTCTTCTTAGAGTCTGTGGTAGGTCGGGTTGAGAACCGGGGTGTGATACCTGTTGTTCAGGAGGGAGTAAATCCAAAGGGAGCTTACGTAAACGTAGTGGTGTGGCGGCGCTCCCCTGATGCAGTACGAAAGGCTCTGAGACGATGCTTTGAAAAAGGTGCAGTAGATGCGGTTTGCGACTCGTACGGAGTTGCTTCTGCATCTGTTTTGTACGCGTTCGCTGGTAGCTGGAGGAAGTTTCATGACTGCTAACGTTTTTAGATAGGGGAGAAATCCCCATGCTTGAGCGAAGAACAGAAAAAACCAGGGCTCCTAGAGCTTCGTGATCAAATTCGCGGTCTTCTGTCGCTTGAAGATCAGCTTCTTACACGCATCGCAGATGTAGCAATACCTCTAGAGAATGCAGTCAAGGCTGCAGAGCGTGCTGTGAATAGTGTAAAAGAGCTAAGCGAGGTGCTATCGGGGTGGAGTACTGCGTTGTTACGGTGGAGTCGCTCTCTACGAGCGGTAAGCCCGATCGAAGATACAGCTGAGGGATGTGTCGAAGCGCACTCCAGTCAGAGTGAGCGGTTTGAGCGATTCGCTAAGTATGAGGAACGGCTAAGGAAAACAGTACGCTCGCTAGAGAGACAGCTGAAGGAGGTACATAAGCTTGGACTCAAAATTGTGTCTTTTATCGATAAAATGATCGAATCCGAGCCGCGAGAGATTAAGAGCGCATTAAAGCAATACCGTGCTCTTGTTGACAAAGTTGGAAAAGTTGTGAGTCGCGTACAGAAGATTAACGCGGAGCTGGAGGATCTGAAAAAGGACTTCCGTTGGGTAAGAACGGGTGCGTGGTTCGATCAGATTCGTGGTGAGTTGGTCAGTTTTCGCGACGTACTGGGAGGCTACTACCCTCGTGTAGAGGGCACACAACAGGAAGCAGGTGAGCTTTCGAATCGAACAGAGGAGGTACGAGAGAAAGTGCAAGAGGCGCTTGAAGAGCAAAAGAGAGTTTTAGAAGAAGCGAAGCAGCGTACCGAGCAACTACGCGTACATCTGGATGATCTGGTTACGAAAGTTGTAGCGCTACAGGATCAACTGCAACGTCGCTATCCACGTGCATGGGTTGATGTAAAGGGTATGGAGGGCGCGTTGAGGGCGGGAGTCAATGCTACGCTACTTATTGCAGATAGAGTTTTACATGGAGCGGAGAGTGTTATCGGTATAGCTGAAGGGGAGCTTTCACGACTCGCAGATGTAGGTGCGCATGTAGAGGGTGCGCGAAAGACCCTCGAGGAGCTTCGTAAGGGTGTTGAAGACCTCACTACCGAAATCGGCGACCTTGTTGAAAGGGTTCGCAGCGAGGTAGAGGAGCGGCTTAAGGAGCTTGGAGAACACTTTGGCGCAGCAGAGCCTCACTTAAACACCTACGGAGATCGAGCCCTTTCACTCATCGATGCTGCAACCACGATACGTGATGCCGTTAAGTCGGCAGCTGAGAAGCTAGAAGAAATCGCCAGTATGAAGAGAATGAGCCTGAAGAGGATTAAGCCCATTCTTGATGCGCTAGCAAGCGATGCCCGAACTCTCGATAGCACGTTGAAGAGTCTGGGGAAAACGCTTGACCGCTCACTTTCTGAGATTAAGAAAGCAAGTAGTGCGTTCGTAGAGGAGGTCGAAAAGGCAGTTTCGGATCTTCGCGAGCTATTCAAAGATCTAGGTGATGCTGTTCGGTCTATACAGGGACGTGCACAACAGCTTGTGGATCTCGCAAAGGAGGCGGAGAGTTCGCTTAGCGATATCGCAAAGGAGTTGGGTCGCGCACTAAAGGAGGTTAGAGACTCGGAGGAGAAGGCGTTAATTAAGCTTGAGGAACTTAGAATGGAGGTTGAAGAGGCTGCAGCACGCGGTCGGCGTGCAGTAGAGACGGGGCTTAGGAGGAGTCTTGAAGCGCTTCAGGAGGCGCGGATCTTCATCGATTTAGTAGAGAGTGTGGAAGAGTGGCGGAGGGGGCTGGAGGCGCGAATACTTGAGCAGACAAGAGCAGCGTTACCTGAAGTGGAGATGGCACTAAACGAGCTGCGACAGTCGATCGAGGACCTTAAGGTCCGTGTAGCGAGTTTAGAGACGGCGTTTGAAGGACTGGAGCGGCGGATAGAGGATGCTGCAAAGCAGACACGTAGTGAGATTGAGGGTCTTGTCCGTGACTCGCTTGAGGAGGCGCGAGGGCAGCTACAACAATTGCAAGAACAGGTTTCGAGCATCCGCACCAGCCACGAGTATCTGCGCGAAGTTCTTGTAAGAGAGTTTGGACGCAAGCTATCAAAGTACTTCCAAAGATAAACCGACATCGTTTTAGCTAAGGTCTTCGGTAGAAAGCTGCATGCCTAAACTATGCGGAGCGTTCAGACTGCTTGCTCCTCAAATTCAGAAGGTGTTAAAAGAGCGAGGCTTTCTTCATCCAACCCCACCACAGCAGCTCGCAATCCCTGTCCTTCTACGTGGCGAGAACGCGCTAATCATTGCTCCTACAGGAACGGGAAAAACGGAGGCAGCTATCCTACCATTTCTCGATCACCTCATTAGAGAGCGCAACCGCCCGGTGGGAGTACGAATCCTCTATGTGACCCCCCTACGAGCGTTAAACAGAGATATTCTCCACAGGCTTACCTGGTGGTGTGAGCGCTTAGGCGTTTCAGTAGGAGTGCGACATGGCGATACAAGCTCACGCGAGCGTGCGCGCCAGGCTCGTGAACCGCCAGAGTTTCTAATTACCACTCCAGAAACCCTGCAGATTCTACTGGTTGCTCGGCTTATGAGCAAGCATCTCAGAACGGTGCGTTGGGTTGTTGTAGATGAAGTCCACGAGATAGCGGAGGATAAGCGAGGTACGCAGCTGGTCGTTGAGCTGGAGCGCCTTAGGCGTATTGCGGGGGAGTTCCAGATAGCAGGGCTGTCAGCAACGGTGGGGAACCCTGAGGAAGTCGCACAGTTTCTAGTAGGAGTGGGGCGTACGTGTCAAGTTATCGATGCGTGGGCAGCTAGAGGACTGCGTCTCGAACTAGCTTACCCTGACCCAGAAACGCTGCCTCGTCGCCGTATCTTGGAAATGGCAGCACGGTTGGGTGCACGCCCTGAGGT
>Ga0180302_10001209_pt1 | contig 12140 bp, 8 predicted proteins | sample GuaBasSediGuay17_FD_121794 | JGI IMG/M metagenome (GOLD analysis project Ga0180302, IMG submission 121794) | Subseafloor sediment microbial communities from Guaymas Basin, Gulf of California, Mexico - Guay17, Core 4571-4, 12-15 cm | ecosystem: Environmental > Aquatic > Marine > Hydrothermal... | reverse complement strand
TACTACGATGCCGTCGGGAATCGCACGCAGATCCGCTACCCATCAGGCACTCTTGTCTGCCGCTGCTTTGATCCGCTTGACCGTATAAAGCAAATCCGTGCCGACGGCTCGCCTGTTGCATCATACACTTACTCCGGCTCCTATCTCGTCCATCGCCGCTCATACCCCAACAACACCTTTACCCACTACCGCTACGACAAAAACCGCCGCTGTATCCTCGTCGCTCACACATCATCCCCGCAAATCTCACAAAACACCCCCATCACAATCGCGGGTTTCGCCTACCGGTTTGACGCAGAAGACAACCGCCTGTATGAGGCACGCATCGCTGCTGTCTCAGAATACAATCACCAACTCACCGCTACATTCTCACGACTCCGCTTCTTCACCTACGATGACAACTACCGCATCACTGCAACTCTCTATCGCGTCACGAATCTTGCCGAGTTTGAATCCGCTTTCAACAACCAGTCCCCGCCGCCTCAACCGCGATCCTGGGCAGAGGCGGAAACCTTCAAGAACGACGGCGTCTACAACATCCCCGAATACACCGACATCCTCGGTAATGTATGGACCCGCACCGTTAACAACATGAACCAGTACACCCAGATTAAGAAGAACGACCAGCCTGTGGCGGAGTTGCAATATGACGCCTGCGGCAACCTGACTTTTGACTCCGAACGCTCCTTCTCCTACGACTACAAAAACCGCCTCCGCGAAGTCTACATATCAGACAGACTCGTTGCACGATACCTCTATGACGCAAAAGACAGACGCATTGCGAAGATTATTTATGACGAGTCAGGTAAGGTGGAGCGTATAATCCTGTTTGTCTACGATGGATGGCAGGTGGTGGAAGAATACAAGATACAAAGCAGTGCGGAGAGAGAAGCGACACTGCAGGATAAGCCGCGGCTTGCGGCGGATTATGTGTATGGTCTGGGGATAGACGAGCCGTTGCGGATGCGTCGCGACCTCAACGACGACGGCTACTTCAACTCCGTAAGCGAGACATTCTTCTATTACGAGAACGGCATAGGGAGCATATATGCATTGGCGGATGGTGCGGGTAATGTGGTGGAGCGATATGACTACACGACATATGGTGAGGTGAGGGTATACGCTGCAGATGGAGTGACGGAGCGGGAGGAGAGTTTGGTGGGCAATGTGTATGGGTTTCAAGGCAGGCGAATAGATTGGGAGACCGCCACAGCCACGCAATCCCCATTGTACTACTTCCGCCACCGCATCTACTCCCCCACCTTACAACGCTTCCTCCAACCCGACCCGCTGAATGGTACCTCTTACTGTGCCCATAATAACGCGCCAACAAATTGGCGAGATGTGATGGGACTCCAGCGAGAAGGTGAACCACGAAATAATGAGGAGAAAGAATACGAGAAATTGGAAGATAAACGCGTAAAGTTACAGGAACAGTTGAAGACGGTAATAAGAGAAACAGCCAGATGGATAAGGATAATTGCCGGAACGAAGCGGGAAATAAATGAGTTGCAGAAAGAAGTTAACAAGGCGAAGGAAAAGGCAGAAAAGAATAGGAGAGCGGGTGTTGGGTTGCAGGAAGCGACAGAAAAGGATGTCCTACTACGATTGGACCACCAACGAAGCTGGTTACTATGTGCTCGTGACCGCCTTCGTGAACTGATAAGAAAACAGATTGATATTCAAAGGAGTCTTTCCGCTCTTGATAAGGAAGAAAGGGGGTTCTCAGATTACGTCAGGCTTGGTGGCTACATACAAACTATGAAGAAACGAGGGTTCCGATTCGCATACGGTTGGCCACCGCTAGGGGCCCAACTTGTGAACCCTTGGAACCGCAAAGCTGAGCAAAGAGTGGACGAGCGGTTGTTCATATTACGGTTAGGTTGGTTCAGACAAATAGCAGTGTCGTGGGTGGAAGCTCATAAATCAGGTGGTCCATCACGAGTTGACTTTCCAACAGCGGAGGTGCGGCAGGCATGTGAAAAGGTCTGGTTGCCATCTGCAGGAGTAACCCAGGCTGCGCTACAAAAGGAATGTGTAGAAATGATGGGGGAACTTCTGCATCTAGCATTGTGTGGAGAAACCTTCCACGGGAAAAAGTGGGACATCGTAGTAAGGTGTTGGGCAAAGGAAGGAACTATCTACGTCCAAGTTTATGGGCCGAAATTTGTGGCCAGAAAAGGGGCCCTCGTTGTTTTGCCGGAGCAGCCATTAGAACCTAAAGAAGCGATCAGCGCGCTTTTCTACAGATATGCTTTAGAACGTGGTATGGTTCCCCGATGGCTGCTTACTCTTGCTGAGCAACTTGGTGTTAAACTACGGAAACGAGGCAGACGGAAATAGGAGGAAGCAGAATTGGTAAGAGTAAAATTGTTGATAATCGTCCTGGTGGTTACCTCAGGTATACTCTGTATGATTCTTGGGCAAAAAGTGGGAAGTGGAGAAGAGGGGAAGAGTCCTAAGTATCGTGGCAGGGATATGCTTTTAAGTTACATCCGCGGCGATGATAAGCACAAAAAGTTTATCGAACACCTCTGCGGTCAGATGGCGCTCCTTGTTAGGGCAGATATAGACAAAGGAGAACAGGAAAAACTGCAGTGGCAGCAGACCGCCTTCGCCGACCTGAAAAAAGCTGCCTCAGGCAACATAAAAATGCTTACCCGACTGCTCACCCTCTGGGCAAAGTTCAAACTGGTGGTGGATGACGATTCGGTCATATGGCTTTCGAAAGTGATAGCAGACGACAAATTCCCCCAAGAAGCAAGGGTTGCCGCGACGACACTTGCCGGTGTTTACACGAACGAGATACCAAAATACAATTTTGAAACTCTTGTGGCGGCAGAGACGGTTTACTGCGCGTTGGTGGAAGGGGATTTTCCGGTGCGTTATGCCGCTGCGCGAACACCGACGGCATGGTGCAGGGTGCTGAATGCCGACCCTCTCTGGGTTCTCCTTGTCTTTTCGGTGCGGCTTGAGGCGATGAGGCAGGGTGTTGACCCGTATGAAAATTATGGTCAATTTCGCGCTTACATTCCCGAGGCTCCCCGTATAGACCCGACAAAGAGAGCGGAAGTTGAGCGTCTGGAGAAGTGGTTTTTTGCGAACTGGCAGTATATGGAGCGGCGGCGTAAAGGACTCTTCATCAACAAAGACCGCAAGCGTGAAGGTGTGCCGTGGCTGGTCTGGTATCAGCGGATGAGCAGAAAAAAGCGCAAAGAATATCTGAAACAAATCAACGCCGAAAAATAAGCCTTAATTATGGTGAGGACGCGAACCACGCTTAAAGAAGAAAAATGGGAAGCGGCGAATGGATAGATGAACCTGCTAAAAAGTTTTTGGGAGCAAAAGGAGGTCAGGAACACGGTTCCGCCACATTTTCATGTTGGGAAAAGACATATTCCCCTTGAATCGGTTGAGACGGGCAGACGCCTGTTGAAGTTCTTTAGAGAAACAGGAGGGCGATAAAGTGCTCAGCGGGAACGGAAATAAACTTGTTTTCGCAGGATACGCGATATGCCAACGATTATTAATTTCTTTGCAAGACAAGCGCTTCGATTGCAAGAACTTGGGACGTGCCCCCAGCCGAATAGTTTGGAGAATATTCTCTGTCAAAAATCGTGACATAATTGAAACGCAGGACTACGATGACCCATACTTGGGTGATGGTTTTGTGACGCTTGAGAAAGCACGCCAAAACGCAGAACAATTGTCCACCATTCCTCATATCGATGTGGAAATACTTGGATTTTCTGTGGAGAAGACTGTGGCTGAGCGTTACTGGGAGCAGTTACCCGAGTCTTCCAAGGCGGAGATATGGGAGTTCGCAGATGAATCTCTCCTGCCGGCGATTCTTGAGCAAAGATATCCAACTCCGCCCGCCAATCTTACTTTTCTTGGTTACGATATTCTTGCATTTGAGAACTGCACCTCCGCTATCCTTGAGCAATTGTTGTGGATGGCGGAGTACGAACCAAATCTTGACTATATGGTTAAGACAGCAGACCTGTGCCTCACCGGGAAGGAGGGACAGAAGAGATTAGGCAACGCAGGAGTTGGTGATGAACGCCTCTCGTGGGTTGTGGATGTGCTCAACCCTTATGCTCTTTTTGACTCGGCAACGGAGGCAAGAAGGTTTCTTAAGCGTTATCTGGAGGTTGTTGGCGAGGATGCCGTTCACGAGTACGGCGAATTCTGGAGCATCGCCGAAATATTCGCAATCAAGCAGTAGTACGAGTTTGTGGAAATTGTAACAACAGCAGCCATGTAAACTTCGGGATGGTGTAACACTTACGCTTACAATCTTTATGACGAGTCAGGTAAGGTAGAGCGTATAATCCTGTTTGTCTACGATGGATGGCAGGTTGTGGAAGAGTACAGGATACAAAGCAGTGCGGAGAGAGGCGACACTGCAGGACAAGCCGCGGTTTGTGGCAGACTGGCAGTCTGATTATAGTGTGATAATTCTGTAGTCCATTTGGGTGCAGGCGATGGAAGATTTTGTTTTTGACGGCTATTTTGTTGGTGCTTCAGTTGAGTTTCTTATAAGCGGTGGGGTCATCTGCTACCGCGGTCTGGCAACCGACCTTGAAGGGGCGCTCTATGAGGTTTTCCCGAACGAGAAGGCTCGGCGTCTTGCCGCCGCCATATATGAGGTTCCGGTCACGATATGAGGGGCAATCAAGATGAGGGTTGCGGGCGTGTTTTTTACCGCCCTTGTTGGTCTTGGGCTCTGTCTGCCGCAGGAGGAAAGCGAAGGAAATTTGAATTCGTTCCTCCAGAGTGAAGTGGAGAAGTTTGCCGAAACTGGTGTGCCCTCTGATGATTTGCTTGAGAAACTCTGCAGCCGTTTTCGCAAGCAGGTGCTGGCGTTGAAACCGGAAGACTCCACATATTTGGGTTTGGGGTCGCTTACATCCTACCTCGTGCGTGGCCGTGCCGCCTGCGAACTGCAAATCCCGCCAGAAGTCGCCACCGACCTGGTGGGATGCAGCAAAGGTCCCATGGAATTTCTGCTTTTGCAGAGCGAGAAATCTGCGCCAGACTATCTTCGTGATTATCTTCGTCAGAAGAAAGCCCTGAACGAATTGCCCCTCTCCTGGGATGACCCGGTCAAAACATATAAGCGGATTGCCGACATCTGCGCAATAACCACCAACCCGTCGTGGTTTCTGGTTGAGTTGGTGAAGGAAGTCAGAGGCTCCATCAAAGATGAAAAACAGGCGAGAGCCTTCGTTTCGGGATTCATTCAGGGCGAATATGAGGGTTCTTGGGAACTCGCTGGTTTTCTCTTTGATACGCCTCATTTCAGCTGCATCACCGCGGTCGCATGGAACAATCCCCTGATTCGCAAGGCGGTTGCACAAAGACTTCGCTCCGACAATGTTACCAAACATCTGTTCATGCTCGGTTGCCATCTCAGACTGGAAGAAGCAAAGCGTCTCGCTATTAAGTGGCTGCAAGCAAAGAACCCATATCAGGTCGAACTTGCCGCAGAGGGACTGACTTCCTTTCCGGGAGAAGATGCAAAAAATGCTTTGCTTGCCCTCTTCAGAAGAATCCATAAGAGCATTGTAACCAGGAGCGAATCCAGAATACTGGTTGGGCTTCTCCGCACAGCGATGTTCGCCCTGCCAAAGGTGTCCGGCAAGGTTTGCCTTGACCTTCCTGATTTGATGAGCAGCATGAAATATCGGTGGTTCAAGGCGGATTGTTTTTTCACCGCTCAATTATGGCGGACGCCTGTTCTCGTCGACGCGGCTGTCAAGACCATAGAATCGTGGCTTGCCTCTGACGCCAGAGACAAAGAGAAACTGAAAGAACTTTTCCGTTCTGCCTTTGACTACCTTGTGGAGGTGCAGCCCGACCGTCTGCGGGCACTTTTGCCCACACCTTCTGCGCTTCCTGATTGCTGCCGCGGCGGCGTTGCTCTGCTTCTGCGTGTTTACGGACGCGAAACCACCATAAAAACGCTATTGTCGGAACTCTGCGCGGACAAACGCCTCCCACCTGACCATCTGCTTCATCTTGCACGCAGAGTCAGCACCATCCCCGGGCTGCCGCAGGAACTGACTCTCCGCCTTCTCCGATACCTCGCCTCCAGCAAGAAAACACCTTCCATCGTTGTGAGGCAGAACATCGCCTCGTTCTTCCTGTTCATGCCATCCCGCCTCTCGCTGCTTGGTGCGGTTGCCCTTATGCTGGGCGACCCGGATCCCGGTGTTCGCGCCATTGTCGCCTCAAAACTTATCGCACGCTCCCGGATGCTGGGTGACCAACTCCTGACAAGGTTGCTCACCATCCTCAACCAGCAGAGCCGTGGGCTGTTATCTCCCGTTTTGTGGTGGGAAGAGAGGTGGGCAGCGCTAAAGATGCGTTTAAGATCCTGCAGGAGTCGGGCGGCTGGCTTTCATCAGCGCTTGTCTTCAGACATCCCGTCATCGCCGGAGTTGTCGTTTACAAGCCTGCCAAAAAGGTGAAGTTCTCCGTGCCTGTCTGGCAAAGTGAGATGGACATAAACAACGCACAACGCCTTATAAAGGTCATCCTGCAGCAAGCCTTCCAGAACTGGAACAGGTGACAGGATTGCCGTGTTGCGGCATCAGTAGTTGACAGCACCCTGCAAGAGAGCATTCTAATGGTGTGACAAAGGGTGAGGTAGGTCCTATGGACAGCGGGGACACCTCCTGTGGCAGGTGTTTTGTTTTGGCGGGTCTGTATCTTGAGACACCTGTTGAGTTTCATCTGAAGGGCAGGGTGTGGCATTACCGCGGTGCGTGGGCGGATCTGAGCAGGTGGATAGAAGATGCGTATTATGCGGGTCTTATGACGAGGGAAGAGGCGCAGCGGCTTGAAAACCAGGTCGTGAGAAACAGTAAAAGTGTCCTGATGCGCCTTGCCCTGATGAGGCTCTTCGGATGCTCTACCGCGCCAAGACCGAAGAACTGCCCGTCACAGGTGTGAACTTCTGCATGCTGGAAGAAGAGTCGGCAAAATACTGTATGCTGGGGGCAGGGGCAGCACAATATCTGGTTGGAACTGACCGTATCCCTTCCTGGGAGTATCTTACATCTGTTTCTCCCCCGGCGAGAAGCCGAGTTGCTCGGCTACGACTTACTTTGTGTCAACGACAATTCGCTGATCTTTGAGATGCTCTCAACATTCACATACGAGCAGGACAGGCGCTTTGAAACACTTTTTGGCGCACCTGACCAGCCGCGTGGTCTGTGGGTGATGGGAAGGCGCGTTCCGAAGCGCATCGATTGGGCCCAATTCGGAGAAAAGGCTCTTCAAACAGCGTGGTTACTTTCCTGCATTAACGAACATTGTCTCTTTCCTAATGTTGAGACGGCGCAGGACTGTTTTGAGAGATGGTGGGATGAATGTGGTCGGTTTTATGAAGAGCACCTTTATGAGCGCTCCTTCTGGGCGCTGGCGGCAATATACCATCTTTCTCCTGAAGCAGCCGAACGCGTGCTGCCCAGAATGCCCTCTCCAGCAAAAAGGAGCGCTTCATAGAGTCATTGAAACCGCTGCTTGATATAAGGAAAAGACGCAGACGGAAGCATGCCGAACGCAAAGGCACAGCGTGGTGGCGTCTGATTGATGTGCGGCGGCGATGGAGTTGGTATCAGCAAGGAGCAGATGGCGGTATCCGCGTGAGACGGCGACCCGCACCGCCTCATCGGGGCGCAGCACGCCCTCGCTGTCGGTGTGAGTCTTGCCATGATGAGTGTCAACATCTGGTATCCGAGCATAGTGATAGGGGGCGTTTGCTTCGTCATGACCGTGGTGGGGGTCAGAGTCGGAGACAAAGTGGGCGCTTCTATTGGACGCTACGCCGACATCTGCGGAGGACTGGTGCTTTGCAGCATCGGCATAAAGATTTTGGTCGAGCACCTGTGGTAATTCTGCGAACGCAAGGATGCACCACCCCCGCTCGAGCGCTCTCGCCGCTGTAGGACGAAATGCAAACATGAATAGACGGTTGCTTCCAAACGGCTTCGAGCGAAGCAAACAGGTTCACACAACAGGAACAACAGCAGTCTACTCTGGGCGGACTGCTTCAACAACTCTCAACTACACCCGAACTGCCTCATTGTGGTTGAGGGCAATTGATGCGGTGCGTCGATTATTGTTTTTCGTAGCAGCCGATGTCGACGGTTGCGGTGCTGTCGTTATCGCCGTCCACTATCCGTGGTTTGCCGCTTAAGTCCGTCGTGGTTCCACTCACAACCTTGCTGTTGCTGCCCTTGTCCACGCAGGACGGAGCCGTGACGTGCAGATCTTCATCGCCTGTTCCGGGTTGCCCATCGGGTCCCTGCTCGTCCACAAACTGCGGATCATTGCTGGTGCAATGGGAGTCCACCGAAATCATACCTGTTTCTCCCCCGTAGCCGCCGGCCGCGACACAGCAGTAGTCTACGTATATGTCGCCGGGAGAACTTTGGTTGTTGTGGATTTCGCTGCCGCCGTTCTTCGAGGTGTCGTCCCAGAAGATGGAGTTGAAGATAGCGACCTGCGAGCCGCCGTAGCAGTAGAAAGCGCCGCCGCGGTCGTCCGCGGAGTTGGCGTAGAAGGTGCTGTTCACTATGTTGGTATTGTTGCTGCTGCCGCGGCAGTATATCGCACCGCCGTTGTCGGAAGAATGGTTGCCCGTGAGAAGGGAGTTGTTGACGACAAACCCGGGTCCGTAAAGATACAACGCACCGCCGTCGTCCTGTGTGGTGTTGCCGATGAACTTGCAGGAGGTAATGTGCAGGGTGGAGCCGTTGGTGTAGATGGCGCCCCCTTGATACGCCTCGTTTCCTTTGAACAGGCACGATGCCACCGTGCCGTTTGTCAAATCCTTGAGATAAAAGGCTCCTCCTGGGGTGTCCGCGTGGTTATCCGAGAACTCGCAACTCCGAACTTGACAGGAACCCAGAGAACAGAAGACTGCGCCACCTTCCTCCGCGCACCTGTTGCTTGTGAAGGTGCTATGTTTCAGGGTGAGCACAACGTCCGCACAGTAGAGTGCGCCCCCCTCTCTGTCCGTTCGGTTGTCGATGACCTGACAGCGCTCCAAAGTCAGATTGCCTCCGTCGCACAGCATCGCACCGCCACCGCTGCTGACCGCCTCGTTTTGCTGGAACGTGCAATCAGTGGCCGAGACATCGCTCTGATAACTCCGCAGCGCTCCCCCACCGCCTGTGTTCGCTTTGTTGTTCGTGAAAGAGCAGTCCGTCATAGTCAGGTCTGATGAGTCAGTGCAGTAAACGGCGCCACCGCCGCCGTATGATATGTTGCCGTCGAAGGAACAGTTCGTAATCTCAAAAGTCGTGTGGGTCAAGCAACCGATGGCGCCTCCTCGCCCCTGAGCCGTATTGTCTTTGAAGGTTCCACCTATCACGGTCACATTGGAATACGTCCAGCCGGTGACGGCTCCACCATGATTTCCAGCGCGGTTGCCGGTGAAAGTGCAATCGGTCAGTTTGGCTGTGCCCGAGGAGTCGATGATGACCGCGCCGCCCTTGGCGCTCGCCCTGTTACTGTCAAAGTCACAGGATTGCAAAGTCAATGTGCAGGTGCCAAGACTCGATACTCCTCCTCCGTCGCCCGCCGTCGCCTTGTTCTGCGTGAAAACGCATTCGCCGATGTTTACGACACTCCCCTGCTCGCAACGGAGCCCTCCACCGGAATCCGCCTTGTTGTCGGTAAACGTGCAGTTGTTGATGGTGGCGTTGGACGCCTTGCAGAAAATCGCGCCGCCGTCGACGCTCACGCTGTTGCTCTGGAAAGTGCATTCGCTGATGTCGACGGCGCTGTTTGAGACGTAAATGGCTCCGCCGGTGTAAGCCGAGTTCTGCGTAAAGACGCACCCCTGTATCTTCGGGTGGGAACCTCCCTCGCAGTAGATTGCTCCCCCTTCGACGGCGTAGTTGCTGTCGAACGTGCAGTTTGCCAGCATCGGATCGCCCACGTCGATAAGGATGGCGCCACCCGCCGTGTCCGGATACGCGTTGCCGTCCTCTTTGCCGTTCTGGATGGTGAAATTGTCAACGACGGCGTCAGCGGTCTCTCCGTTGTGGAAATAGAACGCACGCCCCAGTTGCTCGCAGTCTATCACCGGTTTCTGCCCCGCTGTATGGTAAGCCACCCCCAGAAGATAGATTTTCTTGCCGGCAAAGTCGAGATCGCGGTTACTGGGGCCGCTGTACGTCCCATCGGCGACGTAAACGAGGTCGTAGTCATCGGCGACGTCCAGCGCTTTGCTTATCGTCTTGAAGGCGTCCGACCACGACAGACCGCTGTTGCCGTCGTCGCCGGCCGCGTCGTCGACATAATAGATATGACCGGCCACCACCAGAACGCACCTCTCCTTTACACAAGAATCGGTTCCGGCGGCGTTGCTCACAAAAAGCCGCACCGTATACCACCCGGGCTGGGTGTAGGTCCAGAGGGGATTTTGCTCCGTCGAATCAATCTTGCCGTCGTCGTCGAAGTCCCACGCCCACGTTTCTGTGTATCTCTGCGACCTGTCGATGAAGCGGACGGCAAGAGGCGCCAGCCCGTGAGGCTCGCCGCCGGAAAGCGTCTGCACCTCAAAATCCGCCACAGGCGTCTGCATCTGCTGAACAGTCAGCGTCAAAGAGGTCGTTGTCGTCTGCGGCGGATTTCCACTGTCGCTTACCGCCACCACAAGGTTATATGTGCCGGCGGTGCCGGTCTGCGGTGTGCCGCTTATCCGCCCCGTGGACGCATCCAGCGTCAATCCCGCAGGCAGAGCGTCTCCTGACGGGTTAAGCGACCAGTGATACACGCCGGTTCCTCCCGTCGCCGTCAGCGTCTGGTCATAAGGTGCTCCCTCGACCGCGTCCGCTAACAACGCCGTAGTCACCTCAAGCGGCGCATAAACACGCACCGTCAGCGTCGGGGTGTACACCCTGCCGATGCCGTCCGTAAGGCACGCAACAAAAGCGTAGGTCTGCCCCGCCGTCCCGGCGGCCGGCGTTCCTGTTATCGTCCCGTCTGGTGAGAGTGAAAGCCCCGCTGGCAGACCGCCGCTCGCTAACGACCATACGTAGTTTGCGGCGCCGCGACCGCCTGCAGCCTGCAGTGTGAAAGTATACCCCTTCCCTTCAACCGCATCGTCGCATTCCGCCGTCGTTATCGTCAATTGCGGCCAGATGATGAGCGTAAGGTCGACGCTTGCACTCTGGACCCCGTCCGACACCTCAACCGTCACAACCACACCGCCTGAACCCGTTGCCTGTGTCGGTGTTCCGCTTATTCTGCCTGTGCTTGCGTCCAGCGTCAGGCCATACTTCGCCAGCGTTCCGTTAACATCGCTCCAGGTGTATGAGCCGCTGCCACCTGCCGCTTGTAACACCGCGTTATACGCCACATCCACCTCGCCTTCCGGCAGGTCCGTTGTGGCAATCGCCAGCGTGTCCGTGAACACCGCCTTGACGCTCTTCGGCGCATCCATCGTCACTGTCAGCGGATTGTCCGTGCCGCTTGCATCCCCTTCCCAGCGCAAAAACGAAAACCCAGCCGCCGCCGTCGCCTGCAACTCGACCGTATCCCCCTCCGCATGATAGCCGTTCGGGTCACCGCCGCCGACAACCGTTACACTCCCTGCCCCAGCGGGTTCAACTTCCACGCTCAACTTATGCTCCGTCCGCCACTGCCACGTTATGGTCGTGTCTTCTGTGATGGCGAACGTAACTGTGGTATCTGTGCCGGCGGCAAGGCCAGAACCTGTGGCGGCATAACCCGTGCAGATATAGCGTGTGCCAGTCTGCGGATCATCAGACGGATACGGTGTCACACCACACGTCGCCGTAACCGTCTCGCCACGCTGCAGATAATACGTTCCCGCTGACGGATTGGGCTCTCCGTACGCCGACACAATCGTCAACGCAGCAGAAGGGAAAATCTTGTACCTGCCACAACCCAGAACGCCTGCCAAAACGACTACCACAATCCCCACGAACACCCATAGCCTGCGCATTCTACACCCTCCATCAACACAACACAGAGTGCGAGAAAGGAACAAACGTCGTGGAATGTGTCTTGCAACAGGGGTGATTTGCCTCGTACCGAACCGCTGTTACAAAACACCTCCCATCGACACCCATTCCTCCCTAACATCACAACAT
>Ga0180302_10001208_pt1 | contig 12141 bp, 14 predicted proteins | sample GuaBasSediGuay17_FD_121794 | JGI IMG/M metagenome (GOLD analysis project Ga0180302, IMG submission 121794) | Subseafloor sediment microbial communities from Guaymas Basin, Gulf of California, Mexico - Guay17, Core 4571-4, 12-15 cm | ecosystem: Environmental > Aquatic > Marine > Hydrothermal... | reverse complement strand
TGATTGAAAAACTTGAAGAGGAGAGGAAAAAACTCGAAGAGGATAGAGAGAAAATTAAAGAACTCGAGGAGGAATTAAAGGAAAGGGAGAAAGAAGTAGAGGAGAAAGAAAAGAAGATTAAAGATTTAGAAAAGAAACTCAAGAAGAAGGAGGAGGAGATTGCAAGAAAGGAGAAGGCTTTGGAGGAGAAGAAAAAGTATATTGAGAGGATGAGAAAGCATTTGGAAAGCCTGCTATAGCCAAAAAAAGCGTTTTTGGTAAATTAAGAATTTGTAGTATATGCCCAGTGGGAGGGCAGGAAGGTCCACATAAATGCGAGTTTGATTGAATAAATTTTGCAGGCATATTAAAGCCCCTGTAGGGGATAAAGCAATATTTTTGTATACTAAAAGTGCATGCTTTAGCGAAAGTATGATAAAAAATATGTGGAAGGCTGGAGGATAGGAGATGAAAAAGGCTGTTGTTTTGCTATCAGGAGGCATAGATTCCTCAACAACTCTCGCCATTGCCTTGGATATGGGCTATGAGTGCCACGGGCTTACATTCAGATACGGGCAGAGGCACGAAAAAGAGGTTAAATGCGCAGAAAAAATCGCAAAACATTACGGTATTATGCACAGGGTTGTCAATCTTGACCTCTCTTGGATGGGGGGCTCTGCACTTTTCAGTGGCGAAATCCCAGAAAGGAGAGCGAAAGATATTCGCAAAATTTTATCGGGAAGAATACCATCAACATACGTTCCTGCAAGAAATACTGTGCTGATAGCGATCTCCGCTGGATATGCGGAAGTTATAGGAGCTGAGGCAATATTCATAGGTGCAAATGCTATAGATTATAGCGGCTATCCCGATTGCAGACCGGAGTATTTGAATGCTATGGAAAAAGCAATAAATCTTGGCACAAAAGTCGGGATTGAAGGTGGGGGGATTAAAATAATTGCTCCGTTGCTTACGATGACAAAGGCTGAGATTATAAGGAAGGGTGCGGAACTGGGAGTACCATATGATCTAACATGGTCATGCTATCGTGGCGGCGATAAAGCATGCGGAAGGTGCGATTCATGCATTCTAAGGCTAAAGGGCTTTAAAGAAGCGGGTATAAAAGACCCCATAGCGTATGAGTTCGTCCCCGAGGAATTTAAGGATGCTGTTGCGGAGGGGGTATGAGTGCTCAGAGTCTATGAGATTTTTGCATCAATTGAGGGCGAAGGTGTGGATATTGGCATGCCCTCGGTATTTGTCCGCCTTTCTGGATGTAACCTGAGGTGCAGGTGGTGTGACACCCCTGAGGCGCTTGATCTATATAGCGGCTCGGAAATGAGCATTGATAATGTGTTGGAGGAGGTTAAAAAATACGGAATCAGAAGGGTTGTGGTGACAGGCGGAGAGCCATTGATGCAGAATGATGCATTAGAGCTTGTTAAGAAATTACTCTCTGAGGGATTTTTTGTAAGCGTGGAAACGAATGGGACGTACGATATCTCTGCACTCACAGAGTTTAACAATGTTAGAATAAGCATTGATATAAAGACGCCGTCTTCAGGTATGGAGGGGCGCACTCTATGGGAAAACCTGTCATTATTGCGCCCCCATGATCAGGTAAAGTTCGTGCTCGAGGGAACGGAAGACTACAATTATGCTCTGAGCGTTATACGCAGATTTGAACCTAAATGCAATGTTGTGCTTATGCCTGTTGGGGGCATCAATGCAAAGTGGATTGCAGAGCGTGTTCTAAAAGATAAACTCAGTTGCAGAGTTTTGGTGCAGTTGCACAAAATAATATGTATTAAATAATATATTTTAATAGTTTTTGTAGCACAAATGGGTATAAATCGTGCTACTACGCAGTCGTAAATTTTTTATTGCAGAACCATATGTGGGTCGGCTCCTACTGACAAAAACTCAGGAGGCTATGAGATGGGCAAAAAGAAGAGCAAAGAGGCAAAGATGATGAAAAAACTTATCAAGGCAATATGGGTGTTCAATTGGTTTAACTCTTGTGGTTTTGCAGAACTGGTTCCTGTTGTTGGTTCCAGATGGGATATGGAAAGGTTTGGTATGATTGTTGTTGGAAACCCGAGGCATGCTGATGTTCTTTTCATCGCAGGATATCAAACATTTAAGTCAATAAGAAGAGCACAGAGAATATACGCGCAGATGCCAGAGCCGAAAGTCGTGATAGCGCTTGGCTCTTGCACAATGACCGGCGGCATGTACTGGGACTCATATAATACTATAAAAAGGTTGGAGGACTATTTGCCAGTAGCCATGTACATCCCAGGCTGTCCTCCAAGACCCGAGGCTGTTTTTGAGGCTTGTGCTAAGATATTCAAGCATGTGGAGGAGATGGAATGAAAAGAGAGATTGAAGTTCTACAATGTCTTAAGGAAAAATTCGGTGCCGAGGGGTATGTGAGGAGAGATAGGAGAGTATTTATCACGGTGGACGCCGAGAAGGTTAAAGAGGCCATTTTGTTGCTTAAAAACAAGGGATATGAGCATTTATCCGCGATATCAGTCACGGACTGGATTAAAGACGGGGAGTTTGAGATAACATACCACCTGTGGTCATATGAGAGTAAAATTTTGGTGACGCTAAAAACAAGGATTAAGAGGGATAAGGCAATAATTGAGTCCATATCAGATATCTGGGGAGGAAATGCAAGAACGCATGAGAGGGAAATGCACGAATTGTTCGGTGTTGAGTTCTTGGGTAATGATGACCTAGTTCCACTTTTCCTTGAGGACTGGGATGGCCCACCACCATTCAGGAAAGACTTTGACTGGCGTGCGTATGTGAGAGAAAAGTTTTACAGCATGGATAATGAGAGGGAGAGGAGTTACTATGATTAATGTGTTTGAGCGCCTGAATGATGGAAAATACACGATATACTTCGGACCTGCGCATCCAGGCTCTGGAAACTTTGGCGTAAAACTTGAGGTTGATGGTGAGTGTGTAATCTCTGCCAGAGCAGACCCCGGGTTCTTGCACAGAGGATTTGAAAAACTGATGGAATACAGAATACCAATACAAAATGCCGTGCTATCCGATAGAATATGCATACTTGAATCGCTCGCATGGAACCTCGTACACGCTGAGGCTGTAGATGAACTCATGGGGATTGATGTCCCTGAAAGGGCTAGGTATATAAGGGTTGTGCTTGCGGAGTTGTCTAGGATACAATCCCATCTTATATGGTTTGGTGTAATATCAGCAGGAACTGGCTTTGATACTGGGTTTAAGATAGCCTTTGGGCTTAGAGACTACATCTTAGATATTTTTGAGATGGTCACAGGGGGTAGGGTGTATCCTGCGGGCTATATATGCCCGGGGGGTGTTAGAAGGGATTTCCCGAGAGGTGCTAAGGAGAGGATAATGAGGGTTATAAGCAAAATATGTGTGGATGAGGATACCACAGTTCTTGAAAAACTTGAGAACAAAGTGCTAAAAGATAGGCTTGAAGGTGTGGGCGTGCTTAGTGCGCGGGAAGCAATTAAACTTGGGGCTACAGGTCCTGTACTTAGAGGATCTGGGATAAAAGCAGACGTGCGCAGGGACGACCCCTACGAGGTTTATGAATGTTTTGAGTTTGAAATTCCAACAATGAACGAGGGGGACGCCTATGCTAGGTATTGCGTGGGAATTGAGGAGATCAAGGAGTCTGCAAAGATTGTTAGACAAGCCTTGAAAATGATGCCGGACGGGGATTACATTGCACCGCAGTTCAGAAAGCCTAAATTGCACGTAAAAATCCCAGAGGGAGAGGTCTATGTAAGAAACGAGGTAGCGAGGGGTGAGGGGTGCGTTTATATGGTAAGCGATGGTGGGGATAAGCCTTATAGGGTTAAAATTAGAGGCCCAAGTTTTCTGCACATGATTCCTGTGCTTGAGCACTTGCTCTGCGGTGCTGAGATTGCGGATGTCCCTGCAATATACTGGAGTTTGAACGTATGTCCTGCAGATATGGATAGGTGATGAAAATGGGCGTGCTTGCAGAGGTTTTTGGTAATATGTTCGCCAAACCTATGACCGTAAGGTTCCCTAAGGAAGCCATACCCATCCCTGATGGCTACAGGGGAGAGCATGAGTTCAACATAGACCTATGCATTTCATGCGGGCTCTGTTCAAAGATATGCCCGAACAGGGCTATTGATATGGTGGAAGCGCCTGAGGAATACAGAGAAAAGTATCCCAAGAGGTATCCAAGGATTGACCTAGGTAAGTGCTGTTTCTGTGCTCTCTGCCAGGATATATGTCCTAAAGGGGCGATAAAAATGACAAAAAATGTCTTTCTCTCAACATTTGATCCAAAAAGTGTGATAAAGGAGCCAATTAAATGAGCGATTTTGAGCCCAAGATTGTGGCTTTCCTTTGCAACTGGTGCGCCTATGCCGGCGCTGACCTAGCAGGGGTAAGCAGGCTGAAGTACCCGCCAAACATCGTGCCAATTCGCGTACCATGCTCTGGAAGGGTTGATCCCCTATTTGTTGTTTATGCACTGTACAGTGGTGCGGATGGTGTATTTATTGGTGCTTGCCATCCAGGGGATTGCCATTATGTTGATGGAAATATAAAGGCTGAGAGGAGGATAAGGTTTTTAAAGAGCATACTCAGACCCTTTGGCTTGGATGAGAGAGTAGGCTTTTTCCACATATCTGCAGCGGAGGGAAAAAAGTTTGCCGAGGTGGCTAGAGAATTCACCAACCATATACGAAAACTTGGTCCGAACCCCATACGTCTATCGAGCGTTAAGGTTGATGAGAAGAGGACAACACTGTGCACGCTCCTTTTAAACCTAACTGAGACTATTGAGGCAAAAGAGGGAGTATATGCTGTGGAAGAAGTGCCTGAAGGTTTTGGGTATCCAGTAATGAATCCAGAACGCTGTGTGGGCTGTGGTGCGTGTGCAACTGCTTGTGATCAAGACGTTATTACAATAACTGATACAGGGGATGTGAGAAAAGTCGGGCATTATTCGTGCTACTGTATTCTTTGTAGAAAATGTGAGGAGATATGCCCGCGTGACGCGATAAGTGTGGAGGAAGGTTTTGATTTGATGGCGTTTATTAAAAGAGAGCCTGCAGTGGACGTTGAACTTACCATGCGAAAGTGCACGGTGTGTGGAAGGTACTTTGCTCCAGAAGTGGAAATTGATCTCTTGGAGGCTGAAAATGTGTGTCCCGATTGTAGAAGGAAGGAGATTGCCAAAAAACTTGTGGAGGTGTGGGAGTGAAGAGGGTACTGCTTGTGGAAAAAAGGTGCTTGGGCTGTGAGGAGTGCTTGGAAGCATGCAAGAGGGAGAACGGAATTGCACTCAACTATGTGGTATGGGTGAAGAAATTTTACCCTGTACAATTGCACTGTGCCCACTGCACTGATGCCCCCTGTCAGCGCGTGTGTCCTGAGAGTGCTATTAAGATGAATAAACACGGTGCAATGATAATCGATGATTCACTCTGCATAAACTGCGGTTACTGTGTTCTTGCATGTCCGTTCGGCATACCAAAACTTGGCACTGATGGAAAGATTATGAAGTGTAATTTGTGCAGTGATAGACTTGATGATGGGGACTTACCTGCCTGTGTAGCAGCATGTCCCACGGGGGCGTTGGTTTATCAGGAATACGAAGAGTATGGAGAGGCGAGGAGGGCAAGGACAGCACTTCGGGTTCTCGAGGCCGGGGAGGTGATCTGAGTATGGTTGCGCTTACAGAGGCTGTAAACTACGAGGATATCGTGAAGAGATTGTCAAAGAAAGACAGAATAGCAATAGTGAGTTGTAACACATGTGTGAGGTTCATAGGGACTGGGGGAGAGGGAAAAATAGACGAACTTGCGTCAAGATTGAGAAATGATGGTTTCACCGTGACAGATCAGGTTCTTGTAACCATGGGATGTGTTGAGCAGTATTTGCGTGACCTGCACATAAGCACGGCAGTGAACAAGATTATAGTTTTGGCATGCAAGGCTGGGATAGCAAACGCTCGTAGGGTCTTTCCTGATAAAGAAATAATAGGGGGGACGAAAACCAAAGGGCTTGTTGTTCTTCACAGGGAACTAGGGGTGGAAAAGCTCATGATGGCATACAAAGAGTATAAAGGAGATGTTGGAAAAGAGTACGCCTTGTTCACAGGTGAGGAGCAGAGAGAGGAGAAGATAAAGATGGAGGTGGAAAAATGATTATTTCGTTGTTATCAAAGTCCTATGAAGATCTCAAAAAAGAAATTACAAAAAACGATAGAATTGTTGTGTGGACATGCAACAATTGCATAAGGTTCTGCGGAATCGGAGGCAGGGATAAGGCAAAGGAACTTGCAGATCTGCTGAAGAAAGACGGGTATAATGTTATACATATTGAGACCATAGGCACATCATGCGTTATCGACCTTGTGGAGGAAAGAAAAAGGCACAGGGCAACTGCTGGTATATTTGCAAATGCCACCGCTATAATCCCGCTAGCGTGTGAGGACGGCTATGAGGCAGTAAAGTACGTGTTTAATGATAAGAAGGTTGTTAAGGTTACAAAAACGCTTGGGCTGGGCGTTTTAACCACGGACGGTGCAGTCCTTACAGCGCCATTTGAGGATACAGGACTTAAGGAAACGGATAAAGGTTATAGACTAAGGGATGCTGCTAGTAAACTTGGTCTTTACACCGATTTTTCCAGGTGATACCCAAATAGGGATGAATATTGGTATTAAACATTTCACCGGTATGCAATGGCGCAAGGTTGCAAGGTTGGCGATTGCAATGATGCTTTTGCGAATACGTGCATGGAGCACAAGAAACTGATGGCGAGGATGATGAAAATAGTATGTGCTTTATCAATAGGAAGTGTGTGGGTTTTATGGTAGAGCATCACATATACTCAATTTTCCCCTTATAGGGCTATTTTCCGGTTTTATGAGCGGTACGTTTGGAATAGGCTGCAGATAATAAGGTGCCGCTTTTGAATATCGCAGGAAGTTTATATGGTCATTGGAGGGGAGTTATTGGCTCGGTACTGAGCGCATTTCTCGTTGGACTCGTCCCTGCCCTTGGTCTAGCGATAACCTTTGTTATTGTTTCTGTTAACGGTCTTAGCATGCATGTTGGGAGTGCTAAAGTCACAGTGTTCACAGCACTGGTTGCCATTGCAGTGTATTGGATTAGGAAAAACATACCGTGGGTATGTGCATTTCTTGTGCTTATCGGCTCAATAATGGAGGTGTGGGCTGGCGGGAAGGTTTCTTTGAAAACAAAAAAGAAATCTAGAGCACAGCCTATAGGTGCCTGCGATCTCACTCGCTATGCTTGTCCCCCTCAAGGCTCTCTATGCTCTCTGATTCCTTCGTTTGCTCCGACTCGCTTTTCCCCTCAAACTCTTCTTCAATTTTCTCATGTACTTCCCTGCCCTCCTTGTTCCCACCAACATGCCCGCCATGGCCAATGCCACTACCCTGCTCTGAATAATGAGTGGGTACATCGCCTGCCACTTGCTCACCCTCCCGCATAATTTGCTCGTAAGGCTCTGGGTATACATATCCCTCGCTATACTTGGAGAAAATCTCCCACTCTTTCGCATAGAGAAAATATTCACCAACGTAGTACACCACCAAGAGGGCATAGAGGGAGAGCAGTAGGTGAAAGTAGCTTTTGAGGGAGAGCGATACCGATATGCTTATACCCTCATAATTTGTGCCTAAGTAGTATACAAAGGGATGCAATAGCGCGTATATAAAGTATATTTTTAGCAGTACACTGCCTGCTCCTCCAACCGCTCTCCAGCATGTTCCCCTTTGAAAATAACCATAAATGTAAGATAGCACTGCTATGGGTATCCCAGTGGTAATAAGAAGTATTCGATACCTTCTAATTATACTCTCTGACACTCCGCTTATACCAAGGAAGTTCATGTAGGGACCAAGGACTGCACGCACTATGAGGAGGGTTATTAATGGCAAAACCATCACAAATATTATTGAGTATATGCACTTTCTAATACCTTCCCCGATACCGCCCCTCAGCCTCTTCTCGCTCCTTCTCACAGCCTTATATGGCACTGGGGGTATTGTATCAACCAAATCTACCACGCTCCGTGTATACCACAATGCCCCCTGCCACAATCTCAAAATCGTAACTTTGCGCCTCTGTGCACTCTGAACGCAATGTAGCATTGACCCCCTTGCCCATCTCCGCATATACCTCCTGCCATACCTCATCAACAATGTCCCCCTCACTATTGTACACCCTTGCTCTTATCATAAAACTCTGATTACCGAGTGCATTAACAAAATTTGTATTTATGTAAACACCATCAATCCCCCTATTGGCACTAATGCTCAGGTTTTCGAGCATTGCTACACTTCTTGAAAAATTGTACGACAATTCCATGGTTTCGTTTCCTATGGCGTAGGCAATGTTTAGGTAAACATTCATTGTTGTTCCTCTTATTATGTGGAGAACTTCTTCTCTGCTAAAGGAAGCATTGAGCATGCCGTGTACGTCCTCATGAGCACTCAAGTCTGCATAACCTCCGCATTGAACTTTTTTACTAATCCCGGAGAAAACCACGGTTATGTTGAATTTCATGCTTCCGGGGAGCCAATCAGCAAATAATATTGTGTATGGTATGCTAATATTACAGTGCTCAGCGTTTTCGTCCCACTCCATCTTTATATTCTCGCTATCCACATAAAGTCTTATTGGTGGCTCCCATGAGCCTTCCCTTTCTATCGATAATGAAAAGTGTATAAGATTGTACATGTAAAGGAGTGAGAATGAAAATGAAACAAGCGTTTTCTTTCCACTTATTAGTATTTTCTCAAGCACTGCACTATTTCTTAAAGTCTCTGCGTAAGGGAAAGAAAAAGATATTGTCTTTTCATTTCTCTCTCCAGCCCCTACAGAGCCTAAAGAATTCCACTCGGAGAGTAATGTAATATTATCCAGCACAACCGTGAAGTATGTTTGAAGGTCGTTTATCGAGTATATTCCGCCGTTCTCTATGATTATGGGTATTGCAAGAATGAAGGACGAGTTATCAGCATACCAAGATATTCTTTCTTCGTCTACATAAACGTGAATTTTTGGAGCAGACATTATTGCAAGAGGTATCATTACTGTGAGTATGAGGAGAAAGGCTATTATGACGACCTTAAATACGTGCAGGAGCGTTCTTAGTGTGGTATACGCCCCCGCAATTTTTTGCAGATCTTCATGCATGAAGGGCAAACATACATTATCACATATAAAATTTGAGGCAAAGACTACAGAGGATATCAACTTAATCACCCCTACCTGTATTTTGTGATATTATATAGGGCGATGAAAGCCATACACCATGATAGCACAAGGGGATAAGCAGCGATTGTTATTATGTATAGATTATGGCGTGACTATGTCAAGCAATCTGTTAGTCAATAAGGAATTTATTCTACATCCCATCTTCTCAGCAACCTTTAAATACAACTTATGTTATCTCCTTATTTGCTTTTGGCAAAATGTGTTATCAAAAAAGGTTATGAGTTGGTAAATATGAACGAGGATAAAATGAAGACTGGTACAACGACAGTGGGGCTAACATTTAAGGACGGTGTTGTGCTCGCAACAGAGCGTAGAGCCACGATGGGAACATTGATTGCACACAAAGTCACAAAAAAACTGTTCAAGATAGATGATAACTTGGGCTTGACAGTGGCGGGACTTGTGGGTGATGCTCAGTTATTGGCGAGATATTTGAGGGCAGAGGTTGCACTGTACAGAGTGAGAAGGGGAGACTACATGACGGTGAATGGTGCAGCAACGCTCATGGCAAACATACTGAGCGGTCAGAGATTTATACCGTACTGGGTAGCCCTAGTGCTTGGAGGGTATGATTACACAGGGAACCACGTTTTTGCCCTAGACGCTGCTGGTGGCGCTATTGAGGACAAATATGTTACAACAGGCTCAGGCTCTCCATTCGTGTACGCTGTTCTTGAGAATGATTACTCGGAGAACATGAAAAGGGATGATGCAATTAACCTAGCGATAAAGGCTATAGGCACTGCAATGAAAAGAGATGCTGCATCTGGTGACGGCATAGAGGTGGCAGTAATCTCCCCAAGCAAGGGATTTGAGTACCTGGACGAAAAAGATGTAATAAAAAGGGGAGAAAAGCTCGGAATTAAACTGGCTTAGGATGACACAGGCTACTGCGTGCTAATGGGAAAATAGGCATTGGCGCATAAAATTGATAATTAAGAGGAGTGGCGAAGTTATGGGAGTTGAAGCGGTTCTGCACAAAGCGGAGGGTATTATAAGGGAAAAGGTACCTGCGGGTATTGAGATAACGAAAATAGATTTTGAGGGGCCGATATTTGTGATTTACACAAAAAACTTGGAGGAGTTATCACAAAAGACCGATATTATAAAGAATATAGCCATGACCCTGAAGAGAAGAGTCGCTGTAAGACCAGACCCTTCGCTTTTAAAAGATGAAGACGAGGCACGAGAAAAAATACTGGAAATAATTCCAAAAGGGGCTGATGTTAAGCACATATATTTTGAACCAGAAACAGGGGAGGTTGTTATAGAGGCAATAAACCCAAACATTATCGTTGGACCCCAGAGTGATGTGCTAAATGAGATTAAAGCCAAGACAGGCTGGGTGCCCAAAGTCATGAGAGCCCCGCCTATAGAGTCCAAAGTTGTCAGGGAGATAAGGGATTATCTTCACAGTGTTGTTGAGGAGAGGAGAAAAATACTGAAAAAGGTTGGTACAAGGATAAATAGGGACAAGATAGGGGGCGAGGATACATGGATAAGGATGACCGCACTGGGGGGCTATCTGCAGGTGGGAAGAAGCGCTTCCTTATTGATGACTAGGGATAGCAAGATACTAATAGACTGTGGTCTTGACGTCTCCAACGCTAACAGCACCCCGTATTTGAACATACCTGAGGTCTTGCCCATAGAGAGCATAGACGCTGTTGTTGTCACACATGCCCACCTTGACCACTCGGGAATTGTGCCTGCTCTATTCAAATATAAGTACAATGGACCAATTTACTGCACTCCTCCAACACGAGACCTAAGCGCATTACTGCAACTCGATTATCTGAAAGTAGCTATTGGTGAGGGAAAGAAAGCACCGTATGAGTCTTCCCATATAAGGGAGGCGGTTAAGCACACAATAACCCTGAAGTATGGAGAGACAACAGACATATCGCCAGACGTCCGCCTAACGTTTCACAACGCAGGTCACATACTTGGCTCAGCAATTGCTCACTTCCATATAGGCGAGGGGTTATACAACATTGTATTCACTGGCGATATGAAATATGAGAAAACCTTGCTTTTTAATCCTGCAATCCATAAGTTTCCGAGGGCAGAGGCGCTTGTGATGGAGGCCACCTATGGTGGTTCTAGGGATATTCAGCCAACAAGGCAGGAGGCTGTAGAAAACATCAAAAACATAATAAAGAGAACTCTTGAGAGAAAGGGAAAGGTGCTGATACCTGTGTTTGCCGTTGGAAGGTCACAGGAGGTCATGATAGTACTTGAAGAACTCATGCGTTCTGGGGAAATACCAACAGTGCCTGTGTATCTTGATGGCATGATATGGGAAGCAACCGCCATACACACCGTTTATCCGGAATATCTGAACAGCGCCCTCCGCACAAAAATATTCCAGAAGGGCGAGAACCCATTTCTTTCTGAGGTTTTCAACCGCGTGGATAGCAGGGAAAAAAGAGAGAGTATAATTGATGATCCAGATCCTATGATTGTACTTGCAACCTCGGGCATGATGAACGGCGGGCCGGTAATCTCGTATTTTACAAACTGGGCTGATGATTCAAAAAACACACTAATATTTGTGGGGTATCAGGCAGAGGGGACATTGGGCAGGAAAATACAGAAAGGCTGGAAAGAAGTTGTAATCATGAAGATGGGAGAGCCCGTAACAATCCCCATAAACATGGATGTTGAGACTGTGGACGGCTTTTCTGGACATTCGGATAGAAGACAACTATTAAATTACGTGAGAAACATGGAGCCTAGGCCTGAAAAAATAATAATAAACCACGGGGAAGAATCAAAATGTTATGATTTGGCTTCTGCCATATACAGAAAGTTCGGAATAGAGACAAGGGCACCGAGAAATCTGGAGACTGTTAGG
>Ga0180302_10001206_pt1 | contig 12145 bp, 17 predicted proteins | sample GuaBasSediGuay17_FD_121794 | JGI IMG/M metagenome (GOLD analysis project Ga0180302, IMG submission 121794) | Subseafloor sediment microbial communities from Guaymas Basin, Gulf of California, Mexico - Guay17, Core 4571-4, 12-15 cm | ecosystem: Environmental > Aquatic > Marine > Hydrothermal... | reverse complement strand
TGAGGGCATACTATTATGCAGTTTCCACATCCTTCACAAAGTGTTTCGATGAAGAGCAACTTTTTACCAGGTATTAGCACTAACGCATGTAGAGGACAATTTTCTACGCATTTTCCACATAGGCTACATTTATCTTCAATAATCTTCGGTTTAAATGAATAAACGTGGCTAACTATCCGTAGGTCCGCTTTTAATAATGTATACGTGCATGGATTATCCACGTCGAGATCTACCAGCGCTACCTTATGGTTGCGGTTAGCTAAGTAGACGGCTAGATTAACCGCTATGACAGTTTTTCCTGTCCCGCCTTTACCTCCACCAACTGCAATTATCATCTTATTCTCATCTCCTCGAGTATTTTATTAAATGCATCAATCATTTCTAGAGTAGGCTTAGAGTCTGGATAGAGCTTAAGCAGGGGAGTCATTCTGGCATAGGCTTCAACAACTATATCGTTGTAGCTGATTTTACCGATTATTCTTTCGCCGAACTCTCTTCTAATTGTTTCATAGAAGTTGACGTTAAGATCGTATTTGTTTACGATAACGTATGCTTCAGTATTAAGCTGATCGGCTATGTCCATGAGTCTTAGTGCGCCTTTAAGTGACTGTTTAGATGGTTCAACGACAATTATCAATAGATCAGCGCCAGAAATACTGCTTATAACTGGGCAGCCTATTCCAGCAGCTGAATCAACAACGATTATATCGAAACCTTCTCGGTAGGCTGCTTCCCTAGCCATAGTCTTCAAGTTGTAGACTAATAATCCACTATTCTTTTCGCCTACGTGGAGATCGCCCGTAAAGACATCTAGACCTACAGGTGTTGTGCCCCTGTATATGTATCCTCTCTCAATATCGATAAAGGATATGGCTTTTACTGGACATACAAGTGCACAGGCACCAAATCCCTCGCATAAATCTTCATCTACAACTGGTTTGCCGTTCTCCATGTTTAAAGCGTTAAATCTACAAACCGCCACGCACGAGCCGCAGCCGATACATCGACTATAATCTATGGTCACGATTTTCCCATAAAATTTTTCCTCCCATTTAATCTCCTTTATTCCGCCTAATGCGAGGGCTAGGTCTGGCGCCTCGACGTCTGCATCGACAGCGATAGCTTTAGTTCCTTTAGAGTTTAGATAGAAGGCTAGATTTGATGAAATAAAAGTCTTTCCGGTACCCCCTTTGCCGCTGGCGACTACTAGTTCGAGTGTCATGCAATGATCCCTAGCCTAGCTAGTATATCCCTAATTCTAGTTCCAGGAGGAACTATTTCAACTCTAACGCCAGCTTGATTTAATACCATGCCTATATTGGGTCCTATCCTTGAGGCGAAGAAAACTCTAACTCCAGAGCTTATCAGCCATTGGCCGAGCATAACACCAGCACCTCCTGGTGCTGTGGCTGCTGGATTAGGGTGTACTGCAACGTTAACTACTTTATTTCCGGATATGTCTATGAATGCAACGAAGGGAGCTCTGCCAGCTCTTATTGAGATTATTGAGTCTAAGCCTGCATTTGTATCGACGGCTGCTGCGTACCTAACGCCTACTGGCGGCGGGAGCTGGGGAAAATTTTGTGCGGTTTCCCATCCCATGCCGCGTCCTCTGCCTCTTCCCCAACCATACCTATATCCCATATAATATCACCCAGAGATATTTTGTTCATTATTTAAAAATTCAATGTAATATACTTAACGACGTAAGCTGGGTTTACTCTATTTAATAGCTAACTTCTATTAGTGCCAGCTAGAAAATCATTATTTTATAAGGAGAATGTTTGAGAGAGACTGTTTTTAATCTTAGTCCTCTATTTTATTTGAATAAAGCTTTCTGGATAATGTTTATATAAGGTAATCGTGTAGCATGTAGTTTATGAGTAGAGGTAAGCGTGTAGCTGAAATTATATCTTTCTTATTAATGCCTCATATAATTGCATTGTATGTTTTAGTTTATATGATAATTTTAGATTGGAACCTGGTCGGCTTCCTACTGGATATTGTTTTTCTTGTATTGGCTCCATTTCTTATAATTTTGGTATATTCGAAGCTTAGGGAGCTTGACTTGTATATATCTGAAAGAAAGGAGAGGTATGTGCCCTACGCCCTTACTTTAATGTGTCATGTATTTGGTCTAGTGGCGTTGGCTTGCTTTAATCAATATAATCAGTATTACATTTTAACTCTCTCCTACTTTGTTGTAACGATAGTGTTAGCGTTAATAACTTTCTGGTGGAAAATTAGTGGTCATGCTGCTGGAGTCTCGATACCCTTAACGTTCAGCATATTTATTGTTAGAAGTATGCCTCTATCAATGATATTGCTTATAATGCTAATTATAAACGGCTGGTCTAGAATTAAGCTGAAGGCACATAGTCTAGGACAATATATAGCGGGCGTCCTATTGCCTCCAGTAATTCTGTTTTTAATGTATACCTTGTTACGTAACATTTAGATTTTTACTGTCATTCCATCGTAGGCTGGAATAATGCCGTATCTCTCCAGTATTTCCTCCAGTTCATCGTGGCTGGGCATGTTTTATGGCAGAAATATGCTGTAATAAATTGTCCTTTTAAAATGCCTCTTTCTTCAGCCCAGTTTTGAATATAGGTTTAACTATTTTCCAGGACTAAAAGCGTTAGAAGTGACGTTCCGTAAGCAAACTAGTTTAAATGAAAATATTTAAGCTGCTTTAAGGCTATATTGTAATTACTCCTCTTCTTCTCTTTCCGATATAATTGTATTAAGCAATTCTCCTGCTTCTTCTAAGTGATATATTACATCTTCAAGCACGTCTTCTAGCCGCTCGTTTTCCCTAATGCATTTACGTAGGAGATCTAGTGCATCATCTATGTATGATAATGCATCTTTTAGCATTTCCAAGCTCATGTACGTACACCTCTACATCGTGAATTAAAGTACTAAGAGATAAATATTTTAACCTAGGGAGAAGCTATTTGCTTAAATAGAGCAAGTGTGTTAGGCTTACCGCGAAAAATGTTCGAGCTTAACATTAAAAGAGGAAAGTTAAATAGATTTGTAGAGTACACTGCAGGTTATAATCAGATGATTTAGCGTTCTCATATAATATTACTTGCTCCCTTAATGAAGCCGTCAAGAATTAATTTAATGAAATCTGAGTTTATTTCATTCTCCTCTATACTGGCTATCTGGTAAAATGCGTTTTCTTCATCTACAGCGTAGTATACGCCTTTGCTCTTGAAGTTTAGCTCTAATAATTTTCGATACATGCGAGAATCTATTATTATGCCCATACGTGAGAGAAACTGTATATACCCGTTGACAGGTTTAATTGATATGCGCAGATTATATGGGAAACCATGTATGAATGTTTTAAATACTATCTCTAAGGTATTATTCTCACGTTCATAATTAACGTTTAAGGTGTCTAGAATATTCATAAGCTTCTCTAGGTATTTATCGGATGTATTAGGTCGATAGCGTGGTTTGATTAAGTTCGGATTTATCTCTAGCTTAGGTTTTGTCTCCTTGAAATATAGTGCTGTTCCGTATTTTATGCCTTCAATAACATGTTTGATTGTGCTCTTGGAAATAACTTGCTGAAGCTTTACTGCTAATATGGAAACTGCATTGTTTGGCATTAATGCATAGGCCATACCATGCATGGATAGATTGTATTTTAGTAGCTTTAGAGCTACTTCATTGTTTGGTAGATTATCTAGTATTGAAAGAAAATAGATTATAGAATTGAAAGGCTTAATGTATATGCCTCCCGTCAAGGTAACGTCTCCTATTTTATCCTCATACTCTATGATATATAAATCGTCTTCCTTAATGTACCTGTAGGGTATATTTAATGAGGTAAGTATATCCTCTAGATTCATGTAGAGAGTATGTAGAATACGTAATATAAGTTTATTCTGTTCCTCGCTAACTTTATCTTAGTTTATAGCTTTAATACGTTGATGACTATAGTGTATACTATAGGTCACTCTAATAGAAGCCTAGCGGAATTTCTGAATTTACTTAAGGAATATGGAATCGAAGTTCTTATCGATGTACGACGTTTTCCGATATCTCGTAAATATCCACACTTTAACAGAGATGCATTATCTAAGGTTCTTGAAAATAATGAGATAAAGTATGTGTGGCTGGGGAAGCTTTTGGGAGGGTATAGGAGCGGGGGATATCTTAGACATATGGAAACTAGAGAATATGAGGAGGGCATAAGGACTATAATTGACTTAGCTAGAAAGTATAGAGTCGCTATAATGTGCTCCGAGAAACTGTGGTTTAAATGCCATAGAAGATTTATCTCTACAACTCTCGTGGAGAGAGGATTTAGGGTAGTACATATTATCGAACACGGGAAGACTTATGAACATAAGGTATTAAGGCTATAGGTGCGAAACAAGCCTCAGAAACCTTTTAATTCGTCTAGCATCCCTTACATCCCGTGCTCGAAGGAGCTTATATCCTTTAAGAGACATTCTACCGAATTTTCTTCTAATTTTCTCTTTAAGTAGGCTATAGGTGGTGTATGTTAACGTAAGACATGTATTCTTAACCGTTCTATTGATTCTTATCTCTCCGTATCGAGTAAGCCTATTATCCCTAATTACTAGCAAGGAGATCACGTTGTCCTCCAAGTCTATTTTATAGAGTACTGCTTTAACACTCTTAGATTTGAATATTTTAGTTGCCTCATTTTTTGCGATTTTATACATAATATCCCAATCTGCCTCCTTGACAGCTCCTCCTAGTAACTTCCAGATTCTAATAGCCTCTACTTCTACGCGAGATATAAACGGAAACTCGTCAATAAGCATTCGTTTAAATGTTTCAGTATTATCTATAAGGACTATTCCTTCTATAGTGTTTCTGTTTAAGGTCCAAAAGGCTACTATACGCCAGCTGGATGAAAGGTATTTAAAAACCTCTTTTATTAGCTCTAAAGAATCCTCCTTAATATATATCTTAAATCTCTTAGTTAGGGTGATCATAGATAGGATGTCTAGGTAAACGTATTTGCGTAGGAATCCCTTCTCCTTAAGTCTTTTAATTCTTTTGCTTACGGCTTGCCTTGAGACTCCAAGTATATGAGCTATCTGCGTGGTTGTTATTGAGGGATCCTCTGCTAATAATTTTAGTATATTCCAGTCGTTCTCTGAGATATGCTCCATGCTACTATAGTATATGAACAACTAATAAAGATTAGAGGTTTACATGCGCAACCTGAATAATTAAAATTAAGATGGAAGAAATAATGCTTTGGTGATGTTATGAGAATAAGGAAACTTAAGGCTGAAGATATAGAGTCTGTGGCTAAGCTTATAGTTGAAAAGCATCCTGGTGAAAAATTCGAGGATGTTAAGGAACATACTGAATGGCACGTTAAGGGATTTCCTGAAATATGCCTAGTTGCAGAGGATAGCGGAAAGATTGTTGGGTTTATAATCTGTCACTTACATACGGATAGCCTAGAGATAGAGGACATATATGTCGAGGAGGGATATGAGACGCTTTATAAAATGTTAATTAAGAAAGTTATGGAGAAAATACCTAAGGTGGATACGGTAGTTATCTGGATAGAAGACTTTATGGAGCTAATTAATCGACTTAGCAAATAGTTCGCTAGGCTTAGTGTCTAACTGATGGCTGAAATTAGTTTTTAGGTAAAACTGAAATACTTTATAGCAATAATTCTTGTGGTGAAAATTTGAGGTATGAAAGGCCCTCAAAGGATGAGTATTACCTTGATATAGCGTATGCAGTTTCAAGGAGATCTACGTGTATTAGAAGAAAGGTCGGCGCAATAATAGTTAAGGAGGATGTGATAATAAGCACCGGATATAATGGTCCTCCTAGAGGAACAGTAAACTGTAATGAGGTGGGGTGTCTTAAGGACGCTGTCAAGGCGCCTCATGGAAGAGCATGGGAGTATTGTCCCGCTGTTCATGCAGAGGAAAACTGTATAACTAATGCAGCACGCCATGGGGCAAGCGTATTGGGTGGTACGATGTATATTGCTGGGGAATACTTGGTGGAGGCTCCTCTGGAGCCAGCTGAGCCGTGTCAGAGGTGTAGGAGACTTATAATTAATGCTGGCATTAAACGTGTTGTAATAAGGTGTCGGGATGGTAGCATAAAAGAATACAATGTTTCTGAATGGATTAGAGAGGAGAAGGAGAACTACTTAAGGGAATTAAGTAGAGCCTTAAAAGAGAAATAACGTGATATTCTTCTTTTTAACCATAATTCCTCGCTAGATACGTGTCAAGATTAAAGCTATATATGATATAAATGTCTAATAATGGGATAAAAATTTATGGTGGGACCCAATTATTAATTTTGTGGGACTATGTATGTTAGATGCCGCGTCGATGAGAGAGGCAGAATTGTTATACCTAAGGAAATTAGGAAAGCATTAAATATTAAGAGGGGGAGTGAGCTAGTCCTAAAGGTTGAAAATAATAGAATTATTATTGAGAAGGCAATAGATCCATTTAAGGTTTTAGAAAATATTTTAGGAGAATTTACGTTTAGCCGTGGGCTTAGAAGGAAGGCTGAGGAGGAAGCATTTAAACAACTTAGGGGATGATTTATTTGATTCCTAAAGTTTTAGTGGAGACGGGATTTCTTTTTGCTCTTAATCCGAAGGATAAGTATCATAAATGGGCTTTAAATGTACTTGAAAATGCTAGAAATAAACGTATTATTTTATATGTATCACCAGTCGCGCCTATCGAGCTATCGTTAATTATGAAGTCTGAGGGTTATTCGGATAGAGAAATAGTGGAGGTTCTTGAAGCTATTGATGACATTATCAATAGGTATGCTCTACCACAATATCCTCTGTTAGAATTAGGTCTATTAGCATATGCAACTGAGCTAAGGGTAAGATACCCTGAACTTACGTTCTTTGACTCTATTCATGCCTCAATAGCTATTCGTAACAGTCTCTTATATTATGATCTTGATGAAGTATTGAGGAACATTATAGATAGGGAATTATCGAGGCTTGCCTAAGCTATTAGGGACCGATTTATTCTTCTCTAGTGAAAAAAGAACAATTATTAAATAATTAAATAATCATTAATTATTGGGTGTTTGCCTTGAGGGGGCGTATTTCTAGGACTGCAAGGTATGCATTAGAGAATCCTAGTGCTATTCGTGAGATAATGACTGTTGTGACGGATTATAAGCTTCATCCGGAGAAGTATCCTAGGAAGCTTCTGTATTTAGGTGGTGGCTGGCCTCAGGATCCAGCGCCTGAAGTAGTTAGAGAGGAATTCCTTAAGCTTGGTGGTGATAAAGAGCTTTTTAGGGAGGCTTGTAGGTATGGGCCTACGAGGGGAGAGCCTGAATTTATGGAGAGTGTGACAGTATATGAGAGGGAGATATTTGGCAGGAAGGTGGCTACTGAGGAGGTTATTGTTGGCCTGGGAAGTACGGAGCTTACAGCGGCCTTTATGCTTGCTACTCTTGATTCGGGTAGTGAGGTTATATTAACTAGGCCGGGTTATCTAAACTATGAGCGGCAGATATTGGTAGAGACTTTAATGAGTGCTAAGATTAAGCGGTGGGATATTATAAAGGATAGGGAGTTTGCCCCTAATACTGATGAGCTTCAGGATTTAATTACTTCCGATACACGGCTTATTATTTTAACTGCACCGGGTAATCCCGATGGACAGATATTTAGTGAAGAAACTTTGGAGGCAGTATCCGATATTGCTGAGGATAAGGGAGTGTGGGTTATGGTAGATGTAGCTTATAGAGCTTTCTGTTTTGAAAAGGAGCCAAAATATTACTCGAGGCCGAGAAGAGAGAATGAGATTTGGATGTGCTCCTTATCGAAGGAATTAAGGATATTGGGTTGGAGGCTGGCTTATGCTCTGGCGGATCCTGAGCTTATTAACGCTGTTGTGACGGTAGAGCAGGCTAGAACGTTATGTCCAAGTAGGCCAGCACAGATGATTGTGAGCAGGATTATAGGCGATAAAGATAAGCTTAAGGTAATAAAGGACTTCTATGATAGAGGGAAGAAGAGATATGCTGAAGTAGGACTAAAGACATATAATGCATTGAAGGAGGAGATACCGAACATATACCCGCTTAAGCCGATGGGCGGCTTCTACGTGTTCTTTGATGCCTCAAACTACTCGCCCAGTTCAAGAAAGGTTTGCAACGATCTATTGAATAAGTGGCAGGTTGCACTTGCACCTGGACTAGACTTCGGAATGGAGGGTTGGATTAGACTGAGCTTTGCGCCGGTAATAGAGACTCCGGAGGTAGTATTTGAGGCTATACAGAGAATGAAGGAATACTTTAAATCACTAAAATAATTAAATTTTAATCTACTGTTTTTGAATCGAATACACCTTAGTATTATAGAGCCGTCCTAATGATATTAAGAAATCATATTTTTATTTAAGATGAAGCCGGAAATAACCGATAGTATCGAAGGAGCATCTTCACCCATTATCTCCATTAATTTACTTGCTATATTCTGTGTTTTTAGTATATCTAAGATATCTGCATATATTACTATGGTTTTACCGGCCTTTTCCTTTATTCTCCAATATCTTTTAATGTCTTTTTCAATGAATGACTCTCTCTCCTTTAGGATTTTGCTATAGTCTTCGCCTGAAGCTACTGCTTTCAGGTATTTTAATCCGTTTTCCGTTGACCAGACATAGGCGTCTAAAATTGAATAGTCGACTATTCTTAAGTGGAGTTTAATGTTCTTTAAATCGAGACTCTTGCTACTCAATATTTTGTTTCGAATGAATCTTCTAAGGTAGGCTAAGCTATCCTCTCCCAGTATTATTAAAGGACTTATAAAAACTGAGGCTAAACATAGCGTTTCAATTTCTATGCTAAAGTCTTTCTCTATTGAACAGAGATATTCTATGCCTTTCTTCACAGAGCTAACTGGATAGAATAGATTAACTAGACTCTTGCTTTTAATAGATTCGACATGTTCCCTATAATTGGAATATAATTGCGGAGGAATGCCTATGTTTCTATATTTAAACCTTTTAACTACAAACTTGAGCATCCGGGAAAAGTCATCTGGCTCTAGCCTTGAATAAATCACACCGCGCAGGTTCTTAACGAGTGCAACATACCTATAGAACATATAATCGCCCTCTATTCAAAGAGTCTAAGTCTTCTCAACCCTCCTGATAGAATGTCGGGAATTAGACCAGCTTTCTCGAGGGCGTTTAAGCCGAGTATTATGCCTCCGGAATAGCCGAGCTTCTTTAATGCTTTAGCTGAATTTTCTGAAAATTCTACTACAAGAACCCTGATATTATGTATGGGTACTTCATCTATAATCATGGATTTGACGATGGCTATTTCACCCTTTAGTTCTCCTTTAAGCTTATATTGCTTACCAGTATATTCAACGCCTACTTTATCTGCTAGTTTTCTATCTATAACGCTGACTGCTAAGGTATAGTCGACAAAAGATAAAAGTTCTACCGTTCCTTTGTTTCCCCTTAGAACGACTCTCGCGCTAACAACCATAGGTATATTACGTTAACGAAGAAAATAAATTCAACTATTAATTCTCTCTTTATTAAAGGTAGCCTAGGCTTCTTAAACGCTTTTTAATTTCCTCTTCCTCCTCTGGCGTATATACCCTTTCCTCCTCTTCCTCCTCCTCTAATACCTCCTTTAATACAAATTCCACGAATTCTTCAACCGACTTGAAATCGCCACCGCTTTCCTCAACGTATTTCTTAGCTTTTTCATAGAGTTCCTTCGAAATGTTTATTGAAACCTTCTCAGACATATTTCCACCATCTAGCTCTAGAGAACATATATATTTAAAAGTTTTCTTTGCTCGAATATGAATTAGGAGTTCTTTAGGGATAAGTAAACGTAAGTTTAATTTGCTAAAACTATTGCCTATTCATTGCCGCGATTACCTGTTATTAAGAGAAAGTTATATATAACTGAAGTTTCAATTATATGTGATTCATATGTACTGGAAATATGCGTTATACTGTGGACGATTTCAGCCACCTCATCAGGGGCATTTAAATAGCGTCAAATATGCTTTAAAGCTTGCGGAGAAGGCTTGCATAGGAGTTAGGGATACGCCGTTATCTCTAAAGAATCCACTTACAATTGGGGAGAGAATTGAGCTCTGGCATATTCTCTTATCGGATGAAGGATTGGATGATAGAGTTATCGTTAAGAGAATACCTGATTTCGGAAAGGAGACTCCGTTGCCTAAGGAGGATAAAGTTGTATTGAGAGGCCATCCGCTTCTGGACTGGGCTAAAGAAGTGGAGAAAATTTTTGGAACTAGCCCTAGGGATACAGTATTCGTTGGAAATAAGCCGTCGATGGTTTTAGCGTTTAATCTCCTCGGTTATGTAGTAGTGCCCGGTCATAGAAATGTTCATAGGCTAGTTGATATATCAGCATCAGAGCTAAGGAAACTGGTGTTAAGCGGAGATAATAGATGGATAAAAATGTTACCGAAGCCCGTTGCTGAGTATTTATTGAAGATTGATTTTAAGAGTAGGCTAGAATCTCTTGTAGGTACTGGTGAGATTTCTACATATTAATCTGGAAATTTTTAAAGCACATTAAAATCAATCTTCAATAAAAGATAAATTGTAGGATGTAAAAATGAGGATAGAGAGTATTTTTGGTTTATGTAAGGGTGGTCGGATTGTCTAGAGGAGGTAGAAAGATAGAGTATGTAAATATACCTATTCCGAGACCTCTTTACGAAAGATTGGCAAAGGCTCTTGAAGGATCAGGATATAGGAGTCCAACGGAATACATAATATTCTTAATAAGAAAAAATCTTCCTGATTTAGAGGCTAAGGACGTTGAAAGAAGATTGAGGGCTTTAGGATATCTACCATAGCCACTTTATAGTATGCTTTTGCCGTCGATGCTGTCTGGAGCTTTGATATTTAGTAGACCTAGGATTGTAGGCATTAGATCCTCGAGTTTTAATCTCTTAATATTTCCCCTAACTCTCTCTTCAGGATCTTTTAGTATGAATATACCGTTTTCACCATGGTTGCTATCATCCGGACCCTTTACTGTCTCGAGGCTGTATATTGATTTTAATCCTATTGCCTCATTAGCTCCATAGTGTAGATTATCGAAGTATACTGTTAGGTCCGGCATTCTGTCTATCTTTGATCCTCTATATGCATTTTCCCTAAGGAATGCTCTATTGTCTAGTCTTTCACCGTTAGGACCGCGGATTGACTTAAGAATGTCGGCTATTTCATCTCTAACTTTCTCGTATTCGCTGGGTTTAACTATTCCCTTTGGTTCTCTGCCTTCAAGATTAATAAATACTTGTGCGATGTAGGCGCCTAGTGAGAATGCTTTGGTATTGTTCCAGTCTATTAATCCTTTTTCGTCGGCCATTCTTAAGCTCATAGGCTCCTCTACATCTTTCTTTAACTTAAGATAGCCTTCTCTTATTAGAACCTCGTTTACGTTTATTCGATAGAACATTCGTTTAGCTCCATGGTCGGATACGACTATGATGGCTGTATCTTTTGGTAGGAGCTCTAGAGTTTTAGCGAGCTCTTCATCTATCTGTCTGTGAAGCTCATATAATCCGTCCCTAAGCTCGGGGTCGTCGACATATCGTGGATGCTCTTTATCGAAGAACTTCCATAGAGTGTGTTGAGCTCTATCGACGGTCATTATAACTGCCATGAAGAAATCCCAGTCAGGGTACTTCTTCAACAGGTATCGTATGATCTTAAAGTCGTGCTCTGTCTTAGCACTAAGCTCCTCGAAAAGTTGCTTAGGATCCTTTCGCCTATAATCGTATACGTCAATGATGTATTTATCGCTTCCACCTACTACATTTAATATCTCATCTTTTAAGCCGGGTGGATATGTGAATGGACTCTTAACGGTTGGTGTTAGGAAGGAGGAGACCATAACTCCATTAATCTTGCTTGGGGGATATGTTACCGGAACGAAAACTACGTTTGACCGCTTATTAAGCCTTGTAAGTATATCCCAAACTCTATCAACTCCGAGGATTCTCGAATTAACGATACCGAAGTCGAAATAGCTACCTGGTTTACGGTATCTTAAATCGTATAAACCGAACCATCCGGGGTTTAAGCCGGAAAGGGAAGCAGGCCATGCTGGA